>Ga0315909_10008900_pt1 | contig 10938 bp, 8 predicted proteins | sample LakEriMetagenome_11_FD_203527 | JGI IMG/M metagenome (GOLD analysis project Ga0315909, IMG submission 203527) | Freshwater fungal communities from buoy surface, Lake Erie, Ohio, United States - Buoy 2 MA125 | ecosystem: Environmental > Aquatic > Freshwater > Lake | place: USA: Lake Erie, Ohio...
TTCCTGACCGCTAAAGATGGCATGGAAGACAAAGTTAAGGGTTTAACTCTTGGCGGCGATGATTACATGACTAAGCCATTTTCATTAGAAGAACTTGTTGCACGTTTGCGCGCACTTCTCCGTCGCACAGGTGTGGATCAAATTGATATTGATGATGAAAAGATGCGCTTTGCTGATTTGGAGCTCGATGAGGCAACTCACGAAGTTCGTCGTGCAGGTGAGCTATTAGATCTTTCACCAACTGAATTTGCACTGCTGCGTTACTTAATTATTAATGCAGATCGCGTTGTATCAAAGGCACAAATTCTTGATCACGTGTGGCAGTACGACTTCCGTGGCGACATGGGAATTGTGGAAACTTATATTTCATATCTGCGCAAGAAGGTTGATGCCTTTGAGCCACCACTAATTCACACAGTCCGTGGAGTTGGTTACCGATTGCGGATGCCACCTAAGTAGTCAATGAGATCCAGAACCTTACGAGTAGATTGGGCGAATTCAAGTCTTCGGAATCGTTTAACGATCGGAGTACTCGTTCTATCTGCGATTGGGTTCGTGGGAGCTGGTGTTGGATCTCAAGCACTACTTCGTGACTATCTAATTAATCAGGTAGATGCTCAGTTACTCAGTGTTGTTGCGGGAACGCAAGAGCGTCTTGATCGCGCTGGTATTGAAAGAGATAGCGATGATGACAATGATGTGGATCCGTCAGCGGCTCGCGCTGCTACACCTCTTAATCGTGTTCCAACCTCTATCTCTGTAACGGTTTTAGATCCCTTTGGAAACCTGGTCGGAGGTATTGGTGGTGATTTTAACTCTAATCAAATCACTGATTATGTGAAGGGTTTACTGCCTGGGCAGGTCGCTGCTTATGGAAGTAAACCATTTACTATCGAAGCACCGGGCGCAGATTTTCGTGTAGCAACAACGGTTTTGCCATCTTCTCTTGGTTCGGTAATTGTTGCGCAATCTCTAGCAGATTACGACAAGACAACGCGACAAATTGGATCTGTATTTTTGATCATTGGTAGCTTCGTTTTGCTCTTTATCGCTTTTGCATCCAGACAGGTAATCAAAGTTGGTATGCGTCCTTTGCAAAAGATTGAAGAAACTGCAGAAAAGATTGCGGCAGGAGATTTATCGGCACGTCTTGATAATTTTGAACCAGATACCGAAGTTGGCCGCTTAAGTACTTCTCTTAACACGATGCTTTCGCGCATTGAAGAAGCTTTTGATGCACGGATGCGAAGCGAAGATAAACTGCGTCGCTTTGTTGCAGATGCAAGCCATGAGCTGCGCACACCCTTAACGGCAATTCGTGGTTTTGCAGAACTACATCGACAAGGCGCAGTACCAGATGGTGAAAAAACAAATGAACTAATCGCCCGCATTGAAAAAGAATCAATGCGTATGGGTTATTTAGTCGAAGATCTTTTGATGCTTGCACGCATGGATCAGTCGCGTGAGTTAGTAGTTTCAGATGTGAACTTAAGTGAGTTAGTACAAGAAGCTGTTACATCCGCCCAAGCTGCAGGACCTGATCACACAATTACAACAAGTATTGCGCCCGGAATTGCGACTATGGGTGATGCAGATAAGATTTATCAGGTAGTTACAAATCTATTGGCTAACGCCCGTGCACACACACCTGCGGGCACAGCTATAAATATTTCAGTTATGAAAGATGGTGTTGATTCCCTTGTGACTATTGCAGATACCGGCCCTGGTTTGTCTACGCAAGATCAGGCTCGAATCTTTGAACGTTTTTATCGCGTGGATGCTTCTCGCCAACGAAATAGCAAAGATGGCAGCGGTTTAGGGCTTTCAATTGTTGATGCGGTGATGCGCGCTCATGGCGGCGAAGTGACTGTTGCTTCAGAGCTTGGAAAAGGTGCGGCTTTTACTCTGCGGTTTAAGGGTTAATTTAGCCTAGAGATTCCATAGATTTTAGAACGGCAATGCGTTCTTGAATCGGTGGATGTGTAGAAAACATCTTTGACACTGATTTTGCATCCAGTGGTGATTCAATCCAAATGTGCGCAACTGCGGTAGATCGTTGCTGAACAACGGTTGAATCTGCAGCAAGAACTTCTAGCGCTGAACGAAGACCGGCTGGGTTACGGGTAAATGAAACCGCGGTTGCATCAGCTAATGATTCGCGCTTGCGTGAGATCGCAGATTTCAACATTACGGCAGCAAGTGGTGCCAATATCAAAATTACTAGCGACAGCAGCAGCGCAATTGGGTTTGCATTGTTGTTGTTATCGCGACGACCGCCAAAGAACATCATACGCGCTAAGACGTCGGAAACAATTGCTATTGCACCTGCAGTAGTTGCTGCTACTGCGCTAACTAGGGTGTCTCGATTAGCAACGTGCGCAAGCTCGTGGGCAATCACACCTTGCAGCTGATCGCGATCCATTACATCTAAAATTCCTGTTGTAAATGCAATCAGTGCATGCTCTGGGTTGCGCCCCGTTGCAAATGCATTGGGCGCGTCATCAATAACAACTGCAACCTTTGGCATCGGTAAACCAGATGCAATAGTTATCTCTTGAATCAAATCAAACAACTTCGGGTTGTCAGATTCTTGAATCAACTTTGCACCAGTCATTGTCAAAACTAATTTGTCAGAACCGTAGTAAGCGCCCCACACTGAAACTAAAGAGATTCCAACTGCTATAGGAACAATGCCCGCACCTGTTCCACCAAAGTAGGTAAGTGCTGCATAGACAACAACCCACATCAATGCGCCCATTCCCATGAGCAGACCAATTGTCTTGCGGCGGTTAGCCGCTTGCATGGTTCTAAAGTTCATTGTTAGTTGAAAGAAACGTTTGGAACGTTACGATCTTGTGGATCTTCAACCTCGTAAAACTCGCGCTCTGAAACCTTTGCAAACCCTGCAAAGAAGCTGCTTGGGATGGTTTTTACAGCGGTATTGAGCGAGCGCACATTGTCATTGTAGAACTGACGTGAGAATGCAACTTTGTTTTCAGTTGTTGCAAGCTCTTCTTGTAATGACATGAAGTTTGAAGATGCTTTTAGATCTGGATACGCCTCGGCAACTGCAAGTAATCCACGCAGTGCTTGTGTCAACATTCCATCAGCTGCTGCAGTATCTGCAACTGTCGATGCTGTTGTTGCCTTTGCGCGCGCTGTTACCACTGCATCAAAAGTAGATTGTTCATGTTTTGCATATCCCTTAACGGTTTCAACCAAGTTGGGAATTAAGTCAGCGCGACGCTTGAGTTGTACCTCGATTTGCGCCCACGCTTCATCAACTGTGATGTTCAGACGAATCAGACGGTTGTATTGAGAGATGAAAAAGACAGCGATAAGAGCAACTACTGCTAAGCCAATGATGAGTTCCATACCTAATTAAACCGCGCTTTCTGTCGGTTTATTCCTAGAGTCCGGTGTTGAAGTCTGAGAATTTCTCCAAAGCAGGCTCAGGAGTAGAGCCAGAACTACCCAGAGAATAAGTGATTTATGTCTAAAAGCTGTGCCCATATTTCCTTCATACGCCCCCGCACCTACCACATACAAGGAGAAGAAAATCATTGAAGGCGCCAGCTGATTAAATCTTGGTATGCCGCGACGTTTCACTATCAAGAAAGCAATTAACCCAAAAGCTAGAAGCCATATTAGATTTTCCATAGCTGCAAATGCGCTAGATGTACTCGTGACATCTCCAACAATAAATGGTCTTAGCAGAAAAGTTGTCGTCATATACGGAGCTCTCCAGATGATGCAAGCGTATGTTTCTACCCGACTTGGGGCAGAAGCAATAATTGAATATTCAGAAAGCGGACAGTCGGGCGTTTCTATTTTTGAAGCCGCGGCAACTTGGTTTCCGGCATGTTTGCTAGGGACTCCATCCACCATTCCAATTACGACACCGGGGTCTTCCACAACTGAAACACTTGCATTTCCGCTACTCCCAATGCTTCCGAGAACAATGCCGGCAAGGACAGCAGTAATTGCAACTAGAGACCTAGCTTTTCGGATCTGCGTAATTAGATACATGAGTAAGCCAAAACCAAGAACGTGGCCCACTTGTGGTCTAGTGCTATAACACATCACTATCGAAGCGCAGAGTGTCAAATATACTAACGGTTGAAATCGGGTCTTCAGGTGGAAGATTGCATAGACTGAAGTCAATGACAACAACACCCAAAACTCATTTGGGCCTTCGCGCAATCCTAAAGTTGACCAAACAAAATGGCTCGGTAGAAAAGCGAAAATTGTAAAGAAAAGAAGAACTAAGCGAGCATTAAACCTAGTTAATTCTTCTGCCTTACTAAGTAGCTTTAGGGCAAAAAAAGTTAGAAGAACTAGGCTTAAAATGCCATAAATCGAAGAAATCAACCTGACAGCATCAAGTTCATTCATCCCAATACGATTTAAAGCACTTGCAGGAATAATGATTGATCGGCCTGAAAGATATAAGCCTTCGCCAAAGGCTGGAAAATCTGCAGCAGGTTTAGATTCTGCAATCCATTTTGTTAAAGATGCATACGTTCCTTCATCGGGTGCAAGTGATGACGGTGTATTGGGTAAAACAAAAAACATAATGACCCGTGCCAAAAATGAAGCAGCAACGATTGCCCAGAGTTTTTCCTTGAGCGTTTGAGGTTTCAGTGCGCTCATTAAGAATTCCTTTTTAAGTAGATTTAATTTATTTTTGAACGATGGAAGTTTAGGAATGAACGGCTTGGAGTTGGGCCGCGCTGTCCTTGATAACGTGAACCGTACTTCTCGCTGCCGTATGGATGCTCAGCAGGAGATGAGAGTTTGATGAGACACAATTGGCCGATCTTCATTCCGGCAAACAACTTGACTGGCAAGTTGGCAACATTTGAAAGCTCAAGAGTGATGTGTCCGCTAAAGCCTGGGTCAATAAAGCCTGCGGTGCTGTGTGTCAGCAAGCCAAGGCGACCAAGTGATGACTTACCTTCAAGGCGACCTGCAATGTCTTCAGGCAAAGTGATGACCTCGTATGTGCTTGCTAAAACAAATTCACCTGGGTGCAAAATAAATGGTTCATCGCCATCGGCAACAACTTCGCGGGTTAGCTCTGGTTGTTCGATCGATGGATCGATCACGCTGTACTTGTGGTTTTCAAAAACGCGGAAGTACTTGTCTAGGCGAACATCTACTGATGATGGCTGGATCATCGCCTCGTGGAATGGCTCGCAGCCGACTCGGCCAGCTGCTATTTCTGCGCGAATATCGCGATCGCTAAGTAACACAGCGTGAGCCTATACGAGCCAGGCCCCCAAAACTCACGCTCAAATGGGGTTGCGTAAGTTACTGACGGGTAGCAGAATTTAGCCATGAGCCATTACAAAGCAAATCTACGTGACATTGAATTCTGCCTCTTTGACCTATTGGGTCGCGAAAAAGTTATGGGCACCGCACCTTATGGTGAGGTCGATCGCGATACAGCCATGGGAATGCTTGAAGAGGTAAAGCGTTTATGTGAAAACGATTTGGCTGCATCTTTTGTTGAAGGTGATCGTGTTGGTGCGATCCTGAATAAGGAAACTGGCAATGTCACTTTGCCTGAAAGTTTTAAGAAGTCATACAAAGCATATGTCGATGGCGAATGGTGGCGTGTAGATGCACCAGTTGAATTAGGTGGATTGAAGATTCCTCCATCAGTTCGTTGGGCTATCGCTGAAATGGTTTTGGGTTCAAACCCTGCAATTCACATTTACGCATCTGGTTATGCCTTCGCTCAGGTTGCCTATGTTCTTGGAACAGAAGAGCAGAAGAAGATTGCAAAGTTAATGGTTGATAAGCACTGGGGCGCAACGATGCAACTAACCGAACCTGATGCAGGTTCAGATGTTGGTGCAGGTCGCACTAAGGCGGTTCAGCAATCTGATGGAACGTGGCACATCACCGGTACAAAGCGTTACATCACATCAGGTGATGCTGATTTCTACGACAACGTTATTCACTTTGTACTAGCTCGTCGCGAAGGTGGCGGACCAGGAACTAAGGGTCTTTCACTATTCCTTATTCCTAAGTTCATGTTTGATTTTGAAACTGGTGAAATGGGTAAGCGCAACGGTGTATTTGTAACTCAACTTGAAGACAAGATGGGCCTTAATGTTTCTGCAACCTGCGAAGTTAACCTTGGCGAGAAAGATCCTGCAGTTGGTTACTTGCTTGGCGATGTGCATGAAGGTATTGCACAGATGTTCAAGGTCATCGAATTTGCTCGCATGATGGTGGGAACAAAGGCGATTGCAACACTTTCTGCTGGATACATGCAGGCGTTGGCATATGCGAAAGAGCGTGTGCAAGGTGGCGATATGAAGGTAATGAATGACAAGGCATCGCCTCGTGTAACAATTATTAAGCACCCAGATGTGCGTCGTTCGCTAATGGTTCAGAAGTCTTACAGCGAAGGTATGCGCGCACTTGTTCTATACACCGCATCGATTCAAGATGAAATTGAGCTTGCTATCAAGGCTGGCGATAAAGAGCGTGCTGAAGATATGGAAAGACTCAATGATCTATTGCTTCCTGTTGTTAAGGGTTACGGATCAGAAAAGTCTTGGACACTTCTTGGAACAGAATCGCTACAAACATTTGGCGGCGCAGGGTTTACTCGCGATTGGCCGATTGAGCAATATGTACGCGATGCAAAGATCGATACTTTGTATGAAGGTACAACTGCGATTCAAGGTCTGGATTTCTTCTTCCGTAAAGTTGTTAAAGATGGTGGACGCGCACTTGGTCTACTTGGTAAAGAGATTCAAAAGTTTGCAGAAAGTGGCGGAGCACATGCAGATGAAAAGAAGATGCTGCTCAAGGCACTTGATGACCTGAATGGAATCGTTGCGGTTCTTGTTGGACACGCAATGGAATCACAAACAGATCCAGTAAACATCTACAAGGTTGGTCTGAGTACTTCTCGTTGCTTAATGGCTGTTGGCGACATCATCACCTCGTGGTTGTTGCTACGTCAGGCAGATATTGCAGTTGAAAAACTGCCTAATGCTGGAAAAGATACAGATTTCTACACAGGAAAGATTGCAGCGGCGAAGTTCTTCGTTCATAACAATCTTCCACACATCACCGCAGATCGTAAGATCGTAGAAGCAACCGATGGTTCAATCATGGAGCTGCCTGAATCTGCTTTCTAACTTTGTGATGTAACCTTCCCTAATGTTTACAAAGCACCGCGGTGAGTTTTACCTCATTATGGGAGGCCTTATCTTCTCCTTCAATGGAGTTATTTCGACCGTTGTTTTAGACCATATATCGCCATTTCGTTTGGCGCAGGTGCGTGCTATCGGTGCATTCTTCATTCTCTTAGCGATTGCATTATTTATCGATCGCGATTCTTTAAAGGCTCCCAAGAAGCTGATTCCAAAGCTGGCAGCTTACGGAATCGTGGGTTTTGCTGCGGTCCAGGCGGGGTATTTCCTAGGGATCCAGCGAGGAGTTCCGCTCAGTCTTGTCTTAATCATTGAATTCACCGCACCGATTTGGATCGCTTTGTGGATCAAATATGTTCGCAAAACATTTGTCCCCGCATCGATGTGGGGCGCGATCGCGTTGTCATTGCTTGGATTGATCCTGCTTGCTCAGGTCTGGAATGGTTTGAGCTTTGATCTCATTGGGTTGCTAGGCGCGCTCTTTAGCGCTTTTGCGTTAACAGCCTACTTTTTGATTGGTAAGAGCTTTGGAACAAGTAGATCTGCTCTTTCTTTAACTGTATGGGGACTAGGTATGGCATCACTTACCTGGATCACGTCGATGCCGATCTGGCAGTTTCCGTTTGAGGTTTTTTCAATTGATATGGATCTTAAAGGAGTATTTGCTGGAAGCACATTGCCGGGATGGGTGCTGCTGCTATGGATCGTCACCGTAGGAACAATTGTTCCCTATCTGTTTGTCATTAGTGGACTGCGCTTGTTATCTGCATCAACATCAAGTGTTATTGGAATGCTAGAACCAGTTTTTGCAGGAATCTTTGCATGGCTGTGGTTACAACAAAGTTGGAATGGTATTCAACTTGTTGGTGCAGCGGTTGTACTAGTTGGAATTTACATCGCAGATCGCGCTCGATCTGCCGCTATTTAAGCTCCGAAATTATCTTCTGGTGCGTTGGTGTTTGCCTCGCGCTGTTGCGTCCAGTCTTGTCCGCCACCTGGGTTTTGTGGCATATCCACAAATCGTGCGTAGTGCAGTTGTGCTGAAACGATAATCTTTGCAGTTGGTCCGTTACGGTGCTTAGCAACAATTAAATCTGCTTCGCCAGTTCGATTTTGGTTGTCGTACATATCGTCACGGTGCAACATAATTACAACGTCAGCATCTTGTTCGATAGAACCTGATTCACGAAGATCAGACAACATAGGACGCTTATCGGTACGTTGTTCTGGTCCACGGTTGAGCTGTGAGATAGCAATAACCGGGATATTTAGCTCTTTTGCCATCAATTTAAGCTGACGAGAGAACTCGGAAACTTCTTGTTGACGGTTTTCGACGCGCTTGCCTGATGTCATCAACTGTAAGTAGTCAATAACAATTAACTTTAAGTCGTGACGTTGCTTTAGGCGGCGGGCCTTCGCGCGGATTTCCATCATTGAAAGGTTAGGGGAGTCATCGATAAACAATGGCGCTTCTGAAATTTCACCCATACGGCGTGCAAGACGAGACCATTCATCATCAGATAAAGATCCAGAACGAATGTTGTTCAAGCCAACTCGTGCTTCCGCAGACAACATACGCATTGTGATTTCACTCTTGGACATTTCAAGAGAGAAGATGACAGAGGTTTGACCGTTGTGAATGGATGCATTACGAGCGATATCCAAACCAAGAGTTGACTTACCCATCGCAGGACGTGCAGCCAAAATAATCATGTTTCCTGGATGTAATCCATGTGTTAATTGATCAAGATCTTTAAATCCAGTCATTACGCCTTCAACACCGATTCCCTTAGAGATCGCTTCGATCTCATCAAGTGCTTGTGGCAAAAGAGTTGCTAGTTGAACATAATCTTCAGATGAGCGACGTTCGGTAACTGCATAAACTTCGGCTTGTGCAAGATCGACCATCTCGTCGACTTCGCCTTCAGTTGTGTAACCGTATTGAACAATCTTTGTTCCAGCTTCCACTAAACGACGCATGATTGCATGTTCGCGAACAATCTTTGCGTAGTAACCAGCATTAGCTGCAGTTGGTACTGATGAGATCAATGTGTGCAAGTAAGGTGCGCCCCCTGCGCGTGAAATGTCTCCGCGCTTTGAAAGTTCAGCTGAAACAGTTACCGCATCTGCTGGTTCGCCGCGGCCGTACAAATCAATAATTGCATCGTAAATTAATTCATGTGCTGGGCGATAGAAATCGCGATCACGAATAATTTCGATGACATCTGCGATTGCATCTTTAGATAAAAGCATTCCACCGAGAACTGATTGTTCTGCGATTAAATCCTGTGGAGGTGTGCGCTCGAACTCGGCTCCAACAGAGTTGATGTTGGGATCACGAGGGCGGTTGTTAGGAAGTTCTGCGATGCTCACGCGTAAAACCTCCCATATGGCACTGACAAGCATGTGCTTGTAGGTGCGTAACTTAGGCGTTAACCCCTATCGCAAGCGAGGATGGCAGTTGTTGCCTGTGCATGAAGCTGTGCATAAGTAGGTGGATAAGCCCGTTTTCCTGTGTACATCGCGGTGGATGCAATGTGCATAACCGTGGGTGGTCGCCCTCAGTCGTTTCAAAGGCGCAGGTCAAAGGCGATTTCAATACACACAGGCCTGTGGATCAAAGTAATTCTGTGAATTCCACATCGTGAGATCAACCTACTTTTTCAACTTTGACCAACATGCCTTCAATGCCTTCTGCTAAAGCTGTAATTCGCCAGCCGTCGATGTCCAGTGATTTACCTTCTGAAAGTAATTCGTTTTGGGCTGTGATTGGACCATCTCCATGATTGATTCGCGAATCAACTTTGTAGACCAGCACTCCGCGAGGTAAGTAGCTGCTTCTTTGGCGAACTTCTACGCCGATTGTTACTCCCACCTGAAGATTTATTAGAACAAGTTTTGGTTCTTTCCCTAAACTTTCCAAGCTTTCGATGTAGTGGGTTGTTGAACTTTGATTGGTTAAGCATCTAACTTGATTGTTCTCGAACCAACCGCTGAGAAACTTACTCCAACCAAAAAATTCTTTAGAAGAGTTGCTCATCATGTCCCACGATCCGGCAGGGTTTGGTCCTCCAGGAACCGATGGTCGCTGATCATTGAGAAATACGTACAAGTCTTCTAGCCCAAATAAAGTATGTCCTAATTCGTGGGCAAGGGTTTGAAAACTTCCCGCTGCGCCTGCGGTCTCCAAAGAAACTCCTTTAGCTGTTCCGTTTCGAGTTGGAAATCTTTCTCCTAGAAATGCTTGCCCGACACCCCATCCTGAGTATCGCGCAGTCTCAATAATCACACCGTCATATAGATCGAAATTGACTGAAGGATCAACTTTGGTAAGAATCTCTTTCAGAGCTTCGGCGTTGTTCTGTTGGGGGCGTGGATTTGTTAATCCATATGAATCTGCAGATTTTTCAATGGAAAGCCATTTTGATTTATCTGGGATTTCAAAACTTATGTTTACGAATCCATATGATGTTTTTTTGTAGAACTCTTGCACCTCATTGAAAACGGATTGCATGCGATTTAAGTCTGTATCCGAAAATGCTGGGGTATCTGAAAAACTCAAAGGTATAAACAGGACCTTAGGATTAACCTTCCCGTAGAGCGAACCTTGTGGGCGTGGGAAGCCGTTTGAACCACTGCTTCTCGTTGTCACGTCAGCGGTTTTGCATGTGGCTAAATCACTTAACCCTGAAATTGGTGTGATCTCGCTTCTGGTATTCAAATTTGAAGGCAGGGTCGGCGTTGGTGTTGGGGTTGGTGT
>Ga0315909_10008903_pt1 | contig 10935 bp, 2 predicted proteins | sample LakEriMetagenome_11_FD_203527 | JGI IMG/M metagenome (GOLD analysis project Ga0315909, IMG submission 203527) | Freshwater fungal communities from buoy surface, Lake Erie, Ohio, United States - Buoy 2 MA125 | ecosystem: Environmental > Aquatic > Freshwater > Lake | place: USA: Lake Erie, Ohio...
CAATCTCGCCCTGAAACAATCGCTCGTCGAACTGGAAAACATGATCGGCGATGAAGCGATCCTGCGCGTGGAAGTTTATCGTCAGCAAGAAGCCCTTCGTGAAATGTCGGATCGCTACCGCGCCACACTCCAGCGCGGTGCCCGCCTCATCGATGAACGCGAAGCCTACAACAAACGCGTGGCGGAATTGGTACAGCGCAATCGCTATTCCGACATGAGCTTCCGAGTATCCCGCAACGCGGCACTCGAGCGCTACAATGAGGCATTCAACCTTGCCGCACGTTACGTTTATCTGGCAGCAAAAGCCTACGATTACGAAACCAACTTGCCTGCCAATGATCCTGGCTCTGCCCAACTGATGTTGACCAAGATCGTCCGGGAAAGAAACATCGGTTACGTGGACGGCGAACAGCCATCGCAAGGCTACGGCGGCTTGGCCGAACACTTGGCCACATTGAGAGAAAACTTCGCGGTTCTCAAAGCACAATTGGGACTGAATAACACACAACAGGAAACGGGGCGCTTCTCGCTTCGTAGCGAGCTTTTCCGCATCGCTCCTGAAGAAGACGGTGATGAAGCATGGCGTAACGCCATCGCTGGCAAAAAAGTGGACAATCTCTGGGACATGCCCGAGTTCCGCCGTTATTGCCGGCCTTTCTCTGCACACGATCCCGCCGTGAAAGAACCAGGCTTGGTCATCGATTTCACCTCCATGGTGACATCGGGCAAGAACTTCTTCGGTCAGTCTCTCGCTGGTGGTGACAATAGCTACGACCCCAGCAACTTCACTACCAAAATATCGGCCGTGGGAGCGTGGTTCGAAGGTTACGTGAGCGAAGGCTTCGATACCGGCCTCTCCGAAACCCCGCGCGTTTATCTGGTGCCTGTGGGATCGGATGTGATGATGTATCCCGGCGATGACAATCTGGGAGTCCGCATGTGGAAAGTGCTGGATCAAAAAATCCCCGTTCCCTACCCGATCACCGAAGCCAACCTTAATGAGCCTTTGTGGCGTCCACTGGATACCCTGGGCGGAACCGATGGCGAGCTGCGTCGTTTCTCCAGCTTCCGCGCTTATCCTGACAGTGGATTCGTCGAGGAGGGCGAAATGACATTCGACACCCGCCTCACCGGTCGCTCCGTCTGGAATACCCGCTGGCTGCTCATCATCCCCGGCAGGACCCTGCGGGCCGATGCCGATGCGGGCTTGGACACCTTTATCGACAACATCACCGACATCAAACTCTACTTCAAGACCTATGGCATGTCCGGAAACTAATCTCACCCCAGCGAACTTCATGAAAACCATCCTTTTTTCCTGCCTGACCGTTTTCACTTCGATGGCCTGCGCTACGGGGCTCGGAAGCACGGTAGTTCCAGAACCTTCCACCGTGATTTACGGCAAGGTCCTGCACCGCGCCAACGGTCACGAACACCAACTCACCGAGGGCACACTGACCTGGACCCTCCGCGATCCGAGTGGCCAGCAGTTCACTTATACCACCGAACTGGAAGACATTCAGGGCACCTACTCCTACCGACTGCCCATCCCTCATCAGGCGTTCACCTCTGGTCTGACGGTGGACCCGGAAGTCATTCCCCTCACACCGGGAGAATCGCGCTATGAATTCGTTTCCATTGCGATCAATGGTTCACCCGTGGAAGTGATCTCGGGAGATGCGGATTTCCTGAATCTCCTGCAAAGCTCTCGCGCTGCCACCTACCGCATTGATTTGCGCTCGGGGCATGCACTGGAGGATACGGATGGCGACGGAATGCCCGATTGGTGGGAAAAAGAGCATGGTCTCGACTGGCAGGTGCCCGATGCCCAACTTGATGGCAACGGCGATGGCTGGACGAACTTACAAGCCTATCTCAATGGAGCGGATCCCAATCGCGACAATCGGGTTCCCACCCTGTTGACCAAAGAACTCGCCGCCTATGCTTCCTCGGAAAACGGCGTATGGCTCCGTGCGATTGACGCGAACACCGCGCCCTCCGGGTTGGTGTTCACACTCACTCACTTGCCTGCGGGCGGTGGAATGTTTTTTGACAATGGAACCAGCACGCTCACCCCGCTCATCGCAGGCGCCACCTTCACCCAACAGAACATCCTTGATGGCAAAGTGCTGTTTGTGCAGGAAGACCCCGCGATTGATCAAACCACCATCTCGGTCTCACTCACCGATGGCACCTCGGCTCCGCAGACCTTTGATGTAGCGCTGGACGTGTTCTCACCTGGCACAGAAGAGCCGACCGTGGCGCAAGCACCCGCATGGTGGCGTCAGGAAAACACGATTTTCGCCGCTTACTGGAGCATGCGCGAAAACGTGCTCAGCGGTAGCTTCATCGAATCCTCCTTGTTTTATTTCTTGGGCAGCAACTACGGCTGGACCATCTGGGACCAGCGCGCGGAGACGCTTCCCGTCAGCATCAGCGCCATCGGCAGCGGCAAGCATTTCCTCATCGGCGGCGATGTGGATGACACCCTTCGCGGCAGTGCGCAGGACGACATCCTTCACGGGGGTCGCGGCACCAACCGCCTGCGCGGTGGCGGTGGACAAGACATGTTCATCGTCAATAAATCCGGTCTGGAAATCGTCGAGGACTTCAGCACAGCACTGGATGTGATCGATCTTAGCAGCCTTTTGCATGGTAAAACCGGCAACCTCAACTCCTACCTCTCGGTGCAAGCCATCAGTGGCGGCACGGAAATCCGCATGAATTTTTCCGGCACAGGCTCCACTTTTGCCGATGCGACCGTCCGATTAGAAGGTGCTACCTTGGTGCAGGATGACCTCCACCGTCTCTGGTCCACAGGACAACTTCTGCTTGGCACTGTCACCGGATTCCCCTCCGTTTCCATCGAAGGATGGCCCACCGCGTCACTGGAAGAAGCCTTTTCCACCGCCCCCCTCACCTTCCGCCGCAGAGGTCCCGCCACCCAACCGCTCACTGTCGCTCTCACCATTTCCGGCAGCGCCACCAATGGAGTGGACTACACGCTCATTCCGGCATCTCTCACCTTCGCAGCAGGCAGCAGCACTGCCACGCTCGTGATCGAACCATTGATCGATGGGCAAACCGAAGGAAGCGAGGTGATGCAGCTCAGCATTGCCGCAGGACAAACCTACGTCGCGGGAACAAGCCCCTCTGGGCAAATTCAAATCATCGATGCCCAACAGCGCTTCAACATCGCCGCCGATGATAAAGTTGCCATCGCCAATGGTCAGCCCGGCTATTTCGTGATTACCCGCACGGCTGCGAACAGCAGCCAAATTCAAGTTCGCCTTGATGTCAGTGGTGCCATCGCAGGCACAGATTTCACTTCCTTTCCCACATTGATCACATTCGGTCCCTTTGAAACCCATCGTTACGTTGAAATCTTCGCCCTCAAAGGCGGAGAGTTGGCGAGTGCAGAAAAAAGCAAGCTACTAACGGTATCGCTTCGCCCCTCTACAAATAGCCTTTACCTCCTTGGCAACTCCCCCTCGGCAGGCATGCGCCTGCTCTCGGAGGAACAAACGCTCGAAAGCTGGTCCAGCCAGCAGCTCGCCAGCATCACGCCACCCGTGACCGGCACGGCCGTTTCTCCGCGCACAGGTCTGCAAGTGCTCTTGGAATACGCCTTTTCCTACGGGGTGAATCTGAGCGATGGAGTCTCGGCTCAAGAGCGCGAGCTGATCAACCCACGCCTCGCCCGCGATGCCGGTGGTTGGTATTTCGAGTTCACCAAACGCCTGAACGATGCTCGTCTGGAATATGTCGTAGAGCGGTCCTCCGATCTCGCCACATGGCAGAGTGATCCATCCCACTTCACGCCCATGACCTTGCCCGTGGCCGATCAGAACCGTGGCCGCGTCCGCTACCGCGTGCTGAATGTCGAAAACAAGGAAATGCCCTTCATGCGCGTGCGCGTGACGGAGCGCCCGTAAGAAGATTCCCATTTTTTTCATGTTATACCGATTTTCCAACTGCTCGCTTTCCGCATGCCTGCCGCATGTGGTGAGCTTGGCTTGCATCGCGGGGTTGACGGCCTCTTGTGGCTCGAAGAAAGCCCCGGCGAGCCACACCGAGCCTGTGGCCATCCAGGTTGGCTCACAAAAGGTCCACCTCGCGGAACTGCAAGCTGATCTCGATGACCTGGCAAAGCGCCGCAATCCCATCGCAGCCGATGCCAGCAAGTTCATTCCCTCTTCCGTGGAGCGCCTCACCGCGCTGGAGCAAGCTCATCAGCTGGGGCTCGACAAAGACCGCGAGCTGCGCCGGCAGTGGGAAAATCTGCTCATCGGTCGGCTGCACGAGCAGGAGCTGGAAAAACGCCTGGCCGACCTCAAAGTGACGGATGCCGAAATCGAGGAATTTTATCAGAACAAAAAGGCCACCTACAGCCGCCCCGCGCAGCTGCAACTCGCCCTGCTCCATCTCGCGGTGACCCGCCATACCGATGAAGCCAAACGTAAGGAAATCCGTTCCCGGATGGAAAACGCTCGCAACCTAGCCCGTGAACTCGCACCCGAAGTCATCGGATTCGGCGCGCTGGCCATGGAATACTCAGAAGAAGCGACCAGCCGCTTCAAGGGAGGAGATGTCGGCTGGATGCAGGCAGGTGCCTCTGGCTACCGCTGGCCGGACGAAGTGATCAACGCAGCCTTCGCGCTGAAAGCCGTGGGCGACATCAGCGAAGTCATCGAGGCGAGTGACGGCTTTTATCTCCTGCGCAAACTCGATTTCCGCGAACCCGCCGTGCAACCACTGGAAGGCCGCTTCCGCAGCTCTATCGCCAATGCCGTCCTGGCACAAAAGCGCGAGGCACTGGAAAAAGAACTCAAAAAAGAGTGGCAGGATGCCCACCCCGCCACCATTGATGAGAAGCTCATCCAGCAGCTTCAATACAAAAAAACTTCCTCCCAAGAACCTGTTTTTGCCGAGCCCTAATTCCCACACATTCATCCCATTCCTTCTCTAGTCATGCGAAATTTTTTCCTTACACCCTTCCTGTCGCTGTGGTCCATGGTAGCACTCGCTACCCTTGCCTTGGCGCCCACGTCCTATGCAGCGGCCCCCGTCATCGGCGGAGTTGATCCCACGGATCTGGCCATCAATGACAACAATTCGGGAGCACTAGTGTTTCCGAATGTAACGCTGACTGATTCAGACACTGCACTTCTGGCTGTCACCATCCAGATATCTCCCGCCGCACGCGGTTCGCTCAAAACAGAATCCTACATCGTCAATAACGGCGGAGGAAATTACACTCTCACGGCAAGCAACACCAGCCAATTGGTAGACCGTCTGAACGATGTGCGGTTCATTCCCACAGCGAACCTGCTGGTTCCTCCCACGGTTTACTCGGCTACGGTTGGGCTTACCGTAAGCGATGGCACATCCTCGGACACGGCGAGCCGCTCCGTCGAAATCACCTCCGTCAATGACACCCCTACAGTCACGCCAGCGAGTTTGCAAACCATCGGTGACAATCAAACGAATGCCACCATTTTTTCGAGCGTCAGCTTTGGCGATGCGGATACTGGCCAGCAAGCTTCGGTAAAGGTGACCTTCAATTCTCTCAAAGGCTCCTTTGCCAACCCCGGCGGCAGTGCCTTTACCTTGAGCGGTCCAGACAATGCCAAAATTTTGACCTTGCCCACACAGGGCTTCGCCGCAGCGCAGACCGCCCTGCGCGCGCTTGCTTTCACTCCCGAGGAGAATCAGGTGAAAGTGGGTCAATTTGAAACTCTCGCCTTCGCCATTGCCGTATCAGATGGCACGGCCACTGGCAATGGCACGCAGAATGTGCGCGTCAACTCGATCAATGATGCCCCGGTCATCGACCCCACCACCGCGCGCAATTTCACGATTTCCGCCGGCTCCACCGCCACACCCTACGGTGACATCACGGTAACGGATGCGGACGTGGATACCCCAAGCGATCCGGGTAGTATCGGTGGTGGTTCGGGCGCTACTGGCGATACTTTTACTGCTACTATTGTGCTCTCACCCAGTCCCTATGGGTCTTTCAGCGATGGACTCTTTACAGAGGTATCTGGCAGCCCTGACACCTTTCGCTTTACGGGCAATCGCCTCGCGGTGCAGAATGCCATTCGCGGCGCGAGATACTTGGCCCCCGGCACGCCTAGCACCTACACCGCCAAACTAACCGTGCGCGACTCTAGCAATGCCGCTTCTGCCAACGTAGATGCCATCATTGTCGTGCAACAACCGGCCCCCGGCATGTCTGGATTGCAAGCGGGGCAAACTGTTGCTGATAATACCACCATCAATCCATTCAGCGCCGCCTCGTTCAACAACTTCGGTGGTAGTGACCGATACATCGAAATCACCATGGACCTCGATGTCAAAGGAGTCTTCGAGAACCTGGGTGGCTTCACGAAATCACCAGTGCCAGGCGTCAGCCCCGTTCGTTACACCTATCACATGATCGCAAACTCGACCGCAGCCACCACTGCGATCCGCGGCCTGCGTTTCCGTCCTGCAGCGAACCGGATCGTCACCACCAGCGAGATTGTCGATTTCTCCATCAAAGTGAGAACCGTTCCATCCCCGACCAGCACAGTGATCAATCCCAACGATACCTCGCTGAGCACAGACCCCTTGTCGGTCACCGTGACACCCTTTAACGATGCGCCCACGATTTTGGGAGCCAGTGAGGATATTTTCATCAATGACAATGAGACAGCCACGCCTTTCTCCCTGATCTCCGTCGCTGACACGGATGAGGGGGGAATCCAAGCAATAACCGTCAACATCACTCTCAGAGGCGAAGACCCCATCACCAAAGCACCACGTGATGGTGGTGGCACGCTGGAGGCGCCCACGGGTGGCGGCTTCACACTCACCGAGACTGGTACGGCGCCGAATATCACCTACAGCTTGACCGGCACACCCTCGGTGGTCACCACGCGCCTGCGCTCCCTTGTTTTTGTTCCCGATGAGTTCCGCAACGCCATCGGTCAGCGCGAAACGATTCGCTTTACCATCGCTGCCGATGACAGCAAGGGCGGCACCGCGCAATACACCCTGGCCCGCGTCACCGTCACCACTCTCAGCGGCGCGCCGGAAATTACCGGCATCCCCACGCTGGCGCAGCAGCCCTATGCCGTGCCTACGATTGCCGCCAATCAAACCATGCCGTTCCAGGTCCTGCCAGGACTGAACGTGGAGGATAACGACCCCACGATCACCTTCACCATCCAGCTCGATAACGCGACGAAAGGAACCTTATCCACGACTGATTTCAGCACAGTCAGCGGTAGCGGCATCTACACCCTGAATGCCTCTCCTGCAGCCATCACCACGGCTCTCAAGGCTTTGGTATATTCGATCAATCCGGCATTTTCTTTCCCCGCCAACCAGCCCGGTTTCACGACGTTCACCTTGACCGCCTTTGATGGCACCAACACCACCAGCACGGTTTACACCATCTTCACCCGTGATCGCAATGTCTCCCACATCGTAAATAGCACGAATGATGACGGACCCGGCACTCTGCGCCAGGCCGTAAGTCTCGCCACGGCTGGCGACTCGATTGTATTCGATTTTCCTGATGAGGATTTCCCCGTAACCATCACTTTGGATGACCCGATCGAAGTAGCGAACAGTGTTCAAATCGTCGGCTCCGGTGTGAACAAGCTCGCCATTTCCGGCGGTGGAGCCACGGGTTTGTTTACCGTGGTCGATGGAGCCACGTTGACCTTGGAACAACTGACTCTGCGCGATGGAGCGGCCCCCTCCTACGGTGGCGCTGTCGCTGTCGATATGGGATCGCGCTTGGTGGCTCGCTACTGTGAGTTCAATGGCAATTCCGCCGGCCAATTCGGCGGTGCGATCGACGTATTTGAAGGCGACATCAGCATCGAAAACTGCCTCTTCGTCGGCAACTTCGTACAAGGCTCCACCGCCGAAGCAGGCGGTGCGATTTCCGTTTTCTCGGAAATTTCCTCGTCCATCGTCAACTCCACGTTTGTCAACAACCGTCAACTGAACCCGAGTGGTCTCGGCGGCGGCGCGGTGTATGTGCAAAATTCCGACGTCAGCCTCTTTTTCCCCTTTCACATTCGTCATTGCACCTTCAAGGATAACGTCGACAGCTCAGGAAATGCTCACGCCGTTCTATCGGGCTCTGCTGGAACCCGCGTTCACCTGGTCAACAACATCCTCGCCACGACTCCCGGCCGGGTCATCAACGTGATCGGCGGCGGACGCTTCGTCTCCGCTGGCGGAAATATCGCCACTGATGGCACAATCACCACCTATCAGCAAGGTGGCACCAATGTCACCTTGCTCGATCATCCAAGCGACCGACTTTCCACCAATCCCCTGCTCGGGCCTCTGGCCTTCAATTACGGTGCCACTCGCACCTGCGCTCCCCAGTCGGGCAGCCCGGCGATCAACAACGCCGTATCGTTGGCTGCCGATATCACACCTGGCACCGACCAACGCGGATTCTGGCGCCCCACCGGCTCTGGCACTCTGCGCGACATCGGCGCTCATGAGGTCGAAACGTTCCGCCGCATCAACATCAATGAAATTTTCGTCAATGGAGGCGCTGGCACCGATTTCATCGAGATCTACAATCCACGCGATTCGGAAAGTCTCGATGTAGCCGGCCTCCGCCTGTGGATCGATGGCACGCTCGTTCACACCTTTACCAACCAAGTTCTCGTTCCCGGATCTGGTTTTGCCTGGATGTCCACCGTGGATCTCAATCCGGAAAAAGGCCGCATCGAACTCCGCAATTCAGCCGGCCAATTGGTGCACCTCGTCAATTACGTAGCCACGTTCTCGAAAAATGACGTGGTGATCGATACCAGCACCGAGTCCATCAACCGCTACCCACGCTACGAGGGTGGCTTCCTGCCGCACGGTCGCGTGGTGGAGTTGGTCACAGGCATCGTGCCGGGCTTCCCCGTGACATCTCCTGACGAAGACGTGGATGGATCTCCTCTGGGTGGAGGAAATGCTCCGCCCATCGCCTTTATTTCTCCCGAGGATCTACCCTCCTACACTGTCTATGCGAATGAGGTGCTCACGCCCGATGTGTTGGCAAACGATATTGATTTTGACCGCACGGACACGCTGAAAATCACCGAACTCATGACCGTACCGCTGTCCGGAATCGTGGTGAACCAGGAATTGCAAGGCATCACCGGCAATGGCCAAATCACTCTGCAAGACCTCCCTCCCGGCCTGCAAACCATCACCGCGAACGGCGCTACGGTGACGATCAATCCGGATGGCCGCAGTATCACCTATGATCCCCGTTCTTCCGCCGTGATGATCGGCTTGGCACAAGGTGAAACCATCACCGATGTCTGGGCCTACACCATTCGCGACTACGATACAACAGACACCGCGCAATCTCGCGGCATCGACAACACCAAAAAAACGGCCAACATCAAAAAAGCCACCGCATGGTTCGCCGTCACGGTCATTGGTATCAATGAAGCTCCCGCGCCCTCTCCGGATCTGGCCGCTACCAGCGAAAATCACGTGCTTCGCCTCATGGGCAATGCGCCACTGCTGAGCAGCCCAGGATTCAACTTCGGTGATCTGCCGGAAAATTTCCAGGAGTTCAATTCCACGGGTGCCCCCGTCACTCTTCTCCCGCTTCATCCCACGCTCGCCGTGCTGGAAAACGACAATGATGTCGATAGTGATGATGACAAAGACACGCTGATCCTCGGTGCCGTTCACACCACCTCCGTCGGCAACAATCTGCTCGTAGCCACCAGCGAACTCGGCGCGAGCGTCGTGCTCGATATCCGGACGAACCGCAATGAAACGAACATCGTTTACGATCCACGCGGCTCCGCCTATCTGAACTCGCTGCGCGATGGGGAAATCGCCACGGATTCGTTCTACTACTCGGTCTTCGATCGCTACGGCGCACGGGGTGTGGCGAAAGTCACCATCACCGTCACCGGCGTTAATGACGTCCCCGTAGCCCAGGATGACGATGACTTCTTTGTCTATCAAGACGTGACACTCAGCATCCCGCACGTGACATTGCTCGCCAATGATACAGACATCGACACCAAACAAGTAGGCGACAGTGACACGGTCATCGTGGAATCAGTGGACGCCACCAGCCAGCTCGGCGCTGCGGTGTCGATCGTGGGCAATGCGGTCGTATTCGATCCACGCAACGTGGAAGTTTTCATCCGCCTCGCTCGCAATGAGACACTGACCGATACCTTCGACTATACCATCTATGACGAAAAAGGAGGTCGCAGCACCGCCACCGTGACCGTGGTGGTGGAGGGCGTGAATCAGGCACCCGAGGCCGACAACGACTTGCTGACCATTTTCGAAAATCAAACCAACAGCCGCAACGCACTGACCGGTCTGTTGAGCAATGATGAAGACATTGATATCGATGGCAACGTTCCTGATGACTCGCCTTGGGTGATCGCGCAACGTTCCGTCGTCACGCCACTCGGGGCTCTTCTGAACATCAACACCGATGGCAGTTTCAGCTACGATGCCAATTCCTCCGCGATTGAAAGCCTGAAAGCTGGCGAAGTGGTGACCGAAACGTTCCCCTACACCGTAGTCGACAATTTCCGCACCACCGCTTCGGACGATGAGTTCAAAGTCTTCAGCAACACCAGTGACCAGATCCTCCCCGTTTTGCTCAATGATGTCGTGGTCGGCACCACTCCCACATCCATCACAGGCTACTCCGCAGGTCAGGGTGGTAAACTCGTCATCGAGAGCGCCAACCACAGCTTGCGCGATGGCACAGTCATCAAGATTCAAGGCTACACCGGCTCAGGAAATTACAATGGAGTGCACGCCATCACTTCCCTCAGCCGTAATACGTTCTCGATCGATGTGCCATTTTCCGATGACCCCTCTGCTACCCGTGGCACCTGGGTGCCATGGTTCCGCATCACCAGTGTGACGGCGGCT
>Ga0315909_10008907_pt1 | contig 10934 bp, 9 predicted proteins | sample LakEriMetagenome_11_FD_203527 | JGI IMG/M metagenome (GOLD analysis project Ga0315909, IMG submission 203527) | Freshwater fungal communities from buoy surface, Lake Erie, Ohio, United States - Buoy 2 MA125 | ecosystem: Environmental > Aquatic > Freshwater > Lake | place: USA: Lake Erie, Ohio...
CGCCTGTCGGCGCGGGCGCTGGTGATCAGTGTCGACACCACCACGCTGGTGCTGGTATCGGTGGAGCTCTGCTACCTTTCCATGTCAACCGTCCACGCCATCCGCACACGCATTCACCAAGTATTGGGTATCCCTGCGGCGCACATCATGATTGCCACCACCCACACGCATGCTGGCCCACGCGACCGTGACGGGCGTAATTGGGCGCACCCGCTCGTAGACCGCATCGGTGATGTGGTCATTGCTGCTCATGCGGCCCAGCGTCCAGCACGCATTGGTAGTGGTGTGGGCGTGCTCTACGGCTACTCCATCAATCGTCGCTGGCTTGACCGTCCCGTTGACCCGGGAGTGACGGTAGTGCGTGTGGATGATGTCGATGGGCATGTGATGGCACTCTGGTGCAACTTTGCCTGTCATGCGGTGGTGCTTGGTGCCGATAATCTGGCCATCAGCGGCGACTGGCCGGGGCACATGATGGCGCAGGTCGAAGCCACTCATCCCGATGCGATTTGTCTGTTTACGCAGGGTGGCGCCGGCGACATCAATCCCCTCGTGGCAGGTGTGCGTGCCCGCATGCGTAGCGGCCATACGGTCACTGCCATCGGCCACATCAGTCACAACTACGGCGCACTGGATGATTCGCAGGCGTGGAGCATCGGTGATCGCGCCGGTGGCACCTTTGCCGAAGTGGCCGAGCTGGGTGATGCCGTGGCCGCCGAAGTACTCCACCTGTGCCGTACAATTACCACAACGGCTAGTCTGCCCCCCATATGGGCTACGTCATTGCTGGTAGATGCGACCGCAGCTGCAACCGACTATCCGCAGCGTGTCAAACCACCGTTGCAGGAGGATTTGCCCGAAATCGCCGATGAACAGGCGATTGCCGTCGAAGTCCAACTGATGCACATCGGCGATGTGGTGCTGGTGACACAGCCGGGGGAAGTCTTTGCTGAAACAGCCTGGCTCCTCAAAGCGCAGCTGCGTGCTATGGGCTATAGCACACCGGTCTTGGTGAGCTATGCCAATGGCTGGATGGCGTATTTGCCCGAGCCGAGTGCCTTCCCCGAAGGTGGCTACGAAGTCGACTGGGCGGTGTCGCTCAACATCAGTGCGCAGTTCCAGCCCCGCTTCCGGGCGGCGATTACCCCTATCTTGCAGCAGCGGGTAGTGGGTCTCCGACGGTGAACACATGATATACGTGTGCATACCACACAATATGGAGGAGTGGCAATGCGTGATGGAATGGCCTGGTTACCCAAACCGTTGAGACAGATGAACGTAATCGTGAAGTCAGTCTTTGGACTGGTGCTTGGTGCGTTGGTATCGACCAGCATCGTGGGAGTTGTTGACTTCTCTGCCAATCAAGGGGCGTTATATGCTGCGTTGATGGTTGATGCCAAGGCAGCAAACGATGTCTGCATTTTTATGTGTCGCAATGGCGGACTGATGACGCTCAACTTTGGGCGCATGATCGGCAACGTGGATGTCGACCTGCGTGAACTGGCCACTGCGTTGAATACGATGGCCAAAATGGTGTACGCTGCCTTGACTACCACGCAGAGTTCGCTCAGTACGTCCCGTACGATTGTGGGTGTGGGGGCGTTGTTCGGCGCTGTTGTTGGGCCGTTCCTCAGGACGCGGCGGTAGTGTGCCACTCCGTCTGTGCAACGCGAAGCACGGTGTCAGTGTGTGCTCTTTCTGTTGAAAAGGATTCCCCATGCATCACATCATTCTCGACACAGACATGGGCAACGACGTCGATGATGCCTTGGCGATGGCGGTGCTCCATGCTTTGCAGTCGCGCGGGCAATGTCGGCTCGACGCCGTCATCCTGTCGCGCCCGGGCCACGACGCTGCCGCCATGTGTGCCGCCATCAATCACTTTTATGGGCGCGGTACCATTCCAGTGGGGGTGATGCACGACGGCCCTATCCCGCGCACCAATCGCTTTTTGCATGTGGCCACGCAGTACCCACACACCTACGACCCAACGACTGTGCCCGAAGCGGTGGCCCTGCTCCGCCAGCGACTACAGGCGCTGCCCGACCAGAGTGTGCGCATCGTGCATATCGGTTTTGCCACCAACATGGCACGTCTGCTGACCAATCCAGATGATGTGGCGTTGATTCGGCGCAAAGTGAGTCTGTTGTCGGTGATGGCGGGAGCTTTTGCGCCGATTGATGGTGATTCGCAATTCAAAGAATTCAACGTGGTCTGCGATATCCCGGCCATGCAACAGCTAGCCCAGCACTGGCCGACGCCCATCGTGTGGGGTGGCTTTGAGATTGGTTGGCATCTGCGCTACCCGCGGGTCTCGATCGCCGAGGATTTCGGCTATGTGCCGCGCCACATCATCGTGGACGCATACAACGCCTACTGTGAGCCAGACGAAGCGCGCCCGTGTTGGGATCTGGCCACTGCGCTGTATGCCGTGTTGCCGCAGCGTGAGTACTTTGGGTTGAGTCCAGCCGGGCGCGTGCAGGTGTGTGACGATGCAGTGACCACGTTTGTGCCCGATGCCACCGGTAATCAGCGCTATTTGACGATGGATGCGGTGCAGCAGGCGCGTGTGCTCGAAGCGTTGGTGCAGCTGACAGCGACACCCCCCACGCGGTAGTACCGCATGGGGGGTGTGCCAAGGGCGTGCTAGAGAATATCACCACCGCTGTCGCCACCACCCCAATCGCCACCACTGTCGCCACCACCCCAATCGCCGCCGTCCGAGTTGCCCCAGTCGCCGTCATTGTTGGCGTGGTCAATGTACTGCGGCTCATCACCGGTATTCAGCATGTCATTGCTCGCTGATTGATCCCCCGACCACATGTTGCCCACCAGCCAGCCCAAGCCCATGCCACCGAGGAACGAGCCAATGCCGCCACCCCAGCCGCCACCGTACCCGGGGCCATAGCCGTAGCCACGTGAGCGCCGTCCAAAGATGGCACCAATCAGCGCCATCCCGGCCCACACCATCCCGACCACACACAAACACGCAAATAAGCCTTCCATTGACGTAATCCTTTAGATGAGAATTGCGCAGAAACCATGCCAGTGATACGTCAATATGGGGCAAAATGTTGCAGTCGCGCTACCCTAGCTGCGGCAGCGGCGTGCGCAATCCGCGGCGCCAATCGCTGGCCGCCATGGCACTTTTGCCTGCTGGTTGCACCATGTGGAGCAGTAGTGCCCCTTGCCCACACGCCACTGCCACACCGTGTGGCGTATCAATGAGCGTACCCGCCTGCCCGTGTGCATCACACACGGTGGCACCGAGGATGCGGAACGGTTGGTCGTTGAGCATGGTAAAGGTGCCTGGCCATGGGTCATAGGCGCGGATCATGCGCTCGATGTGCGGTGCTGATTGTTGCCAGTCGATCCGTCCATCGTCGCGGCTGAGCATACCGATGTAGCTGGCCTGACTGTCGTCTTGTGGCGTCGGCACAAGTGTGCCATTGATGTATGCCACCAGGTGGTCGCACAATAGGCGACTCCCCTCATAAAAGAGCTCCTCCGTCAGCGCCCCCGCGCGCGCATCTGGTGGCATGGGGCGGCGTGTTTGTGCCACAATTGGGCCGGCATCCATTTTGCGTTCGAGCTTGATGACGGATACGCCTATCTCGTGGTCACCCGCCAAAATCGCACTGGTCACGGGGGCGGGGCCGCGGTGGCGCGGCAACAGCGATGGATGGATGTTGAGGTAGCCGTGGCGTGGGATGGCGAGCATGTTGGCCCGCAAGATTTCCCCATAGGCAGCCACCACGCCCACATCGGGTGCCAGACTGGCGAGCTGTGCCACTACCGCATCATCTTTAAGCGTGTCGGGCTGCACAATCGTGGCAATGCCCAGTTCTTGAGCGGCCACTTTGACCGGTGGTGGCGTGAGTTGGCGCCCACGCCCGCTGGGACGGTCGGGTTGGGTGACTACCGCCACAATGTCGACACCGGGCATGGTGTGTAGGGCACGTAGTGGAATGGTGGCGATATGGGGTGTACCGAGGTAGATGATGCGCATGGTGTATTCCCGTGGTTATGATGCCGTACGACGATTGACGATGTAAATGCCACCCAAAATAAACAGGCCACCAATAATCTGGCTCGTGCTAATCGGTTCACCCAGGATGGGCACGGCGAGGAGTGCGGCCAGCACTACCTGCCCAAGTAAGACGACAGATGTCACGGGAGCAGGCAGATGCCCGAGGGCGTAGTTGATGGCCAGCCAGCCTAGCGTTTGTGTGAATATCCCGAGGAAGATCAGGTATCCCCATGAAAGTTGCGAAAAGCCCCACAATGGTTTGCCCAGTACTAGGGCGATGGGCAAAATAATCAGGCTGGCGATGGCTAGCGACCAGATCATGAAAGTCGCCGTATCCACACCGCCACGGGCATGACGTGTGCTCAGAATATAGCCGGCATAACAGACACTTGCCCCCATCGCCAGCAGCATGCCGGGGATGTCTTGCGGCGTGACTGCAAAGGCGTTTTGTGCCACGATCACCATGCCCGCAAGTGCCACAGATAGCCCGATCCAGTAGCGCCGTGTCAACTGCTCACGAAACAGATAACTCGCACCGAGCCCTACCCACAGTGGTGCACTATTGGCAAGCAGCGAGGCGGTGGCAGCAGGTGCCTGCATCAGGCTTTCATTCCAAAAGACCAAGTCAATGGCAAAAAAGGCACCTGCTGCGATGACGCCCCACATGGCTTTGCCCTGTGGGATGACTGGTCGGCGTATCAGGAGCCATGGCAGGAGCGATATGCAACCGATAAAGACGCGATAAAAGGCCGAAGATGTGCCGGGAATATCGGTCAGCTTGACGACGATTGGCGATGTACTGATGATGATTGCACCGCTGACGAGCGCCAGCCAGGCCTTTTGGTGAGTGCTCATGATACCCCTTTGACCTAGATGATTGTACTGTAGCGTACCATATTTGGTGTGGGTGCGATGGCTGGATGTGCGTATTGCTGATTGATGCGCTCAATGACCAACATGTGATACCATGTAAAGTGGTACAGTCGCCCTTCGGCTCGTCCTCCGCCATTTGACGACGCCGGATAGTACGGAGGGTTGCATATGCATCCTGCAGTAGAGGCATTATTGCCGATTGCACTTATGTTGCTGGCCGCCAAAATCGCTGGACTCGTGAGTTTACGCTTTGGAATGCCAGCGGTATTTGGAGAGTTGTTGGTTGGGCTTGCACTTGGTCCTTCGTTGTTCAATGTGATTGAACTCGACAAGACGACCAAAATTATTGCCGAAATTGGTGTGGTGCTGTTGATGTTTATGGCAGGCATCGAAACCGATGTCAAGGCCATGCAAACTGTGGGTCGACCAGCATTTTTGACTGCTGTTGGGGGGTTGTTGTTGCCACTCGCTGGCGGTACCGCGACCATGTTGCTCTTTGATGCAGATCTAAAGACGGCAGTGTTGGTCGGTGCGGTGTTGATGGCAACAAGTGTGAGCATTTCGGCGCAGACACTACGCGAACTTGGTCTGATGCGTACGCGTGAGGGTAGTGTCATTCTGGGTGCTGCCATCATTGACGATGTGTTGGGTGTGTTGATTTTTGCGGTTGTGATGAATTTGATGCTGGGTACGGGTGATTTGGCAACCACGTTGATTCGCATGGTACTTTTCTTCCCCGTGGCATGGTTTGTCGCCGACAAGGTGATTCCGTTTTTGCGCCGATTCGAAGACAAGATTGCCCAAAAAGAGACGATTTTGGCGATATTGGTGGCGATTATTCTCTTTTATGCCTGGTCAGCTGAAGCCTTCGGCAGTGTGGCTGCCATTATTGGTGCATATCTATTAGGGGTGGTGGTGGCACGCCATGTCGAGTATGATCATGCAGCGCATGATGGTGTTGCTGCCGTCGGGTACGGTATTTTTATTCCGATTTTCTTTGTCAGTATTGGCTTACAGGCCAACATCAACGATGTAGTTGGCGCTCCGCTTTTGGTGATCGTGTTGACGGTACTCGCAGTGGTGACCAAGTTGATTGGCGGTGCATTGGGCGCACGAGTTGGTGGGATTGACTGGCGCAACTCGTGGCTGGTGGGTGCTGGGATGATTTCACGTGGCGAAGTAGCGCTCGTGCTTGCTGGTGTGGCATTGAGTGCAGGTGCTATTGATACACCTATTTTTTCTGCCCTGATTGTGATGGCGGTGGTGACGACACTCGTGACGCCACCATTGTTACGCATCATGGCACCAAAGCAACCCGTGACACCTGCAGATGAGGCTGCCCAAATCTAAGCGAGGGTGGTATCTCAAATATGTGTGACACCCGTTGATGGCACTTGCCATCAACGGGTGTGTGGTGCTATGAGCGCCACAAACATATCATTGACGTTTGTGCCAGTGGCACCAGGCATCAATAAATCACCGAGTGCATTCCACCACGCATACGTATTGTTTTGGCTCAGTGTTTCGGCAAGGTTGAGACCGATGGCCGCAGCACGTGCCATGGTATCGCCACTCGCGACTGCTCCGGCTGCATCTGTGGGTCCGTCATTGCCGTCCGTAGCATAGGCGGCGAGGATGATATTGGTGTGCCCGGCAATGGCCTGTGCAGCAGCCAAGGCGAGCTCTTGGTTGCGTCCGCCTGTGCCGCTGCCTGTCACTGTCATAGTCGTCTCTCCACCGGCGATGATACAGTGCGGGGTATCAACAGCATGGTATGAGGCGACGATGTGACCGAGCCACTGACCCACATGGCGTGCATCACCTGTAAGTGCGCTGTCTACCACCACCGTGGTATAGCCGAGTGTGCGTGCCTGCATAGTGACTGCATGGATGGACTGTGTGATATCGCCTATCAAGTAGGTTGGCGAAGCGACCGCTGGGTTGGTCATGGGGGCATGCAACACGTCGAATAGCACCGGGTGCAACCGGTCAGCCATATGGTATTGCTCGATGACCTGCCACGCGGCGTGTGCCTCATCCGGGTTGGGGACGGTCGGACCCGACGCAATGGCTGCGAGTGGATTGCCGATGACATCCGACAAAATCAATGTGCACATGGGGGTGCCCTGTGCCGCCTGCAGTAGCCCACCCCCTTTGACGCGGTCGATGCGGCGGCGGATGGTGTTGATGGCGCTGATGTCGGCGCCACAAGCCAGCAAATCACGTGTCAGCTGTTGCATCATGGGTAGGGTGATGCCCGGGTATGGGTCACACATCAGTGCCGACCCACCCCCCGACAAAAGCACCACAACTAATTGATCGGGGCTGGTCTGTGCTACCAGCTGGCGCGCCAGTCTGCCCGCCTGTAGGCTGCGTTCGTCGGGGATGGGGTGCCCTGCCGCATGGTAGTGCAGGCGTGGGTGGCGCGCTACCCCTTCGTCGTCTTTGTAGATGACCAGTCCGTGGCTGAGGTGTGTACCGAGGCGCGCTGCAGCGGCGGCAGCCATGGTTTGGGCCGCTTTGCCGACGGCGAGGAGCACCACACTCCGCGGTGTAAATATTTCGGTACCGATGACCACCTGCGTGGTATCAGTGTGGAGTATGTGCGCAATCTGTTGCCCCGGGTCAGCAGCCTGGGTCGCTGTGGCCAGCAATTCACACAGGAGCTGACCGTGGCCGTTGCTCCGTGTAGTATGCGTCTGAAAGCGTTGGTACATGAGGTTACTCTCAGGCGCAGAATGCGCCAATTACGCTGGTCAGTGTATCGGCGCATTGGCGGGTTTGGGCGATATCTGCCCATTCTTCGATGGCGTGTGCGCCATCGCCCCCTGGTCCAAAGATGACAGCGGGGATACCGGCTTGGTCAAACAGCGCCGACTCCATCCAGCCAAATGACCCAGTCAATTCGGGGAGACGCCCAGTATGGTGCTGTGCCCAAGCACGCACGAGTTGCACCAAGGGGGCGTCAGCGCTGATTTCAAAGGGAGCGCGTGCCAGATCCGTGTGGAGTGTGGCCTTGAAAGTGGCATCGGCTTGTTGTAGCTCAGCGATGATGTGTTGCAGTTGTGTCGTGCAGAGTGCGTGACTTTCCTGCGGGATGATACGGCGCTCCAGCCAGATGCGACAATGGGCTGGGTAGCTCGATAATTCTTGTCCTCCGGTAATCAGCGAGGCATGAATAGAGCCACCACCGAGCAGGGGGTGCGAGCCTTGGCGGATGTGGAGATCGAGCGCTTCGATGTGCGTCAGAAAGCGTCCTGCTTTGACGATGGCATCCACTCCGAGTGTCGGTTGTGAGCCATGGGCGGCCACGCCATGCACATCGACCGCATACCAGGCAAAGCCCTTGTGGGCGATGCCCACATTGAGGTGACTCGGCTCGGTCACAATGACGGCATCGCCGCGGTATTCGCGTAGCAGGGCTTCGGTGCCAATGCTTGCGTATTCTTCGTCGACCACCGCCGTAAAGAGCACATCGCCCCGGCGTGGTATCTGCATGGCGCGGATAGCGGCATCCATACAGGCGGCCACGCCGGCTTTCATGTCGTATGATCCACGCCCGTAGAGGCGATTGCCTTCGATGCGTGGCGTATGCGGATCGGTCATGCCGGCCACAGTCACCGTGTCGGTGTGCCCGTTGAGGATGAGTGTGCTCCCCCCACCCGTGCCACGGGCACGAGCGATGACATTGGGGCGGCCGGGGACAACCTCTTGCAGGCGCACATCGAGCCCGGCGCGACTGAGAGTTTCGGCAATATAGTGGGCAACCGCAGCTTCGCCGGCGCCACCCGGTACGAGATCCGGATTGACCGAATCGATGGCGACCAAATCATGCAAAAATTGAATGGGTGTATCCATGGTGTACGATCTCCTTTGATGCACGCTGTCCACTATCTTACCGTGATTATGCATCATGTGGTGAGGTACTGCCAGACGTACCATCTGCTATGATGGCACATATACCCATCACAGCGAGGACCCTAGCACATGCCCACCCGTTGGTCTGGCGCATTCTTGATTGCCGTGGCTGCCACCTTGTGGGGCAGTATTGGGGTGGTGGTCGCCCTACTTTTTCAACAGATACCGAGTGATCCGCTCGTGATTGGGGCACTACGCCTGGTAATTGCCGTGCCCGTCTTGTGGCTTTGGCACCGGCGTGTTACAGGGCAGTGGTGCATCCACATGCCCCGTACCCATTGGGCAATTGCGGCTATTGGTGGGGTAGCATTTGCTAGCTACCAGGTCACGTATTTTGCCGCCATCCCGCGCATTGGTGTGGCCATGGGAGTCATTCTCAACATCTGTAGCGCACCTCTTTTTACCCTCGTGTTGGGCTGGCTGGTGTTGGGTGAACGTTCCACGTGGCGCCAGTTGGGGGCAATGGTAGTCGCGATTGCGGGTGTAGTGCTGGTTGTCGCCGCAAATAATGCAGTCACGCCCGTGCTCAATGTGGGCGCCATCTATGCAGTGGGTGCTGGGCTGTGCTATAGCAGCATGGCGGTGGCATCGCGCCGCATCGCTCACGCCTATGCCCCAGCCACTTTGTTGACTGCCATGTTTGGGGTGGCTGCACTCATCTTGTTGGTGTGTGTGCTGGGACTAGAGCGTCGCATTGCGCTGCCTACAAGCGCATGGTACGGCGTGGTGTATCTGGCACTCATTCCTACTGCCTTGAGTTATGTGCTGTATGTGCGCGGTTTGCAACACGCGTCAGCAACCACGGCGACCACGCTGACTCTGCTCGAGCCGCTCACGTCTACGGTGTGTGCGGTCATGCTCTTGGCGGAGCCGCTGGTGGGGTGGGCGTGGTTGGGGTTGGCGCTGGCCGTGGTGAGTCTATGGGTGTACGCCAGGCCAGTAGCCCCAGCATCAACAACATAAGCACAATGCAGACCACCACTGGCCAGGCTGATTGGGATGCGGGGATGGCGATGAGGTAGTACCACCAGAAATCATAGAAGCCGGAACGAATGTCGCTGGCCCAAATGCGCATCGCATTGGCACCGTTGGGCATGCGTGACGGTGGCGTCAGCCCTGCGGCAATCGGGTATGAGCCCTGGATATCGCCTACCTGCAACGTGCGTACGGTAGCAGCCAGGGTGGGGTACCACTCGTGTTGTGGCAGCCCGGGTACTGTGACCCCCGCACTCTGCCATGTCACCGTGCTCTGTGCCCGGGGTAGCAGCAGATGGATGATGCGTGGTGGGCAGGCCGGTGGGGCAATCAGCAGGTGTTCGTTGATTGCCACATCCACGTGGAGTTGCCCACTTGGGTCAAAGCAGGTGTGATAATCAGCGCGCAGCATCGGCCAGTCACGCCCCCGCGGGATGATGTCAAGCTGTGCACCTGGGCGCGCAAAGCGCGGGAATTGTTCACCACGCGTGCGATCTCCCTCACTGTACGTCCACCCTGACAACGTGACATTTGGTGCATACCACTGCGCTAAATCGTTGGTGAGTTGTGTCCACAAAATCCGCCATTGTCCTACAATCGGTGATGCACTAGGGGTGTAGTAGCGTGCCTGTTCATCACGTGTATTGATGATATATGCATTGAAATTAATCGTGAGTGCAGCAATTTGCACACACAAGGTAAGTGCGAGCACCACCCCCATGATGGTCCGCCGCAGCGTTGCTGATTGTGATCCAAGCCATGTATAGGCGTCGGCAAGAGGGATAAGCATGAACGGCAGACACAGCATCACGTAGCGTGGGCCCCATGCACCGTCACCATGCCAAAAAATGACATTGGTATGCACCACGACAATCCCGGTCACTGCAGCGCCAATGATACCGAGTATGCGCCACTGGCGGCGCATGCACCAGATACCGATGGGGAGCAGGCACAGCACAGGTGCATACACAAAGATGCTTTTGCCACTACTCAAAAATTGGCCGTGGATGCCAGTGGCAATCATGCTCCAATCGATGGCGTAGCCCTGCTGACGACTGTTGTAGCCAGAGCTGAGCAGATCACCGCGGGCGAGTATGTTGTAGCTGAGAAAGCTGAGTCCGGCGATTCCTGCGCCACT
>Ga0315909_10008910_pt1 | contig 10932 bp, 9 predicted proteins | sample LakEriMetagenome_11_FD_203527 | JGI IMG/M metagenome (GOLD analysis project Ga0315909, IMG submission 203527) | Freshwater fungal communities from buoy surface, Lake Erie, Ohio, United States - Buoy 2 MA125 | ecosystem: Environmental > Aquatic > Freshwater > Lake | place: USA: Lake Erie, Ohio...
CGTTCCAGTCGATGTGCCTCACATCATCGTGAACTTGATACTCGCGAAGGTCTGCCAACTCCAACCCTGAACCTTTGAACAAGGTTCTGTGATCGCCTTGGAGCAAGCCGTCCAGCCTGCGGATCACCGTCCACTCCAATTGTTGGAGTAAGGCTTCAGCGGACATTTGCAGCCAGTGGCTGGTCAGGCATGGGCACGGCGCGCATGACTTCTTGAATCAAAGTGTCCGCGCTCTTGCCCTCGGCCAAAGCAGCATATGACAAAACCAAACGATGTCGCAAAACATCAGGAACCAAATCGGCCACGTCTTGAGGCAATGCGTAATCACGACCACGCAGCAAGGCCAGCGCTCGGGCACCTTCAATCAGACCAATGCTGGCCCGGGGACTGGCTCCATAGCTGATCAAGCCCCTGATCGATCCGAGACCGTATTGTTCGGGTAATCGCGTTGCAGACACGAGTTTGACCGCATAGTGAACCAAGCTGGGGTCGACATAGCAGCGACGACATTGAGTTTGCAAAGATTGGAGTTCTTCAAGACTCACAACGCCTGTGGCCTTGGCGCTACCGGCGATGACCCTTTGCACGATGACGAATTCTTCATCTTCACTGGGGTAGTCAATCAATACCTTCATCATGAAACGGTCCACTTGGGCTTCGGGCAGAGGATAGGTCCCCTCAGTCTCTATGGGGTTTTGAGTGGCCATGACCAAAAAGGGCGAGGGCACGGGATGCGTTTGGCCAGCAATGGTGACTTGGCGCTCTTGCATCACTTCGAGCAAGGCACTTTGCACTTTGGCTGGAGCGCGGTTGATCTCATCGGCCAACAACAAATTGGCAAAGACGGGGCCCAAAACGGTGCTGAATTCGCTGGTCTGTTGGTTGAAAATACGGGTACCAATTAAATCGGCTGGCAGCAAGTCTGGGGTGAATTGAATGCGACTGAAACTGCCGTTGAGTGATTTGGCCAGGGTGTTGACGGTCAGTGTTTTGGCCAAGCCTGGGACACCTTCAATGAGCAAGTGCCCTTGCGCCAACAAAGCGATGAGCACGCGCTCCAAAAAAGCGTCCTGTCCGACCACCACCCGCTTGACTTCGTACAACAAACGCTGCATGAGTGCTGCAGCTTGTTCGGGTTCGGTGCTGGACAAGGGCCGATCGGTACCGCGCCAAGCCTCAGTTCCATTCGCCATAGCTGCTCCTTTGAGTTTTAAAAAGGTGGCAAGCCCACCGCGCTGCCAGCACTTTCAATGGTGGTGGCAAAACCAATGCCGATAAAAGTACGTGCTGAAGTGGGGTTCAGGATGGCGGTGACAATACCAACCACCTCACCAGACATGTTGACCAAGGGGCCGCCTGAGTTACCGGGATTGGCCGCGGCGTCAAACTGGATCAAACCTTGGAGCATTTGTTGGCCGTCAGGAGATTTGAATTGTCGATTCAAGCCTGACACCACACCCGATGACACAGAGGGGCCGATGCCATAAGGAAAACCGACGACCACCACCGCATCTCCTGGGACCAGTTGTTGACTGGAGCCCAAAACAGCCGCTTCTAAATCATCTGGAATCTTTTGGGGTTTCAGCACGGCCAAATCTTTGTCGACTTGGACACTGACGACGGAAGCTTCGGTTTGTGAACCGTCGAAGAAAGTGATGCGCAGTTTTTTTGCGCCGGCGATCACATGAAAATTGGTGAGTATGGTGCCATCGTCTTTGATCACGACCCCTGTACCCACACCACTTTCTTTGTCGGCATTTTTGTTTTTCGGATCTGCAACAAACGCCAGCAAATGGACGACAGCACCTTGGACTGACGCTGCGGCTTTGCGACTTTGAGAGGGCAATTCTTTGGTATCTAGGGTATGCAAAACAGCCGCATCAATGTCTTTTTGCGTGAGTGCTTGTCTATTTTGAAATGCGTTTGAAAAAAGCCCAAAGCACAACAAACTGACAACAACACCCAACAAAAACACAGCGAATAAATCCCACCTCAGATTAAATTTTTTAATCAATAGGTATCTATTATTTTTCGATGCCGATTCGCTTGTTGTTTGGAATGGTGCTACATCAGGAAGTTCAGCCGCAGGCGATCCAACGCCCCCGCTTAGGGGGCTTTTGCTGAAAACGGCGTCTCGCTTCATAAATTAACCACATGATAGGCGTCGATGGTAAATTGACGAAATTGGCTTAAACCCTGATGGCGATGCAATTCTTACAACCCTTCATGCTGTGGTCTCTCTGCTTGCTGCCATTGATGCTGGGTCTTTACTTATGGCTTTTGAGGAAAAAATCCAAACGGGTGGTTTCTTTTTCTGCCGTCTCGTGGATTTTGCAAAATATCGACACCCCTTCAGCTTGGCGGCGCCATGTACCACCTGCGCTGCTGTTTGCCGCCATGGGTCTGTTGCTCTTTGCCTCAGCCAGGCCCACGGCACGGGTCACATTGCCAGCCGATTACATGACCCTGATCATGGCCATGGATGTCTCGCGAAGCATGCTCGCAGAAGATGTCGAGCCCAGTCGAATCAAAGCTGCGCAAAAAGCAGCCAAAGATTTTTTGCAAGATTTGCCACCCAATATTCGTGTTGGCATCGTGTCTTTTGCAGCCAATGCGCAAGTCGTGCAACACGCCACCCATCAACGGGAGGCGTTGGTCGATTCAATTGATCGATTTCAATTGCAAAGAGGGACTGCGACAGGCAGTGGCTTGCTGATGGCCTTAGCCACCTTGAGGCCCGAGGCCAAGCTTGATTTGGAAAAAGTGCTTTACCCCGCCAATCTGGCCAGCTCCAGTGATGCCTTTGCAAGCGGCCTCAGCAGCAGTGGTCGCAGCTTAGATACCGAGCCCCCGGAAAAAGAGCGCGTCCCTGAGCCACCGGGTTCCTTCACAGGCGGTGCCATTGTGTTGTTGACGGATGGCCGCAGAACTGCGGGCCCAGACACTTTGTGGGCTGCTCAGAAAGCAGCTGACCTTGGGGTTCGTGTCTACACCGTAGGTTTTGGAACACCCAATGGTTTTATTCCAGGCTTTGAGGGCTATTCGTTTTTTACGCGGGTCGATGAGGAATCTTTGAAAGCTGTTGCCAAGATCACAGAGGCAGAATATTTCAAAGCAGGATCGGCCGAAGACTTGAAAAAAGTCTATCAATACCTCTCTAATCAATTCGCTTTGGAAAAAAGAGACACCGAAATCACAGCGCTGCTGTCGGGTGCCGCTTTGATCATGATCGCGCTAGCGTTGATCCTCTCAGCCAAGTGGTTTCGAATGGGTGAAATGGGTGCAAAGAATCATTTTTTTCATGCGCTATCTGAAAAAAAACCTTGATTCATTGAAGTCCACTGTGTATTCAGAAATCCAATAAAAGTCATCGAAAAATCTATGGTTTGTGTTGGTCTTGACCCTGTGCTCGAATACCCGAGCACTTCAAAAAGCGGCAAACTGCTCAGGCTTTCGGCAGCGCTTCCCACCAGCGCTCGTCGAAGCGCCCTTGCAAGAGCGCAATGAAGGCCTGTACTTTTGCAGGCACGAGCTTGGGTGATGGGAAGACGGCATGTATTTCCTGCTCAGGCAAGCGGTGGTCTTTCAAGACTTCCAAAATATGACCGGACACAAGCGAATCGTGCGCCACATACCGCGGCAAAGCGGCAATGCCTATGCCGCCACGAGTTGCGGCCAATACCGCCGACAAATTGTTTGAGCGAAAGTGACCTGTTACCGATACGGTGACAGACTGGCCTTTGGGACTGGTCAGACGCCAAACGGCATCACCCTGCACGCTGCTGTAGATCAAGGCGGCATGACTGACAAGATCCATAGGGCGATTTGGCGTGCCATGTTTTTTCAGATAGTCAGGAGAAGCCGCCAGCAGCCAGGGATTCATGCCCAGAAAACGCGCACCCAGCGACGAATCCGCTAGTTTCCCCATGCGCACGGCCACGTCAATGCCTTGAGCTACCAGGTCGGTATAGCGGTCTTCAAAGCTCAAATCTATTTGTAGCTGAGGATGGCTCGCCATGAAATCAAGCGCCATGGGGACGATGACGCGCCGGCCAAACGCCACGGAGGTACCGACCCGCAAAAAGCCTTGTGCATGGCCCTGAAGCAAGCGGGCGATGTTGTCGGCGTCTTCAACATCTCGCACGATGGACTTGCACTTTTCGTAGTAGAGAGCCCCCGACTCGGTGAGGCTGACACCGCGCGTATTGCGGTTGAGCAAGCGCACCTTGAGCCTGGCTTCGACCGCCGCGACTTGTTTGGTTACGGTGGGTTGCGTGGTGGCGAATTCAAGCGCAGCCTTTGAAAAGCTGCCGGTCTCCACTACCCGCACAAACATCTGCATCGCCAGTAATCGGTCCATGTGGCATCTTAGCCATTTATTCCCAAATGGAATAGGTTATATGTCTGCGACGGGTCTTCTGCAAAACCCCACCCGTCCTTAAAGTCCAACCCATCTCAAACCGACAACGCTGAAAGGATTGAATATGGCCAAGATGAATGCAGCCCTTGCTGCCGTGCTGGTGATGGAAAAAGAAGGGGTCAGCCAAGCTTTTGGCGTGCCCGGCGCAGCCATCAACCCGCTCTACGCGGCCTTGCGCAAGCACGGCGGAATCAGCCACATACTGGCGCGCCACGTTGAAGGCGCATCGCACATGGCCGAAGGATACACACGCGCCCATGCGGGCAACATCGGCGTTTGCATCGGCACATCTGGACCGGCCGGCACAGACATGATCACGGGTTTGTATTCCGCCATCGCAGACTCCATACCGATTTTGTGCATTACCGGGCAGGCTCCGCGCGCGCGCCTGTACAAAGAAGATTTTCAGGCGGTAGACATCGAGACCATCAGCAAGCCCGTCACCAAATGGAGCGTAACGGTGCGCGAGCCAGCGCTAGTGCCTCGCGCTTTTCAGCAGGCTTTTCATCTGATGCGCTCGGGCCGCCCTGGTCCAGTCCTGATTGACTTGCCATTTGACGTGCAAATGGCCGAAATCGAATTTGACATCGACACCTACGAGCCGCTGCCAGTCTACAAGCCTGCGGCCTCGCGCAAGCAGATGGAGAAAGCGCTGGACATGCTACAGGCCGCAGACAAACCGCTGATCGTTGCGGGTGGCGGCATCATCAACGCCAACGCCTCCAGCCTGCTGCAGGAGTTTGCTGAAATCACCGGCGTGCCCGTCATTCCAACGCTGATGGGATGGGGAACGATTCCCGACGACCATCCGCTGATGGCGGGCATGGTCGGCCTGCAGACCAGCCACCGCTACGGCAACGCCACCATGCTGGCCAGTGACTTTGTCATCGGTATAGGCAACCGCTGGGCCAACCGCCACACGGGCTCGACCGAGGTTTACACCAAGGGCAGAACCTTTGTGCATGTGGACATCGAGCCCACCCAGATCGGCCGCGTCTTTGCGCCCGACTACGGCGTGGTCAGCGACGCTGGGGCCGCGCTCGAGCAACTGGTGGCCATCGCCCGCGAACGCAAGGCTGCTGGCAAGCTCAAGGACTACAGCGACTGGGCTACACGCTGCGCAGAGCGCAAGACACTGATGCACCGCAAGACGCACTACACAGAGACCCCGATCAAGCCACTTCGCGTGTACGAAGAAATGAACAAGGCCTTTGGCCGCGACACCATTTACGTCAGCACCATCGGTTTGTCGCAAATTGCTGGCGCTCAGTTCCTGCACATTTACGGCCCACGCCAATGGATCAACTGCGGCCAAGCCGGCCCGCTGGGCTGGACGATTCCGGCTGCCTTGGGCGTGGTGGCTGCAGACCCGACCCGAACCGTGGTTGGTTTGTCGGGCGACTACGACTTCCAGTTCCTCATTGAAGAGCTGGCTGTGGGCGCGCAGTTCCGCCTGCCTTATGTACAAGTGCTGGTGAATAACAGCTACTTGGGCCTTATCCGCCAAAGCCAGCGCGGCTTTGAGATGGACTTCTGCGTGCAACTGGCTTTTGAGAACCAAAACGTGCCAGAAGGCGAGGGAGATTTGCGCAGTTACGGCGTTGACCATCAGGCCGTCGTCAAAGGCTTGGGTTGCAAGTCATTGCGGGTGACAGACCCCGAGAAGATCGCCGACGCCCTGGTGCAAGCCCAGGCCATGGCGCGCGAATTCCGGGTGCCGGTGGTTGTAGAGGTCATTCTTGAGCGCGTCACCAACATTGCCATGGGTACTGAGATCGACAAAATCAACGAGTTTGAAGAAATCGACTGCCGTCACCCTGACGGCCAGCGCGGTCTCGAACTGGCAGGCCTGCTCGAATGAGCCTGGGCTGCAGACAAGCCATACCACCTCCCAATTAACAGGACGCCCGACATGCCCCGTTTTGCTGCCAATCTCAGCATGCTTTTCACGGAAGAGCCCTTCCTTGATCGCTTCAAGAGCGCCGCTCAGGCAGGTTTTACCGCTGTGGAATTTCTTTTCCCCTACGCCTACACGGCACAAGAAATTCGTCAACGGCTGGACGAACAGGGCCTGACGCTGGTCTTGCACAACCTGCCAGCGGGTGACTGGGAGACGGGCGACCGCGGCATTGCCTGTGACCCAGCGCGGGTGAGCGAATTCAAGCAGGGTGTGGCACAGGCGATGAAATACGCCAAGGCACTTGACGTCTGGCAGCTCAACTGCCTGGCGGGAAAGGCCCCTGCCGGCGTGGCGCCGGAGCTCCTGAAGCAGACCTTGGTGAGCAACCTTCGCTATGCAGCCGAGACCCTTAACCAAGAAGGTCGGCGCTTGTTGATAGAGCCGATCAACAGCTTTGACATTCCGGGCTTTTACCTGAACCGCACAGAACAGGCCCTGGCACTGCTTGAAGAGGTTGGCGCAAACAACGCCTACGTGCAGTTCGACGCGTATCACGCCCAACGCATGGAGGGAGAGCTCGCCGCAACGCTGGAAAAAAACCTCTCGCACATCGGCCATGTTCAGATAGCCGATAACCCGGGTCGGCACGAACCTGGTACGGGTGAGATCAACTATGCGTTCTTATTCAAGCACCTAGACCGCATCGGTTACAGCGGCTGGGTCGGCTGCGAATACAAACCGGCAAGCACCACGCTGGCGGGCCTTGGCTGGCGCAGCGCATTGACCCGCCCAGCTGAGCCGTTCGCTGGCCATTAAACATCAAACCCCATTTTTCAACATGACTTCACCACCACTCAAAATTGGTTTCATTGGACTCGGTGTCATGGGTACACCCATGGCCATGCACCTGAACGCTGCTGGTCACCAACTCTTTGTGTACACGCGCAGCAAAGTCGCGTTGGAAGTGGCAAATAGCCGAGCCACACAATGTACAAGTGCCAGCGGCGTGGCCGAGCGCGCGGACATCATTTTTATGATGCTACCCGACACCTCCGATGTTGAGACTGTGCTCTTTGGCGAGCAAGGTGTGGCGGCAGGTCTGAGCAAGGCCAAGCCCAAAATCGTCATCGACATGAGCTCGATCTCTCCAGTAGCCACCAAGACTTTTGCCCGCCGCATCAAAGCCCTGGGCAGCGACTACCTGGACGCACCGGTCTCAGGTGGCGAAGTCGGCGCGCGAAACGCCACCCTCTCGATCATGGTGGGCGGAGATGCGGCTGTGTTCGATCGCATCCGTCCGCTGTTTGAGCTGATGGGCAAGAACATCAACCGAATTGGCGACACTGGTGCTGGTCAGACTTGCAAGGTTGCCAACCAAATCATCGTGGCCCTGAACATCGCCGCCGTTGCCGAGGCCTTGGTTTTTGCCTCAAAAGCCGGGGCCGACCCTGAAGTCGTGCGGCAGGCGCTGCTGGGCGGTTTTGCGGCATCGCGGGTACTTGAAGTGCATGGAGAGAGGATGGTCAAGCGCACGTTTACACCCGGTTTTCGCATCACCTTGCATCAAAAAGACCTTAACCTGGCGCTCGAGGGCGCCCGCTCTCTGGGTGTCGCCCTGCCACAAACCGCCAGCGCAGCCCAGTTGATGCAGTCTTGCGCCGCGCTGGGGCATGCGCAAGCAGACCACTCGGCGCTGGTGATGGCGCTCGAAGCCATGTCCGCCCATGCGTTAGCCGCAAGCAGTTGACAGCACAAATTCAGGGCATATCGGGAGGCGGTTTTGTCTTGGGTTTTGTGTCAACGGTCTGATGGATGGAAACCGTTACAAACCTCAACGGCAACACCCGAACAGCAAGAGCAGGTAAAGGCTCAAGGGTGAATTTGGTGAACTGCCCATTGACGTTCCCCATGACCAAGAGGCACCCCACGACCGCCGTGCCCGGGCCGCATGGCCACGAACCAACGGCTGGCGTCTACTTGGCCTCAAACGCCCGAAAAGCATCCGAAAAAGCATTGAGGTCTTCAAAGTAAGGCATGGCTCCGGCTTGCATTACCTTGACCTGCCAATTGGGCCGCTTTCGCACCAAGGCCAGCGCCCGGTAATCGGTGAAGTCCCCTCGTGTGCCGTGCACCACCAAGACGGGCAGCTGCAGGTTTTCGTACACCGTGTGCATGTCGGCACTGAACAGCCCCCCACTCAAAAATGACAAAGGCGCTTGTTCGGCGTTGGGCACATGGGCGGTGCGCACGGCATAGGCCCACAGGGTCTCGTCGATTTGCTTGCCACCCCAAGTGCGCTGGAGAAAGTAGCGCACCACCGAAGGCCGCGACAACTGCCTGAACAAAAACCGACCCCAACCCGGCCCAGGACGGCGCAAAAATCGATCAAAACCGACCATGAGCAAGGTGCTGCCTTCGGGCTGGCGCAGTGGCTTGCCGCCACGAAAACCTGTGGGACTGACCAAGGCCAAGGCCGCGAACAAGCTCGGCGCATCTTGGGCCACTCTGGCCACGAACTCGCACGACAAAGACACCCCCACCGCCTGCAGCGGCTGGCCCGGATGCCGCTGCGCCAACCATTGCGCCACTTGCAACACAGCGGCGCACATGTCGTCCACCGTGTAGGGACGAGGCAAGCGCTCAGACAAACCGTAGCCAGGCAAATCAAGCGCGTAAACGCTATGGTCTTCGCTCAAAGACTCAAACAGGGGGCGCACTTCGGCCACCGAAGCCAAGGCATTGACGCTGTGGACCAAGAGCACTGGTGGGCCACTACCACCTGCATAAACCGCAATGGCGCCAGCGGCGCCATGCAATGTGTGGATTTCAGCGGCTATCGCTGGGGGCAGTGGTGGGTACATCGGGTGGTGTTGGGGCATGGGGCCAAAAGACCTGTGCCTGCAAGGCTAGGGGGCTGATTTGATCCAGTCACGAAACAAGTTGAAAGCAGCTGAATCGCTCTCGGTTGAAGCGACCACAACGATACGCTCTGTAACCGGGTCCACACCAATTCTTTGACCACCGTATCCGTTCATCCAAAAGACCGTGTTATTCATGCCAGTAGCGCCAGTCCAGAACTGGTAGCCGTATGAAGAATATTCTCGATTGTTGTAGATCCTCACCGTATCTCCGACCGCTTGGCGCATGTAGGCTTGCAAGCAATCACCCGCTCGCCCCGCATAGACATCCAAGCTGTGTATTGCCAACCTGATCCAATCATCTGGGGTCGCGAAAAACAACCCATGGGCTACAGCCCGGTTGTCCTTAGCCAGTGTCCATGCCGATGTTCTTTCCAGACCAGCGCCTTTGACCAAGGTCAGTTCATACCATTCGTGGAAAGGCTGCTTGGTTGCCTTTTCGATCACCAACATCAGCGTGGCCGTATCCAAATTTTTGTAATCAAACGCATCACCCGGTTTGACCTTTTGAAACAAGCGTGTTTGAGGATCTTTGTACTTCAGCAAATTGTCTAAATAGCTTGTTTTCTGATCACGAAGCTCTGCAGTCAAACCCTGATAAGGCTCTCCATGCGCACCCGATGCGTTGGCTCCACTGGACATGTTCAGGATGTTTTTTATCGAAGACCGACCATAGGCCGTACCTTCAAGCTCTGGAACGTATTGCACAACCTTGTCATCAAGATCTTTGATGTGGCCCTCGCACATCGCATACCCCACCATCATGGAGGTGAGAGACTTGGCCATTGAGTAGCTGACGACAAGGTTTGAGTCGCTAACACCATTGCTGCGCTTGTTGAAGACCACCTTGTTTTTTTCAATCAGCGTCAGAGTCACGCGATTAGGGGCATTGGCTACCGCCTCAGCTTGCTCAGCGATGCGGGGCGGCAAGGAACCAAGGTTGTATTCAAGACCACGTGGATTTTCAGCAGGTCTGTGAAGCGAAAAGTTTTTACCGGATGCAAATGCACCCGTTCTGACCCAGTAGTTCGATAAACCTTGGGCGAATAAAGGCTCCGTTAACAGCGTCAGAATCAAAAAGGATAAAAACTTCATGGCGTTTATTTGTGAATGAACATGAACCGCGGGAAGTCAACGCAATCCTTGCCCAGAAAAAAACAGCGTTAAAAAGTCGATGTTATTCAAAAGGCTCACGGTGAAGCCGGACCCATGTCGTTTGCCACACCTTAAGCATTCAACTGCAACCCAAACGCGTCGCTTTATGACAAAACGGCATGCGCAGAAAGATCTTCTGAGTTTTGGTGAGGTTGCATAAACCAAGTGACCATGACATATTAAAGTTCAAAGCTTTCACCAAGGAGACTGTCCAAATGAAAATAAGCGTCAACGGCAAATCCCACACGCTGGCTGTCGAACCAGAAATGCCTTTGTTGTGGGCATTGCGCGATGAACTCGACATCAAAGGCCCGAAGTTCGGTTGCGGCATAGCCCAATGTGGATCCTGCACGGTACTGGTCAATGGTGAAACGGTGCGATCTTGCTCCTACCCGGTTTCGGGCGCTGCTGGGCAAAAGGTGATCACCATCGAAGGCTTGGCCAATAAAGGTCGTTTGCACGCTGTGCAGCAAGCCTGGATCGACCACCAAGTGCCCCAGTGCGGTTACTGCCAAGGCGGGCAGATGCTTGCGGCCGTG
>Ga0315909_10008917_pt1 | contig 10926 bp, 16 predicted proteins | sample LakEriMetagenome_11_FD_203527 | JGI IMG/M metagenome (GOLD analysis project Ga0315909, IMG submission 203527) | Freshwater fungal communities from buoy surface, Lake Erie, Ohio, United States - Buoy 2 MA125 | ecosystem: Environmental > Aquatic > Freshwater > Lake | place: USA: Lake Erie, Ohio...
TAAAAAAAAACAAATTACCACAATATTACGGGGCTGTTAATTTAATTTATAAAAAATGCACCAAGAAATCAATGGCCGTTTTATCGTGTAAAGAAATATCACAAATCAATTATTTGTTTTCAGAAGTTGAATATATTTTTAATCAAATAAAACCGCAAGACAGAAAAGCTTTTTTAAATTATAATTTTGTGATATGTAAATTATTACAAAGGATCGGGCGAGCAGATTGTTGCGAATATTTTAAACAGATTAAATCTTCTAAAAGAAAATTATTTCATTTGGATATGTGGCGAAAAATAGAGGCTAAACTGCCAGCAAGCAATTATGTAATATCTGGCTAAGTTTTTGTTTCATAATTTCTTGACTATCCCCCTCTTCTACATAAGCAATATATTTATCAATCACTTGCGGGATAATATTAATTATGTGTTTTAAAATATCTTTCACTTTCACACATTTGTATCTTTTTACTATTTTACCCATATGAAGACTAATATATTGTGTCTTTTCATCAAAACCTTCAATTTCTTTATTTGGATTGTTTATATCATACATTATACTGCTTTCTCGTTCTTGTATCTTATAAATTGCATCGGCTAATAATTTTCTATGCACTCTACTGCCAATAACTATTGGGCGGTTTGTTTTTGGATTGATAATAACGTCAGATATATTCATATAATTATGCGTTTAAAATAATTTTTATTTTTAAGCCTAATTGGGCTATAATATAGAAAAATATTTTCCCAATTTAATGTATATAGAAAAATGGATTTGCAAGAAGTCAAAAATTTATTAAATATAGATTTTCCAGAATTGCAATCTGGATTTTGTAAATTATATAAAAATCAATATTACATTATTGAAAATAACTTTATTGTAAAATTATCAAATCATAAATGGATGATAGTAAGCAATAACCAACAAACAATAAATTTATTGACAAATCATATATGGCATTATCACAATCAGGGGTATGCTGGGACAAATATAAACGGAACTATAAAATTATTTCATCAGATGTATTTAAGATATGGGCAGGGCCTTGTTGTTGACCACATAAATCATCATAAAACAGACAACAGATTTGAAAATTTACGCGTATGCACTTATAAACAAAACTCTAGAAATATGAAAAAAAGACAAGATAGAGAACATACAGGTGTATGTTTTCAGATGTGTGGCAGTTGCAACTATGTAGTTGCATATATAAATGATCATAAACAACTTAAAAAATATTATAATGTCGATAAATTGGGAATGGAAGAATGTATGAGACAAGCATTAATTCAACGTAAAATATGGGAGCAACAATATAATTATTCTTCTTGATATTTTGATTTTTTAGCAAGTTTTAAAGGTTTATAATTTTCTATATTTAATGGTTCAAATATATTTTTACGAATAAATAGATGGTCGGGACTTACTAAATCTATCATTAAACTGTCTCGTCGGTCTTTCATCTCTCTTTTAAATATTTCGTGCATATTTTCTTTGGGTAATCCTACCCGCTTAGCGATGATGGTTAATTCATCACTGTTTCTTGTTCTCCAGATTAAGAAATGGGTCGCGCACTTTCTCACAATTGTCGGCACGTCGAAAAACGACTGATAGCCACAAAATATCGATATATTGTTATGACTTGATAAATAACGAAATAGTTTAGATAGATTTGATATTTGAACTTTATTTAATCTTGACATTTCAAAATCGTCAATAATTACGGCCGTTTTTTTCATATCCTCTTTGGATAATACAATATCCTCGGGACTTGGGATATCTGTTATTATTAAAGTCGGGTCTAGTTGGTCATATTCGTGGGATGTATCTGGCTGAATTACAATAAGCGTTTCAAATGGTGTTTTTCCTAATTGGCATCTCATGAATATGTTCATTATTGCGGTTGTTTTTCCAGCGTTTGGCGGACTACAACATACTATTTTAAAAGGATGTATTAAATCCGCTAAATTTCTACCTTCATAATATTTCTCATGCCAAGAATCTTTATCTATATTGGGTAAAGGGATAATTTTATCATGTAATTTGAAATCCATATAATATATACGGGAGATTATTTTGATTTCTAGAAACTAGAAAATAAGACAAGAAATTAAATGAAAATATTCTAACCAATATATATAATGAAACAAACAATATCACTATCTCAAAATATGGGGGCTGAACCAGCTATCGCAAAAAATCCTAATTTTACATTTCCAACAGGCAGGCAACGACCAACCTTTAATAATCAATTGATCAAAAAAAAAGAATTTCAATCTATCAATACAGTCAATGCAAAAGGGCCGGATAATAAATTTCCTGTAATGGTTCCATTGAAAGATCATGTAAAAGCTTCATACAGTAATGGAGATTTAAAAAAAATGTCATTTGTGGGCAGAGAGAATATTGTAAATACATTTTACACCCCGCCAATTCAAATAAAACAACCTTTTACATCTTCAGCTGGCTTATCTAGTGTAGATACTGGTTTATTAAGTGGATTGGGTGAGATGGGTAATAATTTGGCCAAGGGAGTGGCAATGCTAACAATGCAAAATATTTTAAGGATCGATAATGACCCTAAATTATCCCTTAAAAGTGTGTTTAATGCAGAAAAACAAAGAATTGCAGAAATGGCTTTACAGTCTTATAAATCCCGCCAAGCAGCAATTGCATCCAGTAAATGGACAGCAACAGAAATATCTGAAAAAAATAAACAATCAATCGATCTATATATTCGTGAAATAGAGCCATTGATAGATAGTGCGGATGAGAAAAAGAAATTTAATGAAATATTAACATCATCAACATCATCTCTAACTCAAAAATTAATGCCCGTAGATCCAACCGCCTTAACACCGGCCCCAACTGGAGCATCATCAACTGCGCTGGCGGATGCTTTGAAAAGTGCAGTTATTGAAGGGATGAAAGCAAGTGCGCCCGCCGTTGGACTTGAAGCAAAAGAAGAGATCGAGGAGGAGGATGAGGAGGAGGAAGAAGACGCGGATGACGTAAAGACAATTGCATTAAACCAGGGAATAAGAGCTGAGGATGTGGAATTGATGATTGACGCAATGACTGGTCCGCAAAGAAAAGGAACTCAAGATTTAACATTAGGAAATATCACTAAAATATTAGTTGAATCTAAATTAAATGAGGCCAAGGAATTCAAAGGATTTTTTCAACAGAAAGAAAAAAGAAATTTAAATTCTTCAACTACCAAAGAGATATTAGTAAAAGCAATGCGAGAAAGTAAGGAGGGCGCAGATATATTAGAAAACATCGCATATGGTGTGATAACGGGCCAAGGCACCGCCACCCAAGTATGGAAAGAAATACGTGATAATAAAGTTGATTACAAAGCATTGTATGAAAACGCGCTAAAGGCCGCGCCGGCACCCTCAACACCCGTAAATCAACCGCAACCATCACCCGCAACACCTGTTCCGGCTTTAAACGCAAATGGCAGGAAGCGCAAGAAAAACACGCAAAATAAAGCAAAAGTGAATTTATCAGAAATATCAAAAATATTAAAAAAATATCAATAACCCCGCAATCTCTTCATTAATTCTTGTATTTTCTTTTTATCCTCATTGCTCATTTGTTTCTTAGGATTCATTTTCACATTTTTAGGTTTAATATCTTCTCTTTTCTCATTTTTTATTGTCTCTAACAATCTTTGTGCAGGTTTTTTCTTTGGTTCCTCTGGTTCTTCATAATCGCTTTCTTCATCTGAGTCTTCTTTCTTTATTTTTTTATTTTTTCCTTTTCCTTCAAGCTTTTTTGCAGGTTTTTTAAATGTTATTTTATCATTTGATCCATCGGGCCTTAATAATTTTCCATCATTACTGGCCTCAATAGAAACAATTTCTGGATTTACAATTTCGACAACTTTTTGAGCTTCATGAGGTTTTACCAATCTATTATAACTCCAATTTTTATTTCTAGGATACATATAATTATATATACATAATAATTAATTAAAATATTATTGCATTTTTACACTTCCCATTTAAATAATAGAGTGAAAGACCATTCTTCACCATTCATATCAATAGCTGTGTTGGTTTCTGTTGTTAGCCAAAATGAAAAGGTTGAACGGCTATTATTCATACCAACCAAATTATTACAATCTGCAAATAAATTTTCATTTTGTCCTTGAAAAACAATTAAATTACCGGGGGCGGCGGTTACGGGGATAACACTAATAACTTGTGCATATGTGCTATTGGTTGGTATTCCATTACCTACTAAATCTGTATGAAGATAATAAGCATTCAAATTATTGAAATCCGCAATAAAATCGGCTGTTAGACTGCCATTTTGCGATAATGGCTTCTGTAGTGCATTACTTGCAAATCCTAAAATACTTCTCAGTGTTGTTTGTGTCCAATCAATTAAAACTTGATTATCACTTGTTATAAATTCAATGCTTACTTTTTGCGTGCTATCATTACCTGTCATTAAAAATAAAGTATTCCATTTATTGGCCACCCCAGTCTTTCCATCTAATGGATCGATATAACTGTCCCATTGTAGCTCTAATTGTGCCGTCAAAGTGGTTATATCATATAATCCTTTTTCAATTTGAATACTAACAAGTTTTTTTCCATCATTTGCAACAAATATATCGTTGTTAAAAGCGGGGCTGATATTGGGGCTGGTATTCCAAATATTTGCTTGAATTACTTCGCATGTCGCGTGTTTTGCATCATTTGGAAGATGTAAAGGATAATTTAAATTTACTGAAAATCTTGAACCATTATCTCTAATATTTGTGGCTCCTTGCGATTGTGCTGATGAAAAAATATAGCAACTTTTACGAGTCATATAATATTATTTAGAAAATAAATTCAATTAATTGAATTTATTTATTCGCAATAAAATCAATTAAATAAATTCAATTAATAATATGTTTTTTTTCTGAATATATATTATATAATGCCAAACCACAATGATTATATTGATTTAAATTATGAAGAAATTTCGCCCCAAAGATCTATTACTGGCGACAGTTTTACGCAAGGTTTATGCGACTGGCGATTTTCTATCAGTCCCTCAAGCGGTGGGGCATGGATCCCTTCCATGTCATATTTTTTAATTGAATACACTTTTTCAGATACCGCGGGAACCAACGCCCCCCTGTCGAGCACTAAAATGACACTTGGCTGTAATTGGGCATCCAATTTATTTACTGCATCCAGTTTTAAAGTTGCTCAATATGAGATTTGTAATGTTAATAGCTTTCATGCTCAAACACACACTCTTAAAAAACGAATGGGATATGTCCATGAAGATTTTCAAGGTCTTGCATATGATCGAGATGGTTATGATTCTGATTTTTCTAAACGATTGGCGCGAACATCTGCCGATAGTTTGTATGATAAATATGGTCAGTTGGATGTATCAAATATCAACGCCCCAATTACTACAACTAGCTTTGTAAATAGTGGCTCAGTCTATGCATATAAAACTCCTGCCGCGGCTGGTCCTGCTGAAATAAATAGTCGTGTTATTGCTCCACAAGGTGGCCGAACAATTGGCCAAACAATCACTTTGACGGCGGCCACAAGAAACGATTTTGATTGGTTGCTGACTACAACGGCGGCAATTGCTGCGGGGGATGTTATTGTAATCGGAACGGCTGCGGGTGCATATGTTGCGACTGTTCTTTTTCTTAGTGCAAATAACCCCGTTGCACCCGCTACCACATCCATCGCCACGGGGACAATCATCCAACTGGCGGCTGGACTGGTAAATGCGGATACTGGTGTGGCCTTTCTATGGGCGGCTTCTATTGTGCCCAATCGTCAAGCCGATCCGCGAACCGGAAAATTTTTAAATAATGTTTTGTATCAACCCCCTCTGGGTGTATTTGATATATCCGATCCAACTTTGCTGTTTGGTGATTTTGCGATAGTATTAACTCCTAATCAATCTTATAAAACGGCTGTAATTGAGAGTTTGGACAATAAAGTTGAAGGGACTGATTACAAATTTTCAATTCGTTCTATGAAATTTTATATTGCAAAATGCAAAATCCCACAGATGCCAACCCCCGACACTGCTTTTAGTATGCAAGAATATCAATTATTGACCAAGCAATTACTTATTCAAAGCGGCACTCAAAATTTCGATTTTATGTTGCCCCCTAGCACTCAAAAGATTGTTGTATTTATTCAGGATGCAAGCGCAGGCAGTTTATCAAATGTAAGTGCATCGCGTTTTAAAGTTCGTCAATTTTCTGACCAAGTGGCGATAACTAATAGATACGGTAAATTTGCCAATACGTGGGATGAATTTTTACAAGCGATCCAAGTGACATTTTCGGGAATTACAAAACCACAATCATCTTTTCAACCACTCGAAGAAATAAAATATAACAGTAATTATATGCTTCAGAGATGGATACACACCAATCAAATGAATAAAAATCCTAGCCCTGAAGACTTTAATGAATGGTTATCAATGGGGCCATATTATTCTTGGGATTTTTCACGCGATGCACTTTCTAACGGCACATATGCAAATGTTCGTGTAAGCTACACGCCACCCACAGCACCTGTCTATAATGCGACTCCGGGAAATATCCCCATTGTAAATTTATTTATTGTTGCGATCCATAATAGAGATGTTGCGATCCAATATGAGCAGGGGCGTGTTGTGTCGGTTCGCTCACAAATTGAATAAAAATAAAAATTTATTTATTACTGGGCAAGCGAATAATTTTCTTATTAAAATATTATCACACATATTATATCATGCCACGACGAATGAAAGGACGCGGAAAATTCAAAGATTTTTTAGGAAAAGCCAACAATTTTTTAAAGAAAAGTCAGATTTTATCTAAGCTAGGAAATGCCTATTCTAAATATGGGAGTAATTTCGGACTCCCCTATACTCAACAGATTGGCCAAGCCGCCGATGTCGCTAAAACAATGGGCTATGGACGCAGAAGACGAATTCGACGCGGCGGGGCTTTGAGACCTGCCGGTGCTCGACGATATGGAAGTGGACTGTATCCATCGGGCGCTGGACGTAGGCCGATGACTTGGTGAGACCAGTCAACTGACGCCTTATTTTTAACTTTATTTTAATTTCATATTTATATCTACTAATATATATATGATCAGAGAAGTGTATAAAAATTTAATGAAAGATTTGACGCAAATAATGGGTAATGGGGAATTAGACAGTATTCAGTTAACTGCAATGTGCAAAGCAACTTTTAAAAAAGAATTTAATAGTGTATGTAGTTGGTCGGAATACATACCAGATAAAAATAAACCATATTCTATTATTAATACAGAAAACACTATTGGAGAACATTGGTTATCAGCATACACAGATGGAAAAAATGTATATGTTTATGATTCTTTTGCAAGAAATTTAAAGAGAAAAAATAAAGATTGGTACGAACTTGCTAAAAATATGAATTATAAATTGATTTTTGTAAATAAAGGACAAGACCAATCAGATAAAAACGGGGATACGCCCGCACAAATTAATTGTGGGTTGCGGTCATTCAATTGGTTATATTGTGTAAAATTATATGGTATTAAAAAAGCAAGACATATTTAAAACCCGTTTTCTTTCATTGTATCAACTTGCTCCATTATGGCTTTTTTCTTTTTATTAAATCCTTTAGGCTTAAATTCCGAAATAATCATCATTAATTCTTTTGATAATACAATTAGCTCGTTAGATAATTCATAGCAGGGTGTGTATCTTTCAATCGTTATTTCATCCTCATCAACTAAATCTAATAATGCTTTTTCAACATTTAATAATCCAGCTCGAATATCATTTATTGACATACTTATGGCCTCTCCAAGGCTCATACCGTCATATTCTGATTCACTAACTAAAGCAGGCTCTTGTTCTTTGGGCATTATAAATATATGTTTATAAAAAAAACCTCCATTAATATATAATGGACGCTAAAAGTGAAAACGATTTAAAAATAGAGCTTGAGGAAGCTAAAATAGAAAAATTTAAAAATGAATGGGCATGTTGTTGTAGTAAAAGAACAACTGATAAGGATTTTATGATGTTTTTAGCATCAACCATTATTTTAATATCAATAATGGGGTTTTCTATGGGCCAAATTATAAGAGCGCCACCTGATAAAGATGTGACGATTTATTTTAATTTAATTAGTTTCGTTGCTGGTATTTTTATCAGTCCAATGAGAAACCAAAATATCGGTATTGAAAAAAATTAACGAGAATATGTGTCTTTGGCCCTGCTAATTGCTTCTTTGTATGAACATTTATTTTCTTGTGCATATTTTTTACAATGATCAACCCATGGATTATTTTTTCTTTCATTTTTTGTTATTCTTTCATCATTAATAACAATTTTTCTTTTTGCATTAGTTTGTCGTTCTAATCTTGGCATTTCTAACACTTGCTCAATTTCAGAATCTTCATTCATCATATTCGATTTAGTTTTACGGGGCATATAATTATAGAAACAGAAAAAAATTAATTTATTTTTCGTTTTCTTGGTTTTGGTTTGCATGTGCATTTTGCTCTCCCGCCGACTAGGGCCTCCGCCAGAAGGGCCGCCCGCACTGGCGCTTGGTCGTCCGACGCTTGCGCTTGTCGTCCGCCAGAAGGGCCGCCCGCACTGGCGCTTGTTCGTCCGTGTCCCTTAACCGCTCTCTCTGCTAATGCGGCCGCATCTGTTATCGTTCCCGCCACTCTTCTTAATCCTGAATTTTTTATTAGTTGTGTGGCGTCTTGCATAACAAAATTATCTGTTCCTGTAATCCCTCCCGCTTGCATCAATACACTTATAAAACGCTGACAATTTGCGGTTACTGCATTATATCTATAAAATGATTCTCCTGACTGCTCGGCCTTTTCAAACATTTCTTTTAATAAAACATTGCAATTTATTTTTAAAATATTAGATGGATCTATTCCAGATGTAGGAAAACCCGATAAATTAACATTTACTCTTTGATTTTTTTCAACACCAACTATTTGGCCATTTTCTAAATGCATATTAACAAATAAATGATAAACTTCGTCATAATTCATCTCTTTTTTTGCTTTATTAAATCCGCCCATTGTAATTAAATTCAATAATTTTTGTATCCCTCGCTCTACTGGCTTTCTCAATATCGTGACCTGTAATATTTTTTTATCTCCATATTGTTTGATCAATCTATCTATTACACCCGGCCGACTAGTCAATGCTGTGTGAATATATTTTTTAACATTGCTAACGATCCCTTTTCCTTCAAGTTTTTGATTATTTTTAATAAATTTATTCAACTTTTTTAATGTTTTGTCGCTTACATTGCCGTATTTATTTATATCTCTTTCAACTTCGTCAAGTAACTTATCCATATATAATAAGACAAATTTTATTTTCATATATTTTTTTTCTAAACCATTATTATATCATGATGCCTGACTATAAATCCCGCGAATTAAATATCCACCATACCGACAATAATCACCGCTTCAGAGTGCTACCCCTCGGCGATGTTGCGGGCCTGCCTTCAAATAGCTTCTCGCTTTCGTCCGTTAGCAATGTGGGTGTTGAAAATGCTTTATATCTACCTCTCGCATATGTTGATACTCTTGCCGGTAAAAAATCGGTAGGCGTTGAATTATATTCTCATTCTGTGTCAATTTCTGCAACTGACCAAAAATTATTTATTGAATCCAAGGCGCGCGAAGATGCTGACATTGCAATTAATTCGAGTCTTGCAACAGAATCGAAGGCCCGCGCTGATGGCGATTTAGTGCATACTAATGCGATCGCGGCCGAGACTGCTGCGCGCGTTTCTGCGGATGTTGCAATTAATGCGGCGATTTCAACAGAAACCAGTCAAAGACAGGCGGCCGATCTAATACACACATCTTCAATTGCACAAGTAAATCTCGATTTGGCGACTGAATCCAAAGCAAGATCTGACGGGGATGCAAAATGTTTAGCGGATTTGGCTATTGAGAGCAAGGCCAGAAGCGACGCAGACAGTAAATTGACCAGTGATTTGGCTGCTGAGGTAACTCGTGCCACTAATATGGAAAATGGCATTTGGGCAACTGTTCAAATTGAGGCGGCTTATACACGAAGCGAAGCTAAGCGATTAGATGACAGAATTAACTTTTTGACCGCGAATACCCAACCAGAAGCCATTGATAGCTTGCAGGAGGTGATTACGAAATTTAACAATGACGGATTAACCTATGCAAATAGACTGTCATTTTTAGAAGGGATTGTCCAGGAGCTTGTTAATCGATCCGCCTAAACATTAACCAATAAATTAATAATACCCTCTAATTTTATTATTCTCGCTTCTAAAATATTAACTTTTTGCGTTAATTCTTCTTGTTTTTTTGCTTCTAATGTTATATCAATATTATTAAGTGTTTGAACATGTACGGCATTAAAATTGACACTCGATGAATCTAAATTTTGAGTTGGTAAAATTCTGTGATTTCCAAATCTACTAGTTTTAATAAAATTGCTGTTTCTACTTTTCATTATTTTATATACATAGTTCTTATAAAATAAATTTTATTTTTCTACGCAGTATTATATAAATGTCTTCAAGAAAATTAAATTATGATGATGAAAATAAACAATTTATTGCCTTATATACGAATATAAAAGGTGAGATAATTGAAAAAAGATTTAAACGACAAACTGCTGACAAAACACACGCGGAAATAATACAATACTGGCGATCTGTTGATGCCCTTTCAATACGTGAAAAAATAACAAATCAAGCGGAATATATGGCAGAAACAAAAAAGAGGGATAAAGTGGCATAAAAAAATGTTTTAAAAATAGCATAAAATATATTTGCGAAATATCCATAAAACTATTTTGCGAAATTCATAAAAAAGCATAAACCCCTTATAAGTCGCTTAGGGCTAGTCTCGCTAGCTCGAGCCTATCCGT
>Ga0315909_10008918_pt1 | contig 10926 bp, 16 predicted proteins | sample LakEriMetagenome_11_FD_203527 | JGI IMG/M metagenome (GOLD analysis project Ga0315909, IMG submission 203527) | Freshwater fungal communities from buoy surface, Lake Erie, Ohio, United States - Buoy 2 MA125 | ecosystem: Environmental > Aquatic > Freshwater > Lake | place: USA: Lake Erie, Ohio...
GCCATAGTCCCCGGCAACTGTGTTCAGTCCCGGTATCTGGTTGATCGGGTTTAGGTTGAATCGATCTGGCTCGGATGTCCAGATTTTGCAGATTTATTCGCAGGGTGTGAGGCCGCTTAGCGTCTTGATCCTTCAGGCGAAGTTTTAGGCTGCCAAGAAGTCCGACAGGTGCGTTCGCAGCTACGCTCAAGACTCATTGATTAGAGCCAGAAGATTACAGTTGCTGCGATGCAGATTGCGGACATGAAGGTATGAGCGCACCTATCATAACGGGTGTGGATGCGCCTCCAATCTTTCAACCGACCAAACATGTTCTCGATCTTGTGCCTCTGGCGGTAGAGGATTTTATTGTGAGCAATTGGTATTTTGCGGTTTGCTTTTGACGGGATGCATGGCTCAATACCTCGCACTGTCAGGGCGTTGCGGAACCAGTCAGCATCATAGCCTCTGTCTCCCAGCAACGCCCTTGCTTTCGGCAAGGCATCAAGCATGAGGGCTGCTCCTTTGTAGTCGCTCATCTGTCCTTCGCTGAGCAGCAAGACCAAGGGGCGACCTTGCTGGTCGCATACCGCATGAAGTTTTGAGTTCAATCCACCCTTGGTGCGCCCGATATGTCGGGGAATAGCCCCCTTTTTAGCAGACTGGCTGCTGTCCTGTGTGCTTTTAGGTGAGTAGCGTCAATCATCAAACGCTCGGGTCTGGGTCCTTTGCTGGCCAACTGAGCGAAGATTTTATTAAAGACACCAAGACGGCTCCAGCGCACGAAGCGATTATAGATCGTCTTGTGGGGTCCGTACTCTTTAGGCGCATCCCGCCAGCGAAGTCCATTACGGAACACAAAAATGATCCCGGAGATAACCTTCCGATCATCAACACGTGGAACCCCATGCGATAAAGGAAAATAAGGTTCAATTCGACGCATCTGCGCGTCCGAAAGCCAAATCAAATCACCCATCTCGATGCCCTCCCAGATACGGAAGTGAATCAGATAATCGCCTGTTTGTGAATCCCTTTAATGGGTCCTGAGCCTAGTTCGTGAGGGCGTTCGAGGTTGATGCGCAAGCCCGCGCCTGATCGCGTAGCCGGGTATAGTCCAGCATGGCCCGTTCCAGCGCCGCGCCGGGCGGCAGGCGCTGAATTTCGTCGGCAAGCCGCGTCTGGAAGGCGGGGTCGTAAGCCGCGACCGGCGGGCAGACGACGGACGGCCTAGAAGTTGCCGTCGCGCAGGCGGTCAGCGAGAGCGTCGCGATCACGAGGAGCGGCAGCGCCCGCTTCGAGCCCGCTCGGTCCGGCAAACAGGTCTATCGTAGGATAACCTTGGTGCCGGTCGTTTGGAGTTCGCGCGATGATCGGGCTTGCCTTGGAGGGCGAACCTGACTTAGCTTGATATTTGTCCCGTAACAGCATCACTACTTACCGATTTTCAACGTCCCGAAGGCGCCTTCGTGTTTCTTTTCGAGCGCTTTCAGCCGCTCGTACTCCTCCACAGCCACCATGACAAACGGCTTGCCATACTCGGTGACGGCCGCAGGCCCGGTTCGAGCAGCGTCGATAAGCACCCCGAAGTGGTTGTGCGCGTAAGACGAGATTAATGTTTTCATGCCGCTCCTCGTGCTTAAGCGTTAATGCTAGCCATCTTAGACTAATGCGCAATCGCCTAGGCTGAGTTTGAGACTGGAAATCGTGTTTGCCGGAAAGATGCCCGCTCAGAGACCCTGAAATCCTTGACTCTGCTCTGCCCAAAGGCGATCTGGGGCAACTCACCTCCCAATTACGCGCGCGAGGAGTCTGTTAGCGTTAAGACCCGTGCATTAGCAGCCTCCAAAGCAGCAGTGATGCTGATCTTTTCGTTGGTAACAGATACATCCAGCTTGTCGCCATAGGTCCTCGGGGCGAGCTTGGAAGCCACCCATTTGCGAACATCCACCTGCACCCGTAACCTCTGGACCCATGCCGACATGGCTGGTCCGTCGAGTCCACTCGGGATTGGCGTGTCGGCGAGGTCAATCAGCTCCTCAGCGAGGCGATCGGCTCGGTCTTCGACCGCTTGCCGATACAGTATCTTCAGCTCTGTATCCCTTCGGAGGCATTCCTTTGCCCACCAATAGGACGGCGGGGGGTCTAACCGCCGAAGGGCGCCTGATAATGAGGCACCGTTGGCGATGTCTTCAAGCAGGGCAGCCCAGACTGCTAACGGGTTGTATTTACGGAGTTGGGTCATCAGTTGTCTCCTGCTACGGCGGGGGCGGTTAATTTTAAAAACCAACGTGGGGGGCGGGACAGCGGGACAGGGACATCCCATTAGGGGGATGTCCCTGTCCCGCTAAATGTCCTTGGGACTGTCCCGGGACTGTCCCGCTGTTGTCACGCTTGTCCGGCATCGCAAGCCCCGCGATGGCCTGAGCCAACAGATGCAACGACGGCTTTAGATCAGCCGTAGCTGGAATGGTGAGTAGATAAAGATCGCCAGACTTGGAAAGGACGCCGCGGCTCCAGAGATTATCCTTAGCGCGACTGAACGCTTTTCGCTTGGCCTCCAGTGAGTCTAGCATGCTCATCTCGTAGAACCCTGCTCGCCACGCATCTCCGCTTAAACCCCGAAGTTGCCCCCCCTGCCATTCCCCTAACTTGGGTGCAACCGCAACATAGGCATTCACAGCATGTTGAACAGTTTGGGAGAAAGGCTTGCTAATAGGCAGCACACCCTCCTCCATGACAATTACACAAGAGGTTATAGGCTCGTCAGCCTCATCAACCCCAAGATGAACCGTTTCGAGACGGAATATTCCATTATGATCGTCCCGCCCATCCTTGGATTTTTTTATCTGCCAGCTGAACTGTCCATTGCTCTTCCCAACCTCAATGGCAACGTCTAAGGCCGCGAGGAGGCTCGAATGCCCGCGAAGGCCCCTTTGTGCATCCTTACCGGTATGATGGATTAAAATGATGAGCCCGCCGACTTTGCGTTGCAGCGTTTTGGCCGCTTCGATGATAACACCCATGTCCTTTGAGTCGTTCTCATCTGCACCCGGACTTGCCCGGTTCAGAGTGTCGATGCAAACAATACCATTTCCTCCGCCAATCCTATCAATCTCGCCCGCAAGGTCCTCTATGTCCTGTGCCGTCATGAGATTGAGGGGATCAGTGGTAAAACGAAGCGTCACTGGCAGAGGTCCCCACCACTTCACGTTAGCCTGGACACGCTGGGCTATACCCGCCTCACCCTCCAGCCCGATATATGTACCAGTGCATTGGCGTGTCTTGTGCCCACACCATGTGTCGCCTCTGGCTACAGCCCCCATCATGTCGAGCACGAAAAAACTCTTACCTGAACCAGGAGGCCCGTATATGGCTGCAACACCCTCGGCGGGAAGAATGCCCCGGATTAGCCATTGGACGGGCGGAAGATTTGACAACTCTTTAGCTGTCCTCAGGTGGAAACGCCCTGGCTGAGGAGATTTGACATCAGATTTGGAGTTTGAAGCAGCCGTGAGAGCTGTCTGGAAGTTGCCCCCGTGCTCAAAGTGAACAAACAAGTCAAAAGAATCCCCCCAATGAGATCCATAGTCCGACTTCTTACCAATTCCTGCTTCAGCATCCGATCCCGATAGAGTTACAAAATATTCGTTGCCAACGTCATCGGTAAAGGCTCTTGTCGCAAAGCTCTTGCTGGTTTGGTAAGGAGACCGCCAATCGCTTTCGTTGAACGGTGACTGTTCATACCCATAGGAAGATAGCATTTTGCTTAGCGGGTGAGCGTCGTTAAATTTTTCGATGGAACCACCACCCCTCTGCGTTGGAATTCTACGTGGGCACTTAGCCGCGTCATAAGCTGCCTGTCTGGCCTGCTTTTCCTTCTCAAGCGTCGTCAACCACTGATGCGCTATTCCCCCGGTAAGTGTCGCGCCAATCCCATCCCTTGGCTCGGATAGGTAAAATAAAGGCAGTTCATGATTATCTCTTTTATCGGGTGGGACATTAGGTAGGAAAACTGGCTGTCCAGCACGGGCAAGCGCAGGATCACAGCTTACACTGTTTTTAGCCATAAAAGCATGGCAAGCTTCCGTAAGTCTGAGCCATTCTCCATAATTTAATTGTTGCTCGAGCGGTATTATTGCTCGATATTTCTTCTCATTTTCGGTTGCGCTGCTTGAGGAATATATGAAAGTGGCAACATCTTTCCCGAAAAATTCAATAACCAAGCGGCTTATTTGTCCTAACTTATGATTCCCCTTGTCTATATCGAGGCATATGCAGGCAAAGGTGCCTTTTTCACGTTGCACTTTATGCTCGCGAGCGTCTGAATCGTTGTAGCTACTAGGAATGATCGCGCGGGCGTTTGTTTTTAAAGCAGCCCCAGGAGACATGTCCCATATTTGACCGAGAGAAAGCGTCAAATATGATTTTAATGTTCCTTTGCGAGTATCAGAACTGCCGTTGAAGGTTACGACATGGTGATTTTTCCAGTTCATGGTAAAAACTCCATATTCACTTTGTTAAGTTGCAACTGCTTATTGAGAAGCTTTGCAGCGCGCTTTTGAAAGCGAATTCGGTTGCTGGCAGGCAGTACTTTTAATAGGTTTGCAAATTGACAGCTTTCCCTTTTCCAATCCTCCCAAACTAACTGTGGCACACCTGCTTTAAGACGGTAACGCTCAATAAGCGCTTCGACTGGAGCGAAAATCGTTGCACTATTTCCCTTGCATAGAAAGAAACTAACTCGCATTTTGTTGATCCTTCGTTGGACCTCTTACTCGCGCTCTCTCGTTCCAACGGGAGCGCTGGAGAGGAATATTAGTTTAAGCCTTCGGCTGATATGCGCAGAGCCTCTGCACTGGGAACAAGCACTCGTCCGCCAATTCTAATGACGCGGATCTTCCCAGCTTTATTGTATTTCCAGAATGTCGATGGGCTTATGCCCATGCGAAGGCAAAAATCTTTGATACGAAACGCCATGATATTTTCTGACATTGGAGCCACCTCTGTTTTGCATGAGGTTCACCTAGGCTCAGAATTGATGCGCCAACTCAAAAGGACAAAAATAAGTATCTGCCACAACTACGTGACGGCCTGTCCCTTGTGTTCCCGCCAAAAGCGCTGTCTGGCCTTGTAAATTGCGGCTTCGCTTATGTTAGTTGCACCAGTCTCGGCACGTACTACACTGACATAATTCCAGTAAGGCCCTTGATAGGCTTCAGGTCCTTGCTCGTCCACAGTAGTATAACTTGGATCTATGCCGAAATATTTTCTATAAATTGGCTCAAATATTAAATAAATATTTAAGTTGTAGGAATTTTTTACATAAAATTTATTTAATGCGTGAATAAGTTGATTTAATTCTATTTTCGAAATCAGCTCTTTGATGTTGAGCCTATAATTTTTGTATTCGAAAGAAAATTCCTGTTCATATTCGGACAACTTCATTTCTAATAGAACCGCATCCTCTTTCATTGATTTGATTTTTTGTTTGTCTTTTTTTGAAGTTTCCACAGTTAGATAGCTCGCCGCAAAAACTTGGTTGATAGTCTCCAACGCAAGGCCAGCCGGTTCACCAAATACTAGCTTCAATCCAACTGCATCTATTATTCTTTCTCCAATTTTTGATAAATCATCGTCTGTCAGTTCTGATGGCCGGATTGACATGGGAGCAGGCTTCTTGGTCATTGGTTGTCTGTCAAACAGCGGAACGGAATTTTAACACACTGCCAAGCACAGGGTCGCAATGGCGCGCCCATGCGTTCATTAAGCCGCGGCGCTTCTCAAGCGCATCCCCGCGTCGGTACGCTTGTTCGGCGGCATCGCCGACAACATGAGCAAGAGCTGCCTCAGCCACTTCTCGGGCGAACTGCGTCTCGTTCCCCGCCCAGTCTCGGAAAGCCGACCTAAAACCATGAACGGTAGCGTTCTCTACTTTGAGGCGGTTGAGGACCTTAGCCATTGCAACATGGGAAAGCGCTTGTCCCGCTTTCCGCCCGGGGAAAACGAACTCCCCAGATCGCGCAAGGGACAGTTCTTCCAAGATTGCTTGGGCCGGTAGAGAGAGCGGAACACGATGCTCTCGACCAGCCTTCATACGATGGGACGGGATTTTCCAGACGGAATCCTCAATTTCAGACCAGCGACAGCCATAGACCTCCCCAGAGCGGGCGGCTGTCAGGATGCAGAACATTAGCGCCTTCGCAGCCATCGTATCGATGGTTTGCAATTGCGCCATGAAGGAAGGAAGGTTCATGTAAGCCATAGCCGCATGGTGGCCCTTGGAGAGCTTTTGCCGTTTTGGAAGAAGGTGAGCGAGGTGTCCTCGCCAAGCCGCCGGATTTTCACCAGAACGGAATCCTTGAGCCTTAGCAGCATTCAACACGGCTTCGATTCGCTGACGCAGTCTCGAACCAGTCTCCGGCTTTTCCTGCCAAACGGGCTTAAGGACGGCTAAGACGTGCTCAGTGCTGATCTGATCGACTGGTAGCGTTCGCAATTGCTTGGCCGCGACCTGTAGCGACCAGCGCCACTGGTCGCGATGTTTTTCGTTCCGCCATTCAGGAGCTTTTGACACAAGTAAATCGTCAGCAATTCCACCAAAGGTTGGAATTGCCTTCGAAGTCGTCTTTCGGGCCACGATGGGATTAACACCCGAGCGAACGAGACGACGGGCAGAGGTAGCTGCTTCCCGTGCTTCAACCAGCGGAACATCCTCCCGCCTACCGAGGCTCATTTCAGGACGCTTGTTCTGCCAAGAAAATATAAAGAACCATCGGCCCGCACCTTTTGGATCGACAATCAGGTAAAGCCCACCCCCGTCGGCGTATTTGCCGGGTCCTGATGTCGCGACCTTTCGGGCGGTTAGCTTTCCAGACATTGTTTCCCCGCATTTTACCCCACAGAATCCAACGGATCATAACGGAGAATCTCGGACAAAGAAAGAAGCCTCGTCGACAAAAAGTCGTTTAAAACAGTTTATTTCATTCATAAGCGGATATGACGGGCTTTAGGTTATCGGACTGTCACTCCGACCATTTCGTTGTCTAAATTTATGATAGTATTGATCAATTTTTAAATCATGGAGATGATACCCCACATCTTACCCCACACTCGGCTCCTCGAACCCCACATTGCCCCACGACGGCTATGAACAAAACCACTTATTGGTTCTAGCAAAGAAGCATTGGGAAAGCTGCCGAAGCGAACCCCATCAGGGGGAGGGAAGGGCCCTGAGTTTCAGCCGTCCGCCGATACATTTACTGCACCAATTTTTTTATCACGCCGCACTCATCGCCTCGATATCAACCACCAGCACCTGAGGTTCTGCAATGGCCGGCTCCGCAACACCAACAAGGGACGCCGACAACTCAACGGCTGGCGCCAAACGCAATCCTAAACTAACATAACCAATTGATCGCCTCATGGGGTCAGGCCAATAGCTGGTGTGTATGTGCCGCGACATCCTTCGGAGGGATCCGGTTTAAACGTGCATGAAATGCTTGAGAGAGGAATTCCAACGATTGCGAAAGGTTAATCGGGAAACATGACATATATGTCTAAATATCGGCATGGATATCCCTTACCGTATCGTTTAGTTCCATACCGCGACGCTACTTACCACTATCGAGATCAAAATTTAAAATGGGCAGAAGTAAGGCTGTCATATGTAATTGCACATTTTAAAAAAATTCGAGAGGTTAAGGATAATGATTTTAGAGAAAAGAGCTCTCATCACTGGTGTTACAGGCCAAGATGGGGCTTATCTCACCGAATTCCTGTTGAGCAAGGGCTATGAAGTGCATGGGTTTAAGCGCCGCTCATCATCTTTCAATACACAGCGTATCGATCACATTTATTCGGATATTCACTCGGAGAATAAAAGGCTCCATTTGCATTTTTGTGACATGACGGATTCAACTAACATTATTCGTCTCATATCAGAAATCCGCCCCAACGAAGTTTACAATCTGGCGGCGCAAAGCCACGTAGCCGTGAGTTTCGAGGAACCCGAATACACCGCCAACTCCGACGCCCTGGGCGCGCTGCGCATCCTGGAGGCCAGACTGTGTGGCAGAGTTATGATGCACTTAAATATCAAAGCCATGGTGTTCAAGGAATGAAATTGCGGTCGGTCATAAAAAGATTCCAGGATGCGTTTTGTCCCAGATATTCTAGGCATGGTGAACGATATGAGCGTATCTATCACGTGCATATTAGGAAGTGCGCTGGTACGTCGTTAAACAAATGTTTTATAAAGGGGTTGGGTGGGAGCGGGGGGGATTACGGCCGTCTTGCAAAAAAGCTAAACCACCATCTTGTACTACCACGAGGTCCGGTGGTCGGATGGAACGTTGATCTGATAAATAAAGGCGCGTATTTTTATGCGTTCAGTCATCAGCCCTATCACCAACTGCATTTGCAGCCAAATACTTTCTCGTTCACTTTCCTAAGGGACCCGATCAGCCGAATTATCAGCCATTACACGATGCTGAAAGACATGCTGGAAAGTGGTACCAAGCATCCTGCGATGATGACCGAGGGATCCTGGGCGTTAGGAGACTTCGATTCTTTTTTATCTAAAATTTCACGGCCGCATTTAGAGAATCAGCTTTACATGTTTGATGAGAATTTTGATGTTGCGCGTGGTTTGGAACGTCTTAAGTCCTTGAGTTATGTTGGGGACATATCGCAAATCAAGAGGGACTTCATTCCAGAGGTTGCTAGGGAGTTTTCGTTGGATCTGGACTATCAGCCATTGCGCAGTTCAAAAAATAGATTCAACCCGACCGCAGAGCAGTTGGAAAATTTAAAGACCCTCATCGCAACTGAGATTCAGTTCTATGATGCTGCAAAAGAGTTTTTTCGCTTTGATACGGTATCCGTCTGTCGAATAACCCGTTCCCTTTGATGCTTACGGAAATTGAGCGACTCCAGGGCGCGGTGATTGCGCCTATTACAGTGTCGCCGCTCGGTCAGTGCGAAGACAGTGCGCGACACTTTCCCACCTTACTTTCTCTGGCGAAAAAGGCCATCGGCGTAGGTGATGGCAGGTATCACTATGCTCTGGGCGATGGCACGTTTCCCGCTGATTGGGTGGGCGGAATGTTCATGCTCTTCCGAGCCGATGCTTTCCGTGAAGTCGGGGGCTTCGACGAAGGGTTCTTTCTTTATTACGAGGACGTTGATATCTGCGCACGCCTCTGGCCGTGCTTTCTCAGCCGACGATGTGCCAGCGCCCGAGGATGCCTATGCAATTTCGAAACTGGAAGCGGAGCAAGCTTTGCGCGCGGTGTGCTCGGAATGGGATATGGAGTTTGTCGTGATCCGGCCACCGCTGGTGTACGGCCCGGGCGTAAAGGGGAACTTCGCGTCGATGGTGAAGTGGCTGGCGCGTGGCGTGCCGCTGCCGCTGGGCGCGGTGCACAACGTCCGCTCGCTGGTGGCGCTGGACAATCTGGTGGACTTCATCATCTTGTGCGCAGATCGGGAGCGCTCGCCTTACGCTGCCAACCAGACCTTCCTGATCTCGGATGGCGAAGATCTATCGACCACCGAATTGCTTAGGAAAGTAGCGCATGCGTTTGGAGTCGTACCTCGCCTATTTCCCATTTCTATAGGCGTGTTGAGGATGGCTGCAAGTCTGGCGGGCCGCCCGGCCGTTGCTGAACGGCTGCTTGGCTCGCTGCTGGTAGATAGTGCGAAGGCTCGCGATTTGCTAGGGTGGCGCCCGGTCGTGGCGATGGATGAACAGCTTGGAAAGATGGCCAGAAATGCAGCGAATGCTTGACGTCGTACTTGCGGCTACCGGACTGACCGTCTTTTCCCCGCTGCTGCTCGTGCTGTATGTGATCGGCTTGTGCGACACCGGATCGCCGATGTTCCGGCAGGTACGTGTCGGCCGTGCCCAGCACCCCTTCACGATGGTGAAGTTCCGCACTATGCGACCCGACACTGCCTCGGTAGCTACACACTTGGCGGATGTATCCGCGATCACGCCGTTTGGACGGTTCTTGCGCCGTACCAAATTAGATGAATTTCCCCAGTTGTGGAACGTCCTGAAGGGCGAGATGAGTTTGGTGGGGCCGCGTCCATGTCTGTTCAACCAAGAGGAGTTGATTTCTGAGCGCGTGGCCCGTGGAGTTTTCGAGATTCGTCCTGGAATCACTGGCTTGGCGCAGGTGCAGGGCATTGATATGTCCACCCCGCGCCTCTTGGCCGAGACCGATGCGCAGATGATCAAGACCCTGTCGATATTCCATTACTTCAAGTACATCCTTCTGACCGTTCTGGGCAAAGGGGCGGGAGACCGGGTAAAAGGAAGCGGAGCGAAACTCTGATGGAGATTTCATCGTGTTGAGAAAACCACTTACCCAATTGGCAACGCCAGTGTTGGGAATACCCAGAGGGGCCAAGCGAAGTGTCGTGATCTTGTTGGACATCAGTCTGTGTGTCCTGACGGTATGGCTGGCCTATTACCTGCGTTTGGGTGAGTTCATCGGCTTCGCCAGGCACACGCAGTGGGGGATGGGCGCTAGGCTCAGGACTCATTGATTAGAGCCAGAAGATTACAGTTGCTGCGATGCAGATTGCGGACATGAAGGTATGTGCGCACCTATCATAGCGGGTGTGGATGCGTCTCCAATCTTTCAACCGACCAAACATGTTCTCGATCTTGTGCCTCTGGCGGTAGAGGATTTTATCGTGAGCAATTGGTATTTTGCGGTTTGCTTTTGACGGGATGCATGGCTCAATACCGCGCACTGTCAGGGCGTTGCGGAACCAGTCAGCATCATAGCCTCTGTCTCCCAGCAACACCTTTGCTTTCGGCAAGGCATCAAGCATGAGGGCTGCCCCTTTGTAGTCGCTCATCTGTCCTTCGCTGAGCAGCAAGACCAAGGGGCGACCTTGCTGGTCGCATACCGCATGAAGTTTTGAGTTCAATCCACC
>Ga0315909_10008920_pt1 | contig 10922 bp, 9 predicted proteins | sample LakEriMetagenome_11_FD_203527 | JGI IMG/M metagenome (GOLD analysis project Ga0315909, IMG submission 203527) | Freshwater fungal communities from buoy surface, Lake Erie, Ohio, United States - Buoy 2 MA125 | ecosystem: Environmental > Aquatic > Freshwater > Lake | place: USA: Lake Erie, Ohio...
ACTTATTAAACCAGAAGATTTTAATTTAAAACACCAAATATATACTGATTTGGTTTGTATGCCAACAGAAGAATTTAATTCTAATATGCGTGAAATAATGGCACATACAAAAAAAGGTAAAAAGATAATTGAAGAGTTATCTAAAAAAATAAAAACAGAATTACAAGAAGATGATTTTAATGAAGCTATGAATGAAGCTAACAAAAATAATAGTTCATCTTTAGGTTATTCTTATGAAGAATTATTTTTAAATAATTAATTTTTATGAAAAAACTAATATTAACAGAAACAGAAAGAAAGGCTATTTTAGCTGAAAAAGAAAGAATTATTATAGAAAGTTTTAAGAAAAACTTTAATAAAATTGACACACGTAATAATGATTATTATGAAACATTGTCTGAAGCATTAGATTCGGTTAGAGATATGGCTAATGCACTTGGTTATGAATTAAATGAAGATGAATTGTTTACTCATTTTGGCACTGGTGGTATTCCATATGAAACAACTAAAAGTGCGACAATATCTTTATTAAAAGATGGTGAACCAATATTGAATAAAAGAGGTAAAGAACTTAACAGAAATATAGCTATTTCTATTTATAGAATGCCTAGCGGTAGATATGAATTAACTGCTTACCCAACATTTTAATTATATAAACATGTTAACAGTACAAGAAATATTAAAGGAATATGCTTTATGTTTAACTAATCCTACATATGCTATTGAAACTTATTTGGAAACTTTTGATAAGACTCAAGAAGGATATGTACCATTTAAATTGTTTCCAAGACAAAAGGAAATAATATATGCTTATGAAAACCATAGACATAATTTAGTTACAAAGCCAAGACAAGCTGGGGTGTCAACAACAACAGCTGCTTATCTATCAATAAAAGCAGGTTTTGCAGATGAAGAAAACCCTGAAAATATTCTAATCATTGCCAATAAACAAGAATTAGCGTTTGAATTTTTAGCTAAAATTAAAGATTTTGTTAATCAATTACCAAGATGGGTTTGGGGTTCAGAATATTATGGTAATAAAAAGAATGAAGAAAAAACAATTTTTTTAACTGATTCTAAAAAAGAAATAAAATTACCAAATGGTAGTCGTATAAAAGCAGTAGCAACATCAAAAGACGCATTAAGAGGCTTTACACCAACGTATCTTGTAATGGATGAAGCTGCGTATATAGATAATGGTGCAGAAGTCTTTGGTGCGGCTCTTACGGCCCTTGGTAGCGGTGGTAAAGCAATTCTTATATCAACACCAAAAGGACTTGATGAATTATATTATAAAACATATGATTTAGCAAAACAAAAGAAAAATAATTTTAATATCATTGAAATGAAATGGTATGAAGATTTAAGATATAATAGAGAATTAAGATGGTTTAAAGATGAATTAATTGAAAAAGAAGTTGAATTTACTTTTGAATCATATAATAAAAGAATAAGTGAAGGTTGGAAACCTACTTCACCATGGTATGAAGAAATGTGTCTAGCGATGAATAATGACGCTAGAATGATTGCTCAAGAATTAGATGTATCATTTATAGGTTCTGGTGGTAATGTTATTGAAGAGCAATATATTGAAGCACAATATAAAAATAATATGCAAGACCCTAAATGGACTTTAGGTGCCGAAAAAAATATTTGGATTTGGGAAGAACCAAAAGAAGGTCATCAGTACATTTTGTCGTCCGATGTTAGTCGTGGAGATGGAGAAGATTCATCAACAATTGTTATTATTGATTTTACCACAATGGAACAAGTAATGGAGTATCAAGGTAAAATACAACCAGATTTATTGGCTCAAATAATAGAGGAATATGGTGAAAAATATAAAGCATATACTGTTGTAGATATAACTGGTGGTATGGGTGTTTCAACAGTACTTAAATTATTAGAATTTGGGTACAAACATTTACACTATGATACGCAAAATGGTAAAATATTATCTTCTAGACAAAGAGAAGTTGCGAATTTTTCAAAAGATAATAAGATACCAGGTTTTCATGCAACGTCTGTTAGATTACCAATGATTTCAAATTTAGAATATAAAATAAGAACAAATGCTGTTAAAATAAGGTCAACAAGGTTATTATCAGAACTTAAAACATTTATATATAAAAACGGTAGACCTGACCATATGGATGGTTATAATGATGATTGTATAATGGCTCTTGCAATGGCATTATGGGTTGCTGAACATTCATTTAAAAATCTTGAAAGATTGGAAAAACAAAATAAAGCGATGTTAAGTGCTTGGCTTGGTGGGTCATCTAATAACACAAATACAACTGATAATAGAAATGGTTTTGTAAGTAATCAAAATGGTGTTAAAACAAGTCACCCTAGACCAAAATTTAACCCATATAATTCTAGAGGGATTCAAGACCCACATGGTGATTATTCATGGTTGTTTAGATAATTTACTTTAATTTAATTATTAGTATATTTATTATAATAAATAAAATTAAAATGTCTGATAAAAAATTAACAATATTTCAAAGATTAGGTCAAGTAATTGGCCCAGATTCTGCTAAATTAAAGAATGTATATAATCAACCACAAAGATTTAATATAGGTAAAGAATTATTAAAAACCACAGATAAGAGAGAATATGAGTTGGCGAAATTACAAGCACAACAAAATAAATATTTGTCTCAAATGTGGAAAAAAGTCGAAAACGGACTTTATCAACAATCAATTAATTATGAAACAACTCGTATAGGTTCTTATGCTGATTTTGAAGCTATGGAATTTTATCCAATCATTGCTGCTGCTCTTGATATTATTATGGAAGAAGCAACAACAGTTAATGATAAAGGAAAAGTATTAAATGTTTATTCTGAAAGTAATCGTGTTAAAACAATATTACAAGATTTATTTTTTAATAGATTAGATATACATACATCATTACCTATGTGGACAAGAAATACACCTATTAGAGAAAATAGTATTATCCCATTATTAGATGGTACAGAAATAACAATTAAAGAATTATCTAATAGAGTTAAAAATGGTGAAGAAGTTTGGTCATATGCTATTCAAGATGTTACTAAGGCTATTGTTCCAAGTAAAATAGTTTGGTGTGATTTAACCAGACGAAATAGTGAATTATATAGGGTAACATTAGATGATGGTACTTATATTGATACAACACCAGACCATGAATATATGCTTAGAGACGGTTCTTTTAAACGAGCTGATGAATTAACTGAAGGTCAGTCTTTAATGCCGTTTTACACAAAAACTAGTGTAGAAAACTATGGTAAATTAAATGGTTATGAAAAAATTTATAACCCTAGTAGTGATAAATATGAATATACTCATAGAATAATCGCTAAAAATTGTCTAATTGATTCTGAAAAAGAAAAAATTAGCGGTGAAAAATGGTTAACACACCATATTAATTTTAAAAAAAGAGATAATAACCCAAATAATTTAAAAAGAATGAGTTTTAATGAACATTCTAATTTGCATGAAAAATTATCTAAAAATTTAAACGAGTATCGTAAAAAACCAGAAGTTATAAAGAAAAGATTAGAAGGTATTGATAAATATTTAAGGTCAGATAAGAGAAAAAAACGTTTATCTGAAGAAATGTCTGGTGTTTACCCAAAATTTTTTGAGTTGTATAATAATAGTGATTTACACACAGAACATAATGAAATACGCTCAAATAAAATGTTAGTTAATTGGTCAAACAAAGATTTTATTAAAAAAACTAAAAAAGGTATGACTATTGAAATTAGTCATGCGTGTTTAAATTATATTTCTAATATTATTATAAATAACCAAAATTATATAGGTATTAATAAATTAGCTAAATTATTAAAAACAGACCAAGAATTTATCAATTTATTAAAAGAGACCTACACACTTAGAAAAGATATAACTAAATCAATTAACACGACAACTTTAAATAAATTAATTTTTAGAAAAACAAATAAAAATTATTTTGAATTTGTTTTTAGTATTAAACCAGAAATAATTTTAGATAAAGAATATTTAAAATGCAAAGCTATTTTTGAGGGTAAAACAAAAACTAAAGTTATTAATCATAAAGTAATTTCTGTTATTAAATTAAATGAAACAGCTGATGTTTATTGTTTAGAAGCTGTCGGGCCAAATGGTGAACATGATAGACACAATTTTCCAGTCTGTGGGTTTGATTCAAATAGTTCATATTCAAGAACTTCTGGTGTGTTTTTGTCAAATTGTAAATATGGTGATAATTTCGTTTTTCTTAATGTTAATGATAAACATGGTATAATTGGCGCTAAACAAATGCCTAATTATGAAATGGAGAGAAGAGAAAGCGGATTATTTGATATGATTTCTGGAAGTCATAGTGTTAATAATAATGTTCCAAATTCAGACAAAGTTAAATTTTATTGGAGAGGTCGTGATGTTGAATTTAATTCATGGCAAATGGCTCACTTTAGATTATTAGGTGATGATAGAAGATTACCTTACGGAACATCTATTTTAGAAAAGGCTAGACGTATATGGAAACAGCTTATTTTAGCTGAAGATTCAATGTTAGTATATCGTGTGACTAGAGCACCAGAAAGAAGAGTTTATAAAATTTATGTTGGTAATATTGATGATGCTGATGTACCAGCTTATGTTAATGAAATTGCTGATAGATTTAAAAGAACACCAATAATTGATTCTCAAACTGGTCAAATGGATTTAAGATTTAATCAATTATCAAACGACCAAGATTTCTTTATTCCAGTTCGTTCAGAAGATGCACCAAATCCTATAGATACTTTACCAGGTGCGTCTAATTTGGACCAAATAGCAGATATAGAATACCTTAGAAATAATTTATTTACTGCGTTAAGAATACCTAAACCATTTTTAGGTTTTGATGAAACATCTGGTGAAGGTAAAAATTTAGCATTACAAGATATACGTTTTTCAAGAACTGTAAATAGAGTACAACAATCAATGTTACAAGAACTTAATAAGATTGCTATTATACATTTATATTTATTAGGTTTTGAAGATGATTTGGATAATTTTTCATTAACATTAAACAATCCATCAACACAAGCTGAAATGCTTAAAATTGAACATCTACAACAAAAAATAACATTACTTAAAGACGCTGTTTCAGATATTGGTAATGGTTTTGGTACTATGTCTTGGACAAGGGCGCATAGAGAAATTTTAGGTTGGTCTAATGATGAAATTAAAAAAGATTTATTAGAACAAAGAATGGAAAAAGCCGCATCTGGTGAAATAGCTAATACAGCTAATGTTATTAAGCATACTGGTATGTTTGATGATGTTGATAAAATATATGGTGATTATGAAGCTGCTTTAAAAGGCGGTGGTGAAGCTGCTGCTAGCACTGAAACTGCAACACCATCATTTGGTGGCGGAGGCGGTGGAGGTCTAGGTGGTGGATTAGGTGGTACAACACCAGAAACGCCAGAAGGTGGCGAAACACCAGAATTAGGTGGTGAGACAGGTGGTGAGACACCAGAAGGTGGTGAAGCTGCTGCACCAGAAGCGCCAGCAGGTGGTGAGGCTAGTGAAACATTAACAGAAGGGTTAAAATTAATAACAGAGGAAAAAAAATTATTGACTAATAAATTAGTTAATAGAACCAATAAATATAAAAATAGGTTTGTTGACCTTATTGAATCTGTTGATGGTCTGGACGTAAATAAAAAAATGGATAATATTAAAATTATTGATAAAAATGTCAAGATAAATAACGATATCAATCAGATAATAAATGAAATTGATAAAATGTTAGATGAATAATGTTTTTTTATTAAAACATATGATATTTATTAATTAAAAAACTATTATGAATATTAATGATAACATTAAAAATTTTGGTAAGATAAAAGAAGTTTATAATAACGCATTAACTGAAGGTATTGTAAAAGAAAATAAATCTGGTAAAGGTTTATTCGGTTCTTATTTAAAACATCTTAAATCTAATGAAGTTTTAAAAAAACAATTTTTAATCTATACAAGTATTGAAAGTAAAGTTGAACCTGATAGGGTTAAAGCTATGGAATTTATTAATGAGACATTATCATTAATATCTAATCATAATAAAAAAGAAATTTTTGAAGCTAATAATAAATTAGTTAAAGATATTATTTTTGAACATGATATTACATATGATAAACTAGATTTACATAATAACATTTCAAAATTAATTTTTACTGAAAAAAACTTTAATACAATAGATGAAATTATAGAAATTAAAAATAAAGTAGCTGATTATATTGTTAATAATAAACCAAAAGAAATAAATGAAAACTTTGGTTTGCCTAATAGCATAGTTACATCTTTATTTGTTGATAAATTTAATGAACGATATTCAGATTTAGATGAATCTGAAAGACAAGTATTAAAAACTTTATTAGAATCAACCGAAGAAGAAAAAAAAGAGTTACACAACAATTTAATTCGTGAGTGTATAACTCTTATTGATGCAAAGTTTGTTGATAGTGATATTGAGTTAAAAGATAAACTACTTAAAGTTAAAGATAAGTTATTAAATGAAAAGACAATAACTAATGAATCTTATTCAAAAGAAATAACTAAACTCATTAATTTAAGAAATACCCTTAAATAACAATATTATATAACATAATTAATTATGCAATCTGATAATTTAATAAAACTAAAAGAGTTAACTGAAAAAATGTGTGGGTTTGATGAAAGCGATGTATATTACAACAGTATTAAAGAAATAAAAGAAAATATATTGCAATTTGAAAACGAATTAAAAACTGACCAAACACAAAAAAATAAATTATCTTGTTACGAAAAACTGCATAATAAAATAAAAAACATTCTTAATAAAACAAAATTAGGTTAATTATGTCAGACGAAAAAGATACATGGGCAGAATATAGTAGATTAGTGTTAAAAGAGTTAGAAAGATTAAATGAAAATCATGAACGAATGAGGTCAGATATTGATACTCGTTTTTCTCAATTAACACAAAAACTTAGTGATTTAAAAAATATTGAATCCAAAGTAGATGAACACGTAAAATGGGTTGAAAAAGTTAATGATGTTTGGTCTCCATCACAAATGAAATCTGCTAAAGATGAAATATATGCACAGAAAAATAAATGGGTCGCAGCTATTGCTATATTAGCTTTTATACAAACAATGATGGGTATCTTTATCGCTGTTTGGGGTAAATTCTAAATTTGACTAATTTAAATTATTTAGTATATTACTTGTATATAAAAAACCAGGTAATATACATGAATACGACAACAAAGAAAAAAGGTAAAAAAATTAAATTAACTAACAACTTAAACCATAAAGTTTTTTTTGGTTGTGTTGATAACAATAACCCAAAATCACTCTATATTAATATCTCATCATGGGCAACACCAACTGATGAAAATGATACTCAATATCAAAGACATTTAAGAGAGTTAAATAAAGAAATAAAACAAAAAATATATAATTATTTAGCTTATAATAAAAAAAATTTCTTTATTAAAGATAGAACAATTATAGATTTAGATATTAGAGAATCTGGTATAAAATTTGGTAAAAAAAGTTTTATGTCTTGTGAAATAACTCTATTTTCAAATATCGATTTACCAATAAATAAAGAATCAACAATTGATGAACTTACAATGATTACCAATATCATTATTGGCGAAGTATTTAATAACAACAAACATTTGCTTTTTAGTAAAACTAAAAAATAAAATATTCTTTTTATTCATGTGATATATTTATTAATTAGAATAATCACGTGAATAAATGGATAACGAATTAAAAATACTTAAAAGAGGACAAAGTGGTAGGGGTATATTAATTGAATATGATGCTGGTTACATTAGTCCTAATGAACCAAGAAATTTACCGTTTATAAATGAAATAAAAAAATTAGAAACTGGTAAACTAATAATTGAAGACCCACTTGTTGTTTACGTTATATTGCAAAAATATGGTGTATTAAACAGAAACGGTAGAATTTATCCTGAAGAAGTTTTAAGAAAACAAAATGAACTTTATCAAAAAATGATAAAGGAAAGAAGTGCTGTAGGTGAATTGGACCATCCAGATACTTCAATAATAGCTGCTGATAGAATATCTCATAACATATTAGAAACATGGTGGGAAGGTAAAACCCTTATGGGTAAAATGGAAATATTAATGACACCAGGTTTCATTAATTATGGTATAGTATCAACAAAAGGTGATGAAGTTGCAAACTTATTAAGAAATAGAATTAAAATAGGTGTTTCATCAAGAGGTGTTGGTAGCTTAAAAGAAGGTAAAAACGGTGAACAAATTGTACAAGATGATTTTGAAATAATTTGTTGGGACGTTGTAACAGCACCATCAACACCAGATGCATGGATGTTTAATAACATAGAAGAAGCACAACCATTTGTAGAAAACTTTAAACAAAAAAATAATATAATAAACGAAAATATTAAAAATAATTTAGATAATTTCTTATTATCATAATTAATTTTACTTTTTTTTTATTATTTTTTTGTGCTTTTTAAAAACCATACATATTTATAAACAAATAAGAATATAAAATTTTTATATAAAAACAAAATGAGCGAAAAAAAATCAATCTTAGAAGAAGCGTTATTAGATATTAAAAATATTGAAAAGGCTTTAAACAACAACACAAAAGAAATACTTCGTAGCGTTGCTAAAGAAGAAATTGACACTGTTGTAAAAGAATCTCTCTCTAAAAAAATGGAAGAAGAGATGTACGAAGAAGAAGTTATTGATGAATCTATGCATTCCGAAGAACTTACTGAAGAAGATGAAATGTCAAACGAAGGTGAAGAAATTCACGAAGAAGAAATGAATGAGTATGACTCATTAAATGAAATTGATTTAACTTCAGCTAGTGATGATGACATTATCTCTGTTTACAAAAAATTAACAGGTGATGATGAAATTGAAATCGTGGATGGTGATATTCACATTAGCGTATCTGAACCAGGTGAATACATTATTAAAACATCACAAATTGATGGTCTTGATGATGAATCTGAAATGGAAGACATGGATGACATGGATGACATGGAAGATATGGAAGATGACTCTGAAATGGAAGACATGGAAGACATGGAAGATGACTCTGAAATGGAAGACATGGAAGACATGGAAGATGAAACTGAAGTAGAAGAAGAACCTGAGTATGAAATTGAAATGGGTGATGATGAAGAAGAAGATGAAGATGAAGAAGAAGAGTCTGAGGAAGATGAAGAAGAGGAAACTATTGAAGAATATATTTCTACAAATAGAGTTGCCCAAAACAGAGCTGGTGGTGATTTAACTGATACTAAAGGACCAGGAGCTAAACAAGGTGCTAAATTTCAAAAAGAATCTGTAATCGCTAAAAAAATTGTTACTGAGACTGCTAAGAAATACAATGCTTTATTGGATGAGTCTAGAAAATTAAAAGCTGAGAATGAACAATTCAGAGTAGCTCTTAAAGAATTTAGAACAAAACTAGTTGAGACAGTTGTGTTTAATAGTAATCTAACTTATGTAACAAAATTATTTACTGAACACTCTACTACTAAATCTGAAAAAGAAAACATCATCAAAAGATTTGATAACGAAGTTACAAATCTTAAAGAGTCTAAAAAACTTTATAAGGCAATACTTAATGAATTGGATAATAGAAAACCAATTAATGAGTCTGTCGAAAATAAAATAATAAAAGAGGTTACCACAGGCACGTCAAAACAATTAACAGAAAACACTGCTTATGTTGACCCATCGACAAAGAGAATCCTTGATTTGATTAACAGAGTCGAAAAAAAATAACAAAATAACAAAACAATAAAAAAAAATTATGTCACATTTATTAACTTCTGGACAAGTGGGAAATATCGGATTAAACCATATGAAAGCAATCCGTAAAGAAACCCAAGAAAAATGGGATAGCTTAGGCTTCCTCGAAGGTCTTAAAGGCCACGTTAAAGAAAACATCGCACAGTTGTACGAAAATCAAGCTTCTAACTTATTGACTGAATCTACTACAGCAACCAGTTCTGGTTCTTTTGAAACTGTAGTGTTTCCTATCGTAAGACGTGTTTTCTCTAAATTGCTTGCTAATGATATCGTATCTGTACAAGCAATGAACATGCCAATCGGTAAATTGTTCTACTTCGTACCACAAACTTCTAGCCGTGTTGACGGTAATGGTGTTGCTGGTAATGATTATGCAACTTTACCTTATGGTACAACTTATTCTGCTCACACTGGTTTAAATGGTTTACACAATGGTGTTGGTACTGCTGCTGCACTTCCAGTTGCTGTAACTAAAGCTTCTACTCCATTAACTCAGTTCCAAGCTAAAAACTTATACGACATTTTCTATAATGACGGTATGTTTGATAACTCTAAAGGTACCCTTACTATTAAGAGTATTAATATGTCTGCTCTTCAAGCATATGTATTTACTAATGATGGTTCCTTTAGTGCAACTACTGGTGGTAACATTCTTCCTACTGCACAAGATGGTACTGTAAGAAGCGTTATCGTTGGTCTTTCTGGTTTCTCAGGTGGTGCTGGTGCTGCTAATGGTGCTGAAGTATTAACTGGCCCAGATGGTAACAACATTGATACTGAATCTTTCTTAGCTTCTTTAATTTGTGTTACTAGTAACGCTATTACTGACCCAGATGGTAACGTTGTTGTAGCTGCTGGTGGTGAAGTTCCATTTAGACTTGTAACTCAACAGTATGGTAAAGCTATCGTTCAAAATAAAGGTACTTTAGTATCTCCTGCTGGTGTAATGTATATCGAGCTTGACCTTCGTCACCCTGTAGGTACTACCGCTTCTGGTACTGCTAAAGCTGGTACTTCTACTTATGATGGTTACGTTGGTGCAACTGGTACTACTTCTCCAGCTACTGGTATTGCAAACT
>Ga0315909_10008921_pt1 | contig 10922 bp, 8 predicted proteins | sample LakEriMetagenome_11_FD_203527 | JGI IMG/M metagenome (GOLD analysis project Ga0315909, IMG submission 203527) | Freshwater fungal communities from buoy surface, Lake Erie, Ohio, United States - Buoy 2 MA125 | ecosystem: Environmental > Aquatic > Freshwater > Lake | place: USA: Lake Erie, Ohio...
CTATCTTTTTCAATAGGAGAACGATTTTACTTAGTGTTAGTATTTTTTTTCTTATAATTCACATCTTTAAAAATACTAACATTAATTACAATTTAGTAAGCATACGCGTCTGCGACTAAAAACCCTGTTAACGCAACAGGGGTTAAAGGGGGTGTATCCCCCTTATTTGAGAAAATTACCCATGAGACTTACACTTATATTTGAACCATATGATGTTAAGCTCGTAGCTAGTGTTAAATTATCGAATAATACTCGTATTTGATTCGCTGGTGCCACTTGTGCAACGCAACTAATTGAAACATGCTTTTGATCTGCATTGTTTAATGATACACGTGTTTGTGCTTGTTTAACACCGTTAATTTGTATACTAATTAACGCAATTTCACTTGCAGTATCAATTGATAGGTCTGCTGAATATGTTATATGAAAATATTGATTGAATGTTCCGTCATAACGTAATGAATAATAATGTGTTCCATCGTTTAATGCCGAGAAGTTATCCGCACCTATTAAGGCATCTGCAATAAGACTGAGACTGATATATGTAGGAGATCCGCCCTGTAGTTGTGTGTATCCATTGAGTGAGTTATTTGAAAGAACTATTCGTGCTTGAGCTCCAACAACTGCTAACTGTCCAGATATGCTTGGAAATTGATTTACGGCGTTAAGATGAGTTGCGGATAGTTTATTAGATCCGTTTATTTTATACTGTGAACCACTTGTCAAATCTACACTACCATTTACAAATAAGTTAGAAGTGAATGAAGCCCAACCTATTTGCACATCAAGACCATCTACTAATCCTTCATCAAAACCATAAACGTGCATTCTATTAGAACCAGTATTATATCCCATATTTGCTGATTTATTTGGATCTGCTATATTTTTTGCTGTTATAGCATAACCTATATCGCTATTAACGATTAGTTGGCCTGTGCTTAATGTTGATGGATATATATTCAAATTACTCGACTGTTTGTTGTAAATATCATTATCTATTCTCAAACTACCCGCAATATAGCAATCGGATTGGTTTGTTCCTATACGAATTACGTCAGACTCGCCTAAAATACCATTGTTTCCAATACATATATTATTAGATTCAGTTGATGTGTAATCCGAGCCGGCCAGTCTTCCTATGGCGATAATTCCACTGCCATCAGTTAGATTATTTAATGATGCTGAACCAATAGCTGTATTTGTTGAACCGTTAGTTAGGGCTGTTAAACTACCGGTTCCGAAAGCACAATTATCGACTGAGGAACCAGTTAGAGCTGTTAATGATGATGTTCCAACTGCTGTATTTGATATCGTATTTGTCAAAACCCCATTTCCGCTGTTAATTCCTAAAAACGTATTTGATGTTCCAGTTATGTGGATAAATTTTGCTGTGTTTAACTGATATTCAGTTGTAGCATCGATTTTTGCTGAGTGTGTAACTCCGCTTAAATGTGTGTCTGTTTGTAAATCTCCTATTCTGATAACACCACTGTCTGAAACTGTTCCTTGATTTCCTATCAATATGTTGTTAGATTGACTTGCATTATAAGCATCACCGCTTAGACGTCCGACTAAAATATTATCTGTGCCTCCCAATAGATTTTGACCACTATATGTCCCTAAAAATGTATTATTACTGCCAGTTAACATACTGAAACCTGCACTTGCACCAACCATAACATTCTCTATACCAGATGTGAGTGTTGGAAGGACTGTATTTCCAAGTAGTGTGTTAAAATCGCAACTACCATCTAAACCCGCCTGTAAAGCAAATTCACCCATTATAGTATTAGCAACACCCGTGCCTGCTTGTAGTGAACCTGCGCTCAAGCCCAAATATACGCACCCCGCATTTCGACGACTTAGGAATGTAGAACCACTAAGCTTATAGATATCTGCAACTGATACTGTGTTAAATACGGTATTACTTGTTGTTAGGACTGACTGATCGATATCATATGTAGAATCTTTTACACTACGATCTCCTCCAACATCACCTACGACTATTCTATTCGATGCTATTACGCCTGTCGATGTCACAATATTTGGAGGAACGACTGGAATATCGCTTGTCATAGCTACAGTGCCAGTTTGATTTGGAAGTGTCCAAGTTCTATTAGCAGTCAATGTTGTTGGTTGTAATAAATTGCTACTAAATGAAGGAACTGAGAATACTAAGGATGAATTTCCACCAATATTAGATGAATCAATATTTAATTCGTTTCCTTGAAAAACGTGTTGATTAAAGCTATTCGTATACGCGTAAACCCCATTTAATTCATTGCCCCCACCAATCGTGTTTTCTCGAATATATGTCGTATCCTGAGGTGTGATAACTGCTACTTTTAGCGCTGTTGCGGTGTCTGTAGCTGTCATATTTACGAATGATGGGCTGTCTGTTGTATTTAATGATTGATTGAATGGATTTAAAGCTGAACCAATAGCTCCTGATGAAAATTTAACAACTTGTCTAAATTGTGCGTCGGTTGTGTTGTTTAATAATGTTGTACCTCCACGAACATTTAAGTATCCTATTAGAATTCCATTATTTGCGATTGATGGCTCAACGATGAAGCTTTCACTCTGGAGACCTGCCCATGCTAAATCCATTGATGAGTATGAAAATTGAGGTGGTTGGATTTTAATAACACCACTCGTGAAACGATAAATACGGTTAACCCCGAAAGAACCATTAGAATAAGTTGTTCCTGGATAGTTTGTTCCGTTATCTAAAATATTAGGAATAATAGAGGTTAGAGTTAAGGCTGATGACGTTCCATTTCTCATTCTGTATTGAAACACATCATTAGGTGCACCAATATTTGTATCTATTGCACCTAAACCTATTCTATGAGGATTTAACGGGTCGTTAATAAAGTTTGCACCATAAACACAAATAGAACCAGAGCTGACTGAAAATTTTAAACTTGCTGGTAGTGTTATAGATGTTGTTGCTGTGTTGCCACCGATATTGAAGCTCCCTATGAAATCCATGTAGTCGTGTAACTGATTTCCGACTTGAAGCATTGTTTGTTGTTCTTGATTGGTTGTGTTGATATTTACTCCGTTTACATGAACTAATATTCCAAGCTGTAAAATTGTTCTGTGTTGTGTTGGTGTCCATTTCGTAGGTTGACTGACAATTGCTAAATTTGAATCTAACCCGATATAAGTAATGATACCAACTAATGGAACGGTTTGTGCTGTGAAAGATGACCATGAAACGTTATTAACAACTCCGTTTATATCTACGAAACATCCAGTGCCTGCTGAGATATCAAATTTAGTATTATCCACATTGACAGTTACTTGACCGCCTGTATAAACACCCGTGGAATTTTGACGTGTTGCTTGTTCTGTTATATCTGACGTGAGGGCTATTTGACCACTGGTTATTGGTAGTGTAAGTGATGTATTACCGCTTAATGGTGCTACTACTGATAAAGAAGCGTCAAATAAACCACTTGCTACTTTAATCGTTGGTGCTTCCACTGAGTTGAAAATAACATTTGATGTAGTTGAAACACTTTGGTTTACATCATATCCACTATCTTTCACTTCACGCGTTCCATTAAAACCAACAACGATTTTATCTGCTACTATAGGTAGAGCACTTTCAACAATATTAGCACTGATTATAGGTATTTGACTAACTAGAGCGAGCTGGCCATCACTTGAAGGCATTGTTAAATTAACATTTGATAGAATAGGTGCTGATGTAAAAACAACATCTGAACCATTTGAAATTTTTAAAGTTGGCGTTTCAAGTGATAGAAAGTTAACATTATCAGTGGTGTTGAGGGATTGGTTGAAGGGATTTGCTCCTGACATACCTAATACACCATTTAAATCTGGAAGTTCTAAAATTCTATTTGCTGTTAACACCGATGATTTTAGAGTAACCGTATAGACACCTGAAGTTTCTGTTAATGTCTTAACATTAATATCTTCACAATACAAGTCGAGAGAGTTTGGTTGAAGGAGATTGCTGATTGACATATATATATAATAGTTAAAAAAATATCTAATCTAATCTAATCTAATGTTAGGAGAGATACTAAGTCATCATAGTCTTTCAATGCCGGCATTCGTTTTAACCAATCATCGAGCTGTTTCTTATACTGGGCTAGTGATAGATTATTCAAGTTACTTCGTAATATGCAGTGTTTTCCACATGTATTAACCGCAGGGGCTTGTTTTTGAAACTTGTGATGATTGTAACTAACTTTATACTTTGATGATAGCTTCGCGAGGAGTTTAGTTAGTAGTTTTTCACCTTTCACTTGGTTGTCCGATTCTCTGCTGAATTCTAACTCTGCATCTGGAAAAAATCCGTAAGGATCAAAGAACTCGATATTGTTATCTGGAAGTATATTTAGACAGCACCAATGTCCAAAGCTCTCGGTTTGTAAGTAGATAATAATCAAAGCATCGTCTTTAAATAATGGTAGTAAATTATCAACATATTTTAAGTCTTCATAATTAACGATGTTATCAACCCTTGTCTTATTGATCATATCTGATGAGGATAGGGCTTCTGCTTTGATTGTATCTAACTGTCTTCTTGACTTCTTATCGAGTGTGTTTGATTGCTTTGACATCCTATATATTAGTAGAAAAAAAGTATTTTATTTCTATGATTTCATTTAACTTGTCGTTAAAGTCTTACAATAATTTTATTCCATTTTGATGCATCACATAACGAGGATATTGCTTGCTGTAAGTGATCCATCTTGTTTTTATCTTTAATACATCTCTAATTTCATCTTGATCCATTCCGCAATATTGTTGTAATATGTAAGTAATACTCATCTTGCTACTTGCCTTAGGAAATAAAGTTATGAAATTCGACTCATTTAAGATTATCTTAGTTTCTTTGGAGTTGGTTAGTGTGTGAAGTGTAGATAACGTAGATATGTTATCGTGACGGCCACGTGTGAGCATGGCGTCTCGTAAAACTGCTACACTCTTTTTAATATTTTTATCAGTGATACTATCAACATCATCAAATATACAAAGCGAATCTTTTAATTCCTTGCTTTCTATAGGTTCATCAACTAACGACTGATCGAGTTTGACACGTATAACACCGAGTTTATCAAGTTGATCATCAACGAGAACGTCAGAAAATAAATAGATCTTGTTAGAAGGATTAACTTTACGATACTCTCTAATCAGATTAGATGCATAGTAGGATTTACCTGACTCACTCGGGCCCGCTACGTATTGACGTAAAGACACTTTAGGCTCGCATATCTGTTGAATAATCCCATCAGAAATGAATATTGATTTTGCACATTGGTTATTGAAATATTCGTAGAGATAGTCGTAGAGCTCTTTAATTGATGCATCAACTGGTAGTTTAGTCACTAATGTTTTGTTGTCGTCGATGAGGTTTTGTTTAATCAACTCAATAAGGTTTGCAGATGCTCTACTCGAATACAACTTACTTAACTTGCATCCTAAGAACGATTCCGCGAGTGATCTGATCTCTTTGTCCTCTACCTCATCTGCAATGAAATCGAGCTTCTCTTCTCTTTCAACTGGTAGAGCGTCTATATCATCGGCTATTAGATAAATAACGCTACCATCATGTTTACCGCCGACGACCCTCGCGATTGGTTTGCCTTCGGCTTTTTTGTTCAACTTTCCAATTCTCAACATTTTGTATTTTGTCTTTAACTGTATATTATAAGATGAATATTTTTTTCTTTTTATATTTTTTCTACTTATATATACAACGCGATTAATCGTAAATATGAAAAACGCCGAATTGAAAGAACATTTATTAGCTGTGTCATCGAACCTCACTCCGGAGTATCTTAAGAAGAAGAAGATCACACTCAAGAGTATTGTTGAAGGGATGAAAGTTGAAGCGGAACATGATAAGGGTGATAAATTTGATGTTGTGAAAGATGTTAAAGATTTAATCAAAATTGCACTCGTCCATTTACATGAAGATCCTAAGTATTATAAGAAGCTTGCGAGCGTTGAATCAGTTGTTGATGAAATGGAACCACAAAAACCAGTAGTAATGAACGTTATCTTACAAGATAAGAACGAACTCAACGAACCAGACTTGCCACACGGTGTTAAAGATTATGGGGACAACGCTGAGAAATTTACTAATGATAAAAAGAAAGAAAATGTTAAAGTTGCTAAGAAACGTGTTGCAAAGAAATTGAGCAAGAAGGATGCTGAAGTTGTTGCCGATGCTTTGGATGAGACTGAAGTTGTTAAAGAAGTTAAAGCCGATGTGAAGCCAAAAAGAACGCCAAAAAAAAAGGTAGTTGTGATGGAGGGTCAATAAATGATGCTGATGAAATGAGTTATAGCGATGATGGGGATGATGTGGAAGGTGGTAATATCTTTAATCTTATTGGTAGAATTCCAGATTTCTTGCGTGGTAAGATAAGAGATAATTATCCGCCAAAATTTCGTGAAGTTAGAGATGCAATGCAGATGATTAAGATAGTTAGCATGTCAGTCGTCAAACAACCTATACAAGCTAATGTAAGCAAGCTAGGATCTTTGATCACTTTAGGTGGGTTGGATAAAGCTAAAAAGCAATTTAACTATGATGATTTGTATCACTTGTTTATCTTGTTTAAAACTGGTGATGGTAGGTCTTTCCGTATTGAAAAGAACCAAGTGTTAGCACTATATGAATACGATCACAGACTAGCATCGAGTTCACCTTCTATTGATATACCGATAAATCAAGATGTGCTAATAAATCTCGAAGTTCTACTAACCAATCTACAAGGAAATCTCAGACCCGAAGAACTATATCTTTATAGCGGTAATAAATATAATTGTCAGCACTTTGTGTGGTCATTTTTAAGTTTTAATAATCTTATTCCATTTGATATAAGAAATGAGTTAGAAAGCTTTGTTTTACAAGATACCGATGGTTTATTCAAATTTCTTGGAACACACACTACACGTTTAGCTCAAGGTATAACAGACCTCGCGGGTGCATTTGACTACTTTTTATATGGTGCAAGATTAGATGATGGACAAAAAAAAGAAGAATTATAAATTTGTTGATTGGTTTGTTGATTAATCAGTTTGTTGATTAATCAGTTTGTTTTTTTTTTGTCGGTTTCATCTAAAAACTTTTTGTGTTTGATGGTTCTCTCATGTCTCGATTTATAACTGATATTCATCTCATCACCACACACACATGTATATCTAACGGACTTGCGTTTCTTATCATAGGATTTGAGATACTCTATGTTATTTTGACGATATTGTTTTTGATATTCTAAAATGTGTTCTCTATTATTAATATAAAATTGTTTAGATTTTTCTAATAATTTGTCTCTATTCATATTGTAGTATTCTTTATGCTTATCCCTAAGATGATTCGCATTATCAGTAACCCATTCATCTCGTGTTCTACCTGCCATATTATCATTAACAGTATTCATTGATTTAATAAAGAATCCCTCGCGTTTAATAAGATCCTCTTTGAATTCGCAGGGGTATAACTCAATTAACTCAATTACACATTTATCTAAACCAAATCTATCAAATATTTTATTAATGGATTTATAGATTCCAGTTCTATATTTATACTTATGATTATAAAACCTTTCGGATAAATCTTTACAGGTAGAACCAATGTAGCATAAGTTATCAGTTCCACCCACGCAGTAGACTTTATAGATTTTAGCATTTTGGTAATTTGGCATTTTTTTATCTTATATATTTAGTGTTCCTTTTTTTTTAATACTTTATTTCTTGAGTCTAAACATCATTTTCATGCTGAAATAGCTATTCGGCTTTAGAATCAGCGGTGAAAGTGTACCTCTTATTCCTTGATAAAATATTTGTAAATCGATCGTCTTTAATCCTGTTTGTCCAGATAAGTCAGTTGTTCTGAATTCAGAAGATGTATTGTAGTTCTGAATACCCCTTGTTAATATACCATTGGTTCCCTCTAAGTTCAATTCAAAGTCGGTTAATATCTGACGGAAACTTTTAGATGTTGTATTTCCACCATCCAATGTATTATTAAAGGGAATATATTCGGGTCTTATAGGAATATTAGTAGTTGTAAAAACAAGTGTTCTAACATTGTTTAGTTTCCCTATATTACAGAACGCTGGGACAACTCTTATAGCAGGTGCTGCTACAATTGAGTTGATTGCGACATTAGTTGGAGTTTGAACACCCACAGTATTAACAGTGCTGTAGTCCCCGACACTAAGAATATTGAAAGAGTAATCTTTACCGCTCACATCATTAGGATAGGTGATCATATCGAAGTTTTCAAAGTAAGAGTATAGAGCTTTGTTGAAGAAGATCTTAGCATCTGGTGTATTGAATGGTGCTTTAGGAGCAATGAGCTCGATATTGGATGTGTTAATATTATAAACCATATAAGGGACTGCCGTTATTGGATTGATAACAAACAATGCACAAAGTGCTTTAAAAGTATCATTAATCAATGATACGAAATGTTGAGGACTGTATATAGCGCCCCGAACACTGTCACCTTGAGATGTGTAAGTAACGTATAATGAATGTTCCTCACCAAGATATGTGATAGTAATTTTCAAATACGTATCATCTGGTGTTGTGTTTCCAATATCGCCATTAACGAATTCAAAATTGGGAAATATCATCAATGGGATACCCGCGAGATCTATTTGAAAACGATTAATGATGAGTTCGTAATCGCTTGGATTATCTATTAATGCTGACGAACGAGAATCGTAGAACTTAAATTCTTGATTATTGTTTGTATTGTTAGACACTTGAACATTGTAGTAAACGTTGCCTGCTTCTTCTCTTGTAAAAACGCTTTGATACATTCCTTTGTTGTATTATTATATTTATGGTTTAAAAATGTTTATTTTTTTTATATAATAATATAATTATACTCACTTTATGAAGGGACGTAAAATGAGAGGCGGTGCACTAATAACTGACGAGGCTGATGTAGCATTGGATGAAAGATTTGAGAAGTTGAACGTGATTAGAATTGAATTGGAAGAATTTGATGATTTGATGGATACCTATATTGCTGATCCAAAAACAGAGAGCCATAGAGACGCCGTGCAAGAGGCTATGGAAGTTTTAGATGCGGATCTCGGGGATTTCAATGTGGACCGAAATGATAAGGAGTATCAACTTGATACATTAGAAATTGAAAGGATCAGACGTTGGATTGAAAAAATTAAGGATTTTGTTGCAGTGATCGATGACAGCAAGAAGGCAAAAGCATTTGTCCAAGCCAATCCAGAGTATGCTGAAGATATAAAGAGTGACTATAAGAGTGGGGACACAGGTAAGACTTTTATGAATAGAATGTATAACCCATTTTTAAAGGGATATTTGACCTCTTTGAAGATCCCCTTTAAGTTTGATGATACGAAGACTGCCAAGGATAATGTGAAAGTTATCATCCCATTGCTCGAAGGTTTCATTGAGAAACAAAAGAAGATGAGAGTGAAGTTCGAGGAGTATTTGAAGCTTGTGAGTGATCTCAAAGAGGAGTTTAAGAGAATATCAATGAGATTTAATAAGGCGACTTTCGAAGGATATTCAAATAAAGAGGCTTTCCTTAGAGCGTTCCTTAAAGTTACAGATGAGGAAAAACCCCCTGTTGAGAGACTCGAGTCCATCTATGACAAACGAACAGAAGAAGAATTTGAAGAACTTAAATCCGCCTATCTAATGACCCTTGAACCAGCAATACGAGAGAATTTTAAGGATCTCGATAAAGAAGAACTAATGAAGGCAGTCATCAGTAAGAAGGAGAAGGAGATCATTCAACCTATTGCGTCTCAACCTATGAGTGAAGCTTCAAGAGCAATACTAACTACTAATGTAGCTGAAAAAGAGCGTTTCATCGATCGAGTTATTCAAGAGATGAGACGATTAGGATTGATCAAAGATGATGTTGATGCTGAAAATATTAAAAAAACCTTGATGGAGCAAGATGTTCCGACACTTCTAGAATCAACTAAATACTTTACTAAAGACTTCGAAAAATTATTCACCGGAACTGAAAGAGAGCAAGCAGTTAAGCGAGCAGTTGAATTAGTTGAACAAGCTAAATTGCAAAAAGAAGTAGAACCCGTTTTACTCGAGAGAAGAGCCCTCAGCTCTAAAGCTACTGCCAAGCGTGAAAGTGTGTTGAAGAAAGCCATTGAGGATAGAAAGAAGCGAAAACAACTCGGTGATGGTAGCAAGAAGCAGGCCATAATCGATAGCCAAATGGGCGACGTCTTAGAGAAGTTAGTAAGTAATCAAAGGACAATATTATCATCGGATGCAAAACCATCAAAGAGAGAGAAGTTAGATCAAATTGAGGATAAGTTATTTAAGGCTTATTTTAAAAGGAGCATTGATCAACCTACTAGTCTTGTTCCAAATCCATCACCAGCCAGTATTGATAGAAGGTCTAAAGCGTTTAGGGATGCTAATAAAATTAACACCACAGTTAAAGTGGGGGGACAATCTAAGAGGCCTAAGAAGAGTGATCCTGTGTATCCATGGGAGGCTGTTAATGTTGTTGAACCGGCTAGACCAGTTGTTGAGCAATTCGATAAGAAGCAAAGACCACCAAAAAAAGCACCTACGAGGATAGTAGGGACTAACCAATACGATGAGGGTCGAGAAGAGATGCAACGAATATTGACCGAAACTGAAACTAATTACATGAGGTCAGTTCCAAGAGTCTATAGTGCGTTTAATGATGAGTTTACTAACCAACTCAATACAAGAGATGCAAATTTGATGTCGGGAGCTTTAAATCTTGCTAAGGAGTATAGAAAGCGCTTTTTATAAGTTGTTACAGATTAAAATCATAAAATTGGTGTTAGTATTTTTTTTACTAACATTTTACTAACACGTTTACTAACACTAATTAAAATCAACATTTGAACCATTTTGATGAGTATATCAAT
>Ga0315909_10008923_pt1 | contig 10920 bp, 20 predicted proteins | sample LakEriMetagenome_11_FD_203527 | JGI IMG/M metagenome (GOLD analysis project Ga0315909, IMG submission 203527) | Freshwater fungal communities from buoy surface, Lake Erie, Ohio, United States - Buoy 2 MA125 | ecosystem: Environmental > Aquatic > Freshwater > Lake | place: USA: Lake Erie, Ohio...
TCGTTTGCGTCTTTAACCCCCTCCGGCCAGTTTACCCTCGAGCATTTATCGCGCCCGAAACGATGAACTAACTCTTCTGCGAGAGCCATCCCCGGCCCGTCGCCGTCCGTCGCAACGACTACAGACCCCGCCTCAAAGATCCATTCGTGCGCCCTTATCGCATCAAAGCGCCGATCGTTTGCGTCAAACTTCGCCTCCTTTGGCGCCCCATCCGGAAGCGATACCGCAACAATCCCCGCCTCGGCGCAAGCGATTACGTCCATTTCTCCTTCGACGAACACAACGCGCTTCGCGGTTCCCCACGACTCTTTAAGAAAATCAATCCCGTAAAGAGTGCGCTCCGTACCCGCCTCCTGCCTAAACCGTTTGTCGGAAGTCCTGTACTTGACGTTGACTAGCTCGCCGTCAACAAAGTACGGGAAGGCGACGCAACTCTCCGGCGCTTCGCCGAATGAATGCGTAGCCCGGTAAATCCCGAACCTTTCGGCGGTCCCTCTCGAGATCGACCGTCTCGCGAAGAATGCCTCAATGCCTTGCGAAATCGGCTCAGGAGCGACGATCTCCGGTCGGCGGTACGTCCTAGCCTTCGGCCTTGTCGCCGCGCCTACTGCGCCCGTCCATCCGCAGTTGTGACATTTCCATACCGCCGTTTCGTTATCTTCAATCTTTACTGATAGCGGCGTATCACCCCTGTTTTTCGGCTTCCTGCTTGCGGCGCACTCCGGACACTTTGCTTTGTAGTCTCCGGGTGTAAATCGATTTAGGTGTATCCCTCTCTGTAGAAGCTGATCCATGTTACCCCGCTAATGCGTTTAAGCTACGACGCGGCTGCGTCGGACGGTCTAAAAATCTTCGTTTATTTAGCCATGTTTCCGCAAGTAGGATGTACTGCATATCCCGCCCTAGCGTTTCAATCTGATAAGCCCTCGCCCGATCTATCAGAAGCTCCGCCGGAGAGTCTCGCGTTACAACGGACCACCTCTTGAAGGCGGCGTACTTCCCTTGCTTTCTTGGGTACTGCGACCAGAACTGCTCGAACTCTGCAGGATATATATCTTTAGGTTTATTTATAGGTTTATCTTCTAGGTTTGTAGCCAGATTCTGACCCACCCCCCGGTCAGATTCTGACCCACCCCCCGTCAGATTTTGACCTACCCCCCCAGCATTTAGCGTATAAGAATTCGGAAGCGAAACCCCTTCTACCGAGTTATGCACAACAGAGATAAACCCCGCCTGCTCTAAGGCGGAAAGATGCCCCTTTAGGGTCGAAACCCCCATCGAACACTCTTCCGCTAAGAGCTTATGCGATGGATTGCATTGTCCCGTGTGTGAGTTCGTGTGATTTGCGAGCATTAGAAGAACTAGCTTCTGCCCCGCGTTTGCGGTCTGCTGCTTAACCGCCCATGCCATGACTTGAAAACTCATGCCAATCCTTATCGGCGCTGACCTATCCGGTGAGAATTCCGGAGGGTCGCACCCTTTCGGGTTTGATACGGTCAGATAGGCCAGCCCGATAAAGACTGATACTGACCCTCGGTTGCGCTTCTCACGGCGCGAATAGATCCTATCAACAAGACTGCAACGGCGCAACCCGGATAGCAAAAATTTATCGCGTTCAATACTGCTATAGATATTTATTTTTGCTTTTAATGTTTTTTATGTGTTACTATTATTTCGTCGTCAACGTAGATCGTATAGGAGAATCTCATGAACATAGATCAGCTTTTCGCTCAAGTCCTAGCAATTGATGACCTTATTCAGGTTATCTCAAAGCTTCCACGCAGAGACAATATTTTCGCGGGGAAAATGCTTGCAGCCTTTAATTATTACGGGCACTTAACAGATAGGCAGTTCGAGATTGTTAAAGAAATTCTCGCCCGCCATGCAACCAAGGGGCAGGAATGAACATCTTCGTACTAGACAAAGATCCAGTGCTAGCCGCTCAGTATCAATGCGATAAGCACGTCGTAAAGATGCCGCTCGAGTCAGCTCAGATGCTATGTTCCGTCGCTTACCGCTTCGGACAACCTGCCAAGTACAAACCTACACACCCGCGTCATCCATGCACTATCTGGGCGGGAGATAGCGTAGGCAACTGGTTCTGGCTTTACGATCACGCTATCGCTTTATGTGACGAGTACAAGTTCCGTTACGGAAAGCAGCACGCTTCAAGGCTTGTTATCGAAACGCTACAGCCGCCGCCAATCTTAGTAACTCGTCTTACCGATTTCCCTCAAGCTATGCCGGACGAGTACCGCTGTAACGATCCCGTCGAAGCATACCGAGCCTACTATCGCGCAGAAAAACGTCGATTCGCTAACTGGACTAACCGCAACGTTCCTCAATGGTTTGGAGTCACCGATGAAAACCTACATTAGCCTTCGTGATATCGCCCTTATCGATAGCATTCTCTCTGACCTTAAGAAAGCGAACTACAAAGACTTAACGCCGGAAGAGGTTGGCAGGTTATCCGCTAGGGCGCTAGTCGCTCACTTCTCGATACAAAGGATCATGTCTCAGACGGTAACGGTTGAGGTGCAAGATGAGAATTGACAGCATCCCGTTATCTAAAGCAGAGACGGCGCAAAAAGAAGCTTTCGAGATGGCAGTCGAAGATTTAATCGCAAGGCTCGAGCAAAGCAACTCTTTGGCAGCCATGTCGATCTACCGCCGTATGATGTTTAGAGCACTTAGCGCACGACGGAACTCGTCTATCAACCTAACAGACCTTGCAGACGAAGCTTTAAGTATCGTTATTCAAGATATTGAACAAACACTCTAGGAGATACCATGAACGCAGAGCTACCGGTTTACAAGAAGAACACCGATGTTCAAAAGACTTGGCGCGAATACGGATGGAAGCCGCCGTCAGAAGACCCTGCTATCGTAGCAAAGTGGCAGTTTTTTCAGACCCTAATTATTCGCGGCGATACGCAAACCGGGGAGAAGCAATGACAACGCACGTCGAAGAAGTTATCGAGCAACTAGATCAAGCGCAACATCTTCTGCGGGAGATGATGTCAGGCGGATCTAGCCACCCGCGTGATTACAGTGAGATCTGTATCGAAATTCAACACCTTTGCCGCGATATCTACAACGGTCTTAGCAGTCATAAGGATGTTTGGGTGATGTGTCACCGTATGTGCTACTTGGCAAAGGAACTCCGCGCTTACTCTAAAACCTCGAGAGCTTTGTAGTAGAGATCCTTACGCTGCTCAATCCCTAGAAGCCCGCCGTTGATTAGCTTAGTGACTGTTTCAACGTCATCGCTCTCGGCGGCTTCTTCAATCCCGTTCCGTCTGCGGCTATCCCAAAACCACCCCGCGCTTAGGGCAGCATAGATCGGGTTTAACAACTCATCAGGATTGCTTACAAGATCAATGTCTAGGGCTTTGCCACACCGATCGTAGTTTGACCGACCAGTCACCTGCTTCAGCCCACGACCGCGAAACTTCCATCCATCGCCCTCGTCGGTGTTACCTAAATTTCGGCGCCCCCAATCCCCGCCGTAGATGATGTTCGCGATTGCCTCTTGATTGGCTGGCTGCTTGATTGTGTCATCACGGCCAAACATTTTTGCCTGTTCATCCGAGATCCTCTGCCGGCCAAACAAGGCGGTAAGAGCCGCTACACGATAGTTAAGGTTCTCAACAATCGTGTTTAGGCTTGACGACTCATGTGCAATTTGCGACAGGAACGCGGCGGTTGTTTTCTTCGTCCCGATTCCATAGCGTTCTAGGGTCAGATTGATCGCTGACAAATACTTCTCTGCATTTGCTTCGCTACAGTTCGTAGCGACGATCAGTTTTTGGCTCGTAATCATGACCGCCCCTTACTTTTTTAACAAATCTTTTTGTTGACTAGAGTTCGACGACCCGAGCCAGAAGTTGTACACCGAGGCGGTTTCCCTTGCGAGAACGCCGAGCAATAGCATCATTACGTCGCTACCAGTAAGCGCCATATAGCCCAATGCCGAGCCGACAAGCAAACCAAAAAACCCGGCGACCGTGACGATAGAAAGGATTGCCGGAATTCGACTGCGCGTCGAAATCTGCATCTGCCGAGCAGAGTCCGTATTCTTAACGTTAAGCTCGAAAATTTTGGTGTCATTTGCCATCTTAGCAAGTTCACCATTCTGCTCGAGCGCGGCAAGTTCTTGCTTTGCCTTAGCCGCCGCTTCCGGATCGGGAAGCACCCGATCCAAAATCTTAGACCCAACTTCAAGAAGTGGCCCGAGGGGTAGCATCTTCTTTCTCCTTTTCCGCTTGTGGTTCCGGCGTTTTTGCGTTTAGAACATCCTTGCCTTTGATCGCCAACAATGTGGCTAGCGAGCCTAATATGTACTTACTCATATCTGATAGCAAGAAGAAAAATTGCTTGTCGGCTGGAGCGATTCCGCTCATAGGCTGCGTAACGAACACCAAAGAATAGAGCGAAAAGAACACCATCCCCATCACTGTCATCGCGAATACGATTCCAATAATAAATCGTAAGGTCGCGTCCATCTGCTCTGGCGACTTATTTATCATGGTTCACGCTCCGATTTCATGTCGGTAGGCCGGTTTAGCTGGTCAGGGCATACACCGTTTATTGCGCAATCTGGTCGCTTACATTCTGGCGTCTGCCAGTTCTTCGGATCTTGACAGGTATACCTAAACCGTTCTTCGCATCCGACAAGAAGAGCAAGAACAAGGCATATTACAAACCCGCCTAACGACCACTTAAAATTTTGTTCTGCTGTACTCATTAGCGCCCCAGCGGATTAGTGGTTGCTCGTTTAAGTATGTTCATCTCAGAGCGAAGCGCCGCCGCTGTTGCATCTAGGTCTTGCTTTAGGGTAACGAGCTTCGCTTCGATTTCTTTCTGCTGACTTGTCAAAGCAATCTTAAGCTCCCGTTGTTGGCTTTCTAAGGCCGACTTTATCTCGCGAACTTGGCTTTCCGCTACCGATTTAGTCTCACGCCCCATCGCCGCCGACTCTGTCGCGCTACCTAGCGCCATCGCTTTTGTCTCTCGAGATAACGCGATCGCATCCGAAGATCGTTCCGCAATACGGACAACCGCCTCCGCTGTTTGAATTTGTCGCTCTTTAATTGCTTGCATCTCGATCTGCAATGTCTTCATCTGCTCGCGAATCTCAGCATCGTTATACGGCTTAAACCGGTCGACAGCCTCGATTGTTTCAATCATTCGACCATAGAACTTCATTCCGCCGTAAGCCGTCCCACCGATTACGGGAAGGCCCGTTAGGATCAAGCCAAGAATCATCTGCGATGAGAAGTTGACCGAGTAACTCTTGTTCTCGTCGGATGGCATCTGGTAACTCCTGTGTTATTGCAACCTGTCGCGGAATGGTTTGCGGCGACAGCTTAATTGCCTCTGGAACCGATTGCGTTCTGCGGTTCGCTAGAGGGCTTGGTTGCGTCGGCGTCGATGTCGTCGTCGGCGCAGGTGGTGGCGCAGTTACAGGAACGTGATGCGACTCTGTAGCATGGGTGTGTGTTTTCGGTAAGCTCGCAAGCGAACTTACGCTCAAAGGATGCGCCGGTATTCGCACACATAGATCTTCCGTTATCCAGTTTCCCCAGACGGCTTCGCCACGCTCGCTTTTACAGACGCTCGAGCGCGAGAGCTTTTTAATACCTGTGAACCCGGTTTGACAGGCTTGCGTTTGCGTTTCGGTTTTTGTTGTACAGATTGCTTCGATTGGCTTAACGATTGTTGGGGGGATAACAATTGGATGGTCTGGGGTTGTGGCGGGCTTAATTTGACAACTGTTCTGTCCAATGTACCAGCCTGAATCGAAGAGGACTCCGTTAGTACAGGTCGAGTCTCGATGTTGGAATTCCCCGCCGACCGCTCCGTTTGAACATGGCTCGACTCGGGTAATTCTTTTGTGGCACGTCGTTCCTGAATTCGGGATAGGAGCGCAAGCGCAGACCTGAGAAATTGCATCGCTAGTCCCCAGAAGAAGTATCAGCGAGAGAAGGAACTTTGCCATAAAGCTTCTGAAACCGCTCCGGATGTAGCTGTATCCAAGCATTTCTCGCAACATTTCCAATCGCTCCACCAATCGGACAAGGGCTTCCGCTCATCTCCATCGCCTCCCAAACGCGCAAGTCTTGGCACAGCACCGCAACGGCGCTAACCTTAAGGCCAACGTCATTCAGGACTTTTGCAAGCTTTATGCGCTGACAGTTCTCGTCATGCACAACCGTCCCGCCGGAGAAGCCGATTACTGTCGAGGAGACGGCGCCTGAGACCGGGACGGCACATACGTCCTGCGACATCATACTTATGCTCGGCGATATCGCCGTAGCGGGCGGTTGTCCGCGATAGTTAATTGTCGTGTCTTGCCCGAAGGCAACGACAGGGAAGAGGAGAAGAAGGTAGCGAAGCATCCGAATCCTCCCCGCTGTATAGCGGCAGTAGCGACCGGATGGGGCTATGTTTCACGAATTAAGATAGGTGGAGTATACGTCTCTAATATTGCTTTTTTAAGGCGGTATAGAGGCGTCTTGGTCGCCACAGACTTTACGTCTTCAATCACTATAACGTTATGTTCAACGTAACGGAAGTCCCCAACGTAAACGCCGATCTTTTTCCCGTTGACTAGCAACGGAATGCGCGGCTGACACTCTAGCAGCGAGATCGCCCCGACAGACTCGAGTGTGCGCAACTGCACATAGCGGTTCGCTTCTTTCTTTGAATGAAAAGACTTGTTGTCAACGATCGTTCGCTTGGCTCTATATTTGTTCATTTCTCGTTTTATCCTTGCCGAATAGCTTGACACGGTAATTTTATGGTGTTAAGATCCTAACCGTAGCATCGATCAACATTAATAGGAAACGTAGATGAAGAACGTCTATCAGCTTATCGCAGCAGTATCTCAAGAGATTGCGGAAACAGGGATTAGCAAGGATCGCAACAACAGTCAACAGGGCTATAAGTTTCGAAGCATCGACGATGTATATAACAAGCTCTCCCCGATTCTTGCCCGCGCCGGTCTTGTAATTCTGCCTCGCGTTATCTCCCGCGAGCTTGTCGAGCGCACTACCGTTAAAGGGTCAATCCTGTTCTATACAACGGTACAAGTTGAGTTCGATTTTATCTCTAGCCATGACGGATCGAAGCACACGATCTCAGTATTTGGTGAGGCGATGGACTCCGGAGATAAAAGCACCAACAAAGCCATGAGCGCCGCCTACAAGTACGCCGCCTTTCAGTCGTTCTGCATCCCGACCGAGGGCGATAACGACGCAGATCACACCACTCAAGAGCCAATCGATTCTCGTATCTCTGAAGAACAGGCCGCATCGATCGAACAGCTAGCCGCCAAGGTTAACGTAGAGATCGACAACATCCTTAAGTGGGCCAAGGTTGCGTCAATCCGAGATATCCCTGTCGTTAAGTTTGCAACGGTTATGAGTTCGCTTCAGCGCCGCGACCGGAGCGAAGCATGAAGACCGAGGTTCAGGTAGAGCAAGGGACGGCAGAGTGGCTAGCGATGCGCCGCCGTCTTCGAATGGCGTCAGAGACGCCAGCCGTTCTCGGTGTTTCTCCTTACGCAAACCGAGCGTCGATTCGCGCAGCGAAGGTAGACGGAAAGGGGCAGTACGAAAACGCCGCCATGACTAAAGGGAAGGAACAGGAGCCAATAGCTCGAGCGGCATTCGAATCTATGACCGGCGAGATCTTCCGTCCCGCAGTCTTCGTAAACGGCGAGTACGGCGCTAGTCTTGACGGTATCTCGTTAGACGGTAAATCGATTATCGAAATCAAGGTTCCTTGGAGTACGGACAACGAACGCTTTAGCCTAGCATCTATCGATAGTGTTGCGATCTACGATTTTATGCAGATGCAGCATCAGCTAATGGTATGCGAGGCCGAGCGTTGTCACTATGTGCTATGGAATCATCAAGCTCAGAAATATTCGACACTGGAAGTTCTTCCAAACCATGAGGCGTGGAAGACTATTCAAGACGCATGGGACGAGTTCTGGCCGTCGATCCGTTCTCGAGACGACGACGACTGGAAGGCGCTAGCTCAAGCTTACATCGCGGCTAAACAAGAACTAGACAAAGCGAGCGCTAAGCTAGACGAAGCGAAAGAAAAACTTCTCAAAGCCCGCCGCACTGATACAGACTTCGGTTATGGTGTAGAAGTTCAGAAGATTACCCGAGAAGGAGCTATTAACTGGAAAAAGATTCAAGAAAAATACTTATCTCAAGTCTCTGTAGATTCTTATCGAGCAAAGCCACTAACCTACTTTCAGATCAAGTCATGAAGCTTTTATCGCTTATAGCACTCGTCTTGCTGACAGGTTGCGCCACCCCGGTAGTAGACCTTCCGGCATTGCTTAAAGACGTAAAACCGCCGCCCGGCTACTGTCCGCTAGGGACCGTCAAAACCGTTAACAGTTGTCAAACCGTACAGCATGTACGCATCGAGGATCGTCATGGAAGAAAAGCAACACAGCGTAGTAAATAACGGCGCGCTTCACGAGCCGCGCTATCAGAAACTTATCCGCTACGGTCGCATCAATATCGAAGGAGAGGAGTCGAACTTTGCGGTAGTGGCAATCACGACCAAATCGGGCGCTGTTGTCTACGAGGTTATGCAGCGCGTAGGGATGCTACGCACTAACGACCGCAAGAGAGAAGGCGAAGGATTCCGCGACCCGGATGCGCGAGGATTTATTAAAGTCAACAACGTAGATTGGCGGATCTCTACATGGAAGAAGATGTCTAAAAACGGGAACGACTTTACAAGCGTTGCTGTAGTTCCGTCACAGATCGAGCAGCGAGAAGGAAACCCAACGGACGACGATATGCCAGATGAGCAAATCCCATTCTAGGCCGCTATATGAAAGCAACAAAGATCTTGCTAACGAAGCTTCTGTCGCATTCTTTCTTCAGAAAAAATGGCGATGCAGGTTTTCTAAGCTTGGCATTAAGTATGGGATCGACTACGCAATCATGAGGGATAACGAGATCGTCGCTGTTGCAGAAGTTAAATGTCGCGACTACTCCGCGCAGCGTATAGCGGAGCTAGGCGGCTACATGATCGGCGCTCATAAGCTTCTAGCTGGCATAACGATCTCGGAAGTCTTTCAGGTTCCTTTCTTGTTAGTTGTTCGTCTACTCGATCAAGTCTATTTCGCCCGTATTGATAGGTCAGTTCATATGCGGCTTGTTCTAGGCGGTCGCGTAGATCGAAACGACATACAAGACATTGAGCCGTGCGCTCTAATCCCAATGACTAGCTTTGTGAGGGTTTATGTTTAGGTCGCCGTCTCTGCTTAGGTTAGCTAAAGATCAGGCGTGCGTTATGTGCGGAACGCAAGATCGCACGATCGTCGCGGCGCACTCTAACCTTCTAGAACACGGGAAAGGTAGAAGCATCAAAGCGGACGACTCAATGACGGCGTGGCTATGCTATCGCTGCCATAGCGACTACGATCAAGGAACACGGATGAGCCGCGCAGAAAGAGAGCTTTATATAAAGACAGCGATATGCAAGACGTATGTTGCCCTATGGAACCAAGGACTTATCGAGGTAAAGAAATGAAAACCGTTTCAGCTATTAAAGAACCAGTTAAAGCAGACCACCTAAGCCAGCGATATGCGATGGTGCACACACAGGCAATTATCACGCAGCTAGAGGAGAACGGGTTCTATCTCTCCGATAGCGGGCAGAGGCGGACGCAGAAGCGCAACCCGAATTCAGCGTTTCACTTCGCTAGGATGCGCCACGAGAACTTCCGAGAGAAAAACGGAACTCATCCGGAAATCCTAATTACGAACAGTCACGATGGAACGTCCGCCGTTCGTTTCTATACAGGACTGTTTCGGTACGTCTGCGCTAACGGGCTTGTTATCGGAAAGTTCTTTCAGCCGATCTCTGTACGTCATACCGCAGACGCAGAGGGCCAAGCCTTATCCGCCGCTAAAGAGGCGATCTTTAACGCGATGGAGAGCGCAAGGCGCATCGAGGTGTTCCGCAGCAGGATTCTCTCGCCGATCGAGCAAAATCAGTTCGTCGATCAGGTATCAAAAAAGTTCTACGACGGCAGGATGGGGCGGGCGATCCTAGAGGCTCGGCGACAGGAAGACGCCTCTGATGATCTATGGGCGGTCTTTAATCGGGCGCAAGAGAACATCGTTAAAGGAGGAGTCCGAGGCGTAACGGTTGACGGTAAACCGTTTACTAGCCGCAGGATTCGCGGGGCGTCTTCCGGCATTACGATTAATCGCGAACTTTGGGATCTTGCAGAGAGCTTCCTATGAGAGCGATACAAGGAACATACGCAGACTTTAAGATTGTCAAAACGCGATCGGTTGCTCAGGTTATTGTCGAGGTGCCGCTCGAGAGCGCAAACGAGGTTGTAGAGATGTTTGGCCTACCGCGACCGAATGAGGAGTTATGGGTTGCGATCGCCGCGCTACATCGACAGGTAAAAACTAGCGCGGGATCTAACGAAGCGATTCAGAAGGCTGGCATGATCTGCAGAGATGCCGCCTTCGGTCGCTGGTTGCGAGACGCTAAGAATTTCGCTATCGACCCAGATAACCCTGACGATATTGCTAACGCCCTACGATCGATCCTCGGAATTCGAAGCCGCACAGAGATGCACGATTCGCCCGATACAGTTAAGGCGTTTTACCGTCTTATAGCAGAGTACGGAGAGGCGGTAACTTAGGAGTTTTTTTCATAGATAGCTGAGAACGAGATCGATACCTGCTGATCCTGACCCGAAGAAATAGCACGAGCTTCAATGTCGGTTTTCTCTGGTATCGATCTAGCGACGCCAAAATCAAACGGAATAAAAACACTTGTCATCGTTACGATAGAAGCGGTCTGAAACACACCGCCTAAAGGACGAATCTTCAACCTCGTCGTAATGTACTGATTGCCGCT
>Ga0315909_10008924_pt1 | contig 10920 bp, 9 predicted proteins | sample LakEriMetagenome_11_FD_203527 | JGI IMG/M metagenome (GOLD analysis project Ga0315909, IMG submission 203527) | Freshwater fungal communities from buoy surface, Lake Erie, Ohio, United States - Buoy 2 MA125 | ecosystem: Environmental > Aquatic > Freshwater > Lake | place: USA: Lake Erie, Ohio...
GTCGACATTATTTTCGCCCATGGATTTAAAAGGTCATGCGTTGCCCAACCGCATTGCCATGGCGCCATTAACCCGTTGCCGTGCTGGCGATGGCGATGTACCGCAGCCTATCTCCGCTGTGTATTACGCTCAGCGTGCGTCAGCGGGCATTGTGATTAGCGAAGCGACCAATGTGACGCCAAAATCTTGTGCATTTGAAAAGGCGCCCGGTATTTACAGCGAAGCGCAGGTCGCTGGCTGGAAAGTGATTACGGATGCAGTGCATAAAGCCGGTGGACGGATTTTCATGCAACTCTGGCATTGTGGTCGTGTCGGCTCAGAGGCCATTTTGAACGGCGAAGCACCCTTGTCGCCGTCGGGTGTTAATGATGACCTGGGGGCCTTGCAAGTCTATGGTCTGATGGCGAACGGTCGCTATGCGCAAATCGCCGCAACGCCATCACGCGCAATGACACTGGCGGAAATTGAAGAGACCATCGCCGACTATGCCAAGGGTGCCGCCAACGCCATCAAAGCGGAATGTGACGGCGTTGAAATCCATGCAGCAAATGGCTATTTGCCGCATCAGTTTTTGTCGGCCACGCTCAATCAGCGCACTGATAAATACGGTGGCAGCTTGCAAGGACGTCTGCAGTTTTTGAAAGAAGTGATCGAAGCTATTTTGGCCAAAGTGGACGCCTCAAAGGTTGGCATCCGCATCTCGCCTTTTGCTGGTTACAACAACACCCGCGATCCCAATGCCAAAGAGACCTACACGGCGGTCGCTAAAATGGTCGAATCGTATGGCCTGGTTTATCTGCACGTGGCCGACACCAACGCATGGGGCGGCACACCGGATATGCCCGAGATATTGAAAACGGTGCGTCCGCACTACACAGGTTGCTTGATGGGTAATGGCGGTATTGACCCGGGCGATGCGCAAAAAATGGTGGAAGAAGGCGCATTAGATATGGTGGCATTCGGCCGACCATTTCTCTCCAATCCAGATCTGCCGGCACGCATCAAAAACGGCGGTCCCTACAATGAGGCCAGATACGTGGGCTGGTACGGTGGCAGCGAGGAAGGCTACACCGATTACCCTTCGCTGTAGGTCATCGCGGGAATATTTCATCCCTGGCTTTGACAAATTGATCGTCTACTGCGATCGACAGGGGCAGCCAGGCGCAAAGTGCTTGCTTGTCATTATTTACGCCGCCCAGCGCTGAAAACTGCTGATCCGATGAATCATGCATCCACAGCCTGATTCGATGCAGTAGACTTTCACGAAGCCAAATAAAAAACCACCTTCGGGTGGTTTTTTATTTTGACCGATCGATATTTATAAAGCTCAGCTTACGCTCCAAATTTAGCTTGAGGTGGTGTTAAAGTGCTCGACATATGATTACAGTCGTTATTGCGTCCTACCGATACGGACACCTCGCCTCGCATTGCATCGAGTCTTTGCTGTCTCAAACAAGCGCTCCCTCAAAAATAGTATTTGTTGATGATGGCGGTTTGGACTGCGCGCATTTGCCAAGCTTGTATCCAGACATTGAATACATTTTCAGACCCACAAATCTGGGCACCGTCGATAATTTTCAAGACATGCTCTCGAGAGTGTCGACAGAATATGTACTTTTTATAGGTGCCGATAATTGGCTCAGGTCCGATGCTATTGAGCTTCTATCCAATGAAAACGCCGATATTGTTACTTATGACATTATGGTCACGGGCGAATTAAAGGAAGAAATTCTGACTCGGGTTCCTGGCGAGACGCGCCCCTATCAAGGCGATTTGTATTGGGATCGCCAAGACCAGCACCATGGGTCCATGATGTACCGAACGACTTTGGGTCAAAAGGTGGGTTACGAGAGGCGGTACGAAAATGGTCTTCATCCACAAGAAGACTGGAATCTGTGGGATAAAATGCTTGAGCAGGGCGCGACCGTATCCAGCCTTAAAGAAGGTCTCTTGTTTTACAGACGGCACCGCGAGAATTTTTTAAAGTATGGGTGCCATGATGATCACTCGGCGAATAGTGACATCTCCATAAACGAATCTGCCTGACATCAATCACAGTGTGGCTTCGCTGGCTTTATGGGCGATGCAGAAGCCATCCCTCAAAACGTCCTGGCCAACTGATCTTTAATCAAAGTACCTAACCAATACGCATTTTGGCAGCCAAAGGCTTATGCTAAAAAGCTCTGTCAGCGATCAATTACGCATCCCCGCCAAACAAATCGCGGCTGTAGACCTTGTCAGCCACATCGTCGAGGGTATCCGTCTTGCGGTTTGCAATGATTACATCGGATTGTCGTTTGAATACCTCGAGATCATTGACCACGCGGGAGTGGTAAAACTCAGGTTCGGTCAAGACCGGTTCATAAACGATTACCTCAATACCCTTAGCCTTGATGCGCTTCATGATGCCTTGAATGCTCGACGCCCGGAAGTTATCCGATCCTGCTTTCATGATGAGGCGATAGACGCCAACGGTTTTAGGATTCTTGCGAATGATTTCATCAGCAATGAAATCCTTACGGACTGAATTCGCTTCGACGATGGCGCGGATCAGGTTTTGCGGGACGTCTCGGTAATTAGCTAACAATTGCTTAGTGTCTTTCGGCAGACAATAGCCACCATATCCAAAACTCGGGTTGTTATAGTGCGCACCGATCCGCGGGTCCAGGCAAACGCCATCAATAATTTGCCGCGTATCCAGGCCGTGAGTCGCGGCGTAAGTATCCAGCTCATTAAAATAGGCGACTCGCATTGCCAGGTAGGTGTTAGCGAATAGCTTGATCGCTTCAGCCTCGGTACTGTCGGTGAATAACGTAGGGATGTCCTGCCGCACGGCGCCTTGCTTGAGCAGCTCAGCAAAGACTTCGGCACGTGCAGACCGCTCACCAACGACTATGCGCGAGGGATGAAGGTTGTCATGCAGGGCTTTGCCTTCACGAAGAAATTCCGGCGAGAAGATCAGATTCGGGGTGCCCAAAGCTTCGCGCGTTTTGGCCGTGTAGCCAACCGGCACGGTCGACTTGATCACCATCACGGCCTGCGGATTGATGGCCATGACATCGCGAATCACCGCCTCGATTGATTGGGTATTGAAATAGTTGGTCTCGGGGTCGTAGTCGGTTGGCGTGGCGATGATGACGAAGTCGGCGTCAGCGTAGGCATCTTGCTTATCCAGGGTCGCACGAAAATTCAGCGGCTTGTGCTTGAGAAAATCGGCGATGTCCGCATCGTCAATCGGGGACTCTTTGCGCTCCAGCATAGCCACCTTGTCGGCGACGATGTCGAGGGCCACCACTTCATTGTGCTGTGCGAGTAAAACTGCGTTGGACAGGCCGACGTAGCCTGTGCCTGCGATGGCGATTTTTGTCATTAAAAAATTTTAGCGGTGATCTTGTTATTCAGTTTACTAGGGAAACACTAAGTAAATAAACTCAGAAGCATTTTTGGTCGAGCCAACGATGCCAAGGTCTTGATTTTACTGATCCCCGCGCCGCACAGCTGCGCTGCATTGCCATAAAACGCAGATTTATTCAGCGCCCCCCGGGTACGACTTCACTACCGAGGTACAGTGGCGAATTCGATTATGAGTCGTCGACTCAGAACCAAGTTTCACAAAGTCCTCAACCGGACTTTATAGGCTAAGGTGAAACACACAGCAATTATTTTGTTACCGCTGCAAAGGCAGCAGCAGCTATGCGCACCATACTCGGATGCAGAGTACCTAGCTTGGGAATTTGGCCGTTTGGCGCATGCGGTGGCACCGAAAAATAGGTATCGTTGAACGGTAGATCAAGTGTCTTTCCAAAGTCAAATTTGGTGTCAAAGCTGAGTCCAGCGCTGGCGTAGGCCGCAGGGTGCTCGACCTTTGCGATCCGGAATTCCCCGCTGTGGAGCCGATCCGTCTTTTTGCTGGTTCCATACGCTACGCTCACGAAGATCATTCCCTCATTGTCTACCTTTGTAGCTATGATAAGCCCGGGGCGTGGTTTGGGCCTGGGATGAATGTTGTCGGGAAAGTGGCACCAAACGATATCGCCCGCAGTGGGCTCTGGCCACGAATGGCTCACACGTTTTCCGTTTCAAAGAGACTGCTGCGGACGGCTCCGCCTTTTGCCTTGGGCGCCGTCTTTTTAATCTGACTAAGTTGGGCTTTGGTGAGCGCACCGTCATCGGCCTCATATTGGGGCAGAAATTTGGTGGCCATCTCACGCAGGGCCAAGTGAATTACCTGCGTTTCGTCCACTCCCAGCACATCAGCCAAACGTTTAGCGGTATCGCGAGTTACGCCTGTGGCGCTATCTTGTGGGCGGTAGCGAAAGGCGATTTGAGTAGCTGCGGTTTTCAAGGTATACCTCCGTTAAAGATATCTCAAAGATATCCTTTGCGGCCGCGACTGTCAATGTGAGCTTGTGCAAAAAAGCGAGTGAATTCGGGACTCTTGCAGGCAAGTCCGCCGCGCGGCTAGCTCCAGCCGCGCAAACGAAAATCAATCATGCGCCAGTGCATATTCCTTAGCCGTTGGTAACGCGCGCGGTAGCGTCTTTGGCTTTGGAAGCGTTGCTTCCCAACCCAGGCAGGCCAACCAGATCGCGCGTGGAATCGATTTCTGCGCAGTGCGATAGTAACTCACCATCCGGCGACTGATACCCAAGGCTTCTGCCGCAGTATTGAGAGACAAACCGTTACGATGCATCCAAGTATCGAACATCTGGTGACTGACCTCGCCAGCCTGCTCTTTGGCCCAAGCATAAACGTTATCTGCGCCCAGCTCAGCATCAAACCATTCGATACCGTGACCCCACTCCGCGAGGTGAGCTTTCGCAAAAATTTTTGGATCAAGTAATTTCTCAAGGGCGGGAATGTTGCGCAACACAGCGCCCAAATCGACTTCGAGCACATCCCCAGTGCTCCAGGTAGTGCATAGCTGATATGGCTTCAGGACTTTTACTGACTGCAGCCTGGGATGAAAAAATTCGCTCATGGATTCAACCTCCGCCATTCTTCGTGCAACCAGGCACGGTTTGATTCGATCCACTGCAACGCTTCACGAATTTCTCGCGTCGCGATGCGGCCAACGACCTTGCAACTGTCGAGTTCCACTGTGCACTCACGCCCGTCCCGCAAAATTACGTGGACATGAGCCAATAAATGATCCGCAGCCTACATCACCACACGCGATGAAGAGAATTTTTGCAGGACCGGCATAAACAGAGACTAGTGCAACGGTTGCACCATGTCAAGGAGGAGGCTCAACACAACTTACTGTAGTTCGTTGAACTACTCAGACAGGCTCTGGGCTAGTCTATTTGTTACGTTTTTGTGCAAAAATACGAAATTATTCATATTTTTTTCAATAATTTCTGTTTTTGAGCATAATCGGGGCATGAACAACAAGGGCCACATCGGCGGTGTCTGGCTGGCGGCGCATTTCGGCATCGAGCTCGTCATACCGTTAAGCATCCTGAGCCGTATTGGCGGACGCCGCGCAACCCACACGGTTGACGGCCTCACGACAGAAACCTATGTGGCAAGCATGCGCCCAAGCGACACCTTGCGGGGGCACCTGACTTTTCATTTAAAACACGAAATACCGAATTTCGAGCTGCTCTCGCGCTTGTTTCGGGTCATTAACCGCCCCGAATTAACAGCCTGGATCGCTGATGAGCCAAGCAGCCAGTACGCAAGGCGGGCGGGGTTTTTGTTTGAGTTCTTCACGGGACATGAACTCGACATCGACGCCAAGATCGGCGGCCACTACATTGATGCACTTGACGACCAAAAACTGGTCACCGCTTCACCCAAGCACTCAATACCCAATCAACGCTGGCGTGTGCGAGACAACCTGCCGGGCACACGCGACTTTTGCCCCATGCTTCGCAAAACGCCAGAGCTGCACGAAGCGATGGCTTTGGATATTCCCGGACTCATCCAACAACTGTCGCTCGAGTTCGGCGATGACTTGCTGATGCGCTCAGCCGCTTGGATGACGCTGCGCGAGAGCAAATCCAGCTTTGCGATTGAAGGCGAGGCTGATCAATCGGATCGAAGTCAGCGCTTTGCCGATGTACTGGCGCGCCGAACAGGGCAAGGATCATGGCCACTCGACAACAACACGCTGGCCGAATTGCAAAATGAAATTCTTGGTAAACGAACGACCTTGCAGCAACTAGGTTTGCGGCAATCGCCGGTGTTCGTCGGAGAAGGGGCGCGCTATCAGGAAATCGTCCACTACATCGCTCCTCCACCGGAAGATGTCAGCGCGATGCTCGACGGCCTGGTGACCTTTTTGAAACGCACCGAAGGGCAACCCTCCGTCATGCGCAGCGCCGCAGGCGCTTTTGGGTTTGTGTACATTCATCCCCTTGCCGATGGCAATGGTCGAGTACATCGATTTTTGATCAACGACATTCTGCGTCGCGATGGTGCAGTAAAGGACCCGTTAATACTACCGGTCTCATCAATGATTACCAGCGAACCGGCCGAGCGGCGATCCTATGCCCGCATTCTCGACCAGATATCGCTACCGCTAATGCAATCCATGACAGGGCTCTATGACTTTGCGTCTGACTACACCAGCTATCCTGATGGGGTACGCTCCAACTTTAACTTCCATGGAAATGAGCACGCTCGCTCCGTCTGGCGACATCTGGATTTGACCGGTCATGTCATCTATTTAGCCCACTTGCTCAATCGCACGATACGCGAAGACATGCGCAACGAGTCCGTTCATTTGCGCAATCATGCGATAGCCAGAGCGGCAATCAAAGAGATCATTGAAATACCGGATATGCAGATCGACAGACTGATTCGCTCTGTCGAGGCCAACCAGGGAAAGCTTTCGAACGTATTGTCCAAAGAAATGCCGGCGCTTGGCGAGCCTGGCGTTTGGGCTGCGATTGTGCAGGCGATACGGAATTCGTTTCGCGAGGGTCATTGAAAAACTTTGCCCAAGTGGACGGCTGATGTGCGTATTGGCATAATATGCCAGTCCTAGCTGGAAGAAGATCTATATGCCCACGCGTAACGTTGTGTTAACCAATCAGCAAGCCACCCTTGTCGAGCAACTTGTCGGCAGCGGTCGTTATCAAAATGCCAGCGAAGTCCTCCGGGAGGGATTGCGCCTGATAGAACAACGCGAAAGAGAGGATGCTGCCCGCCTCGAAGCTCTTCGCACGGCAACCAAGATCGGCATCGAAGACATCGAAGCGGGGCGATTCAAGACATTTGAATCCGCTGATTCCCTGCGAGCTCACATCAAAACCATCAAAACCACAGCAATCACTGAAACATGAGTCAGTCTTGGAAGATTCGCCTTACGCAACAAGCCGAAGCGGATTTGCTCGACGTTTCAGTGTGGACCACAGAGAATTTTGGCTTTCAGCAGGCGGCGTCTTACGGCGAGACGATCGTCTCTGCAATCGAAGCACTACGGAAAACAAAGATCGCAATTGGCCTTAAGGCACACCTCGTCAAATTCACGCATCGTTTGCTTGTCGATGGCGCCCACCTCATGCAAGCCTTCCACCGTCTCGTGAATGGCGGCGAATGCACCACTTCTATTTTCATACGAATGGTTTTCACGGCGCCTGGCCTCGACTATCCACTCGCATACGTTCGCTGGACAGAAGGCCGCAACATGGCGGAATACTTGCGTCTCATCGCCGACGGTGCGATCGACGTCAAGTCCATGATCGCCGCAGTGCATCCGATCGACTACGTCGTCGAAGCGTACCGCTCGCTACAGTCGGGCGTGGACAAGCCATTGATGGTGCTACTGTCGTATCCGCGCCGTGGTGATGCTCTGGTGCGGCGCATTCCACTCAAGTCTCCGGTGAGCGTTGCTCTCGCGCACCACGGTGCGATTCGCATGGGGCTCATCGGTGCAGGTGGTTTTGCGAAGGGCATGCACCTGCCTAACCTGCAGCAACTCAAGGACGATTTCGTGTTGCGTGCGGTTGCCAGCCGCACGGGTCACAACGCCCAGTCGACAGGAAAGCGGTTTGGAGCTAGCTACAGCACCACCGACCACAACGAGGTCTTAAAAGATCAGGACATCGATGCCGTGATTATCGCTACTCGGCACGATACGCATGCTTTCCTGGCTCTAGACGCCTTGCGCGCAGGCAAGCACGTTCTATTAGAAAAGCCGTTGGCACTTACCGAACAGGAATTACAGGAAATCGAGAACTTTTATAGCGATGACAGTAGATCTCTGCCTGTCTTGCTAACCGGGTTTAACCGCCGCTTCTCTGTGTATGCCCAACACATTGCCAAGGTGATCAATGCCCGTACCAATCCGTTAATCATCAACTACAGAATGAATGCTGGCTACATTCCACTTGACCATTGGGTGCATGGCCCCGAGGGCGGTGGACGCAACCGTGGCGAGGCTTGTCACATTTACGACCTATTCACTTTCCTCACAGGTGCCAAGGTGATCTCTGTGCAGGCTATGGCTGTCTCTCCCAGTACGCGCTACTACGCAGCCTCAGATAACTTTGTCGCAACAATTGGCTTTGAAGATGGCTCAGTTGCCTCTCGTAAAGATGGCGTGCCTTTTCGGCACAGCGAGGTGTCAGGCCGCCGACGACGCGGTCGTTCCCGACCAGTTCGGAGACGATACTGCCAGGTAATACGCGCTCCGGGCAGTAGGCAACATAGACGTCGGCATCCAGGCTACCGATAGTTGGAAAGCGAAGATCAGATCGCTCCTCGGCAAGCCACCCAGCAAGCTTTTCGGTAGTCCCAACTGGGGAGGTTGACTCGAGGATCACAAGATTGCCGCTTCGCAGTTGTGGAGCGATTGCCCGCGCGGCCTGTTCGACGTAGCGAAGATCAGGCTGGTGGTCATTCATAAATGGCGTCGGCACCGCGATGATGAAAACGTCTGACAGCTCTGCTAAAAGAGCGGCACGCAGACGACCAGAATGGACTGCTGAACGAACCAGATCGTCGAGATCAGGTTCAACGATATGGATTTCTCCGCGGTTGACAACTTCGACGATCGACTGGTTCACCTCAATGCCCACCACTTTATGACCGACGCTCGCCAACACTGCAGCAGTAGGCAATCCGATGTATCCCAGCCCGATAATAGAAATCTTCAACTTAGTTGAATTCATGGATCTCGCGTCGCCCTTCGATAATTTTTGCAATTCGATCTGCGGCGTGTCCGTCGCCATAAGGGTTGTGTGCAGTAGACATACGCTGATAGTGCGCGAAGTCGCTGAGAAGACGACGCGCTTCAGCAAGAATCCGTTCTTCGTCGACACCTACCATGAGCACGGTTCCGGCGCTGACAGCTTCGGGCCTCTCGGTCGTTTCACGCATAACTAAAACGGGCTTGCCGAGTGATGGAGCCTCTTCCTGAATACCACCGGAGTCAGTAACAACAAAGTAGGCCCGGCTCATCAGATAGACGAAAGGTAAATATTCCATGGGTGGTACCAAATACACATTAGGTATCCCACCCAGCAAGCGATTTACGGGATCAAGAACATTCGGATTGGGATGAACCGGATAGACGATATCAATATCGGGATCGGCCGCCAACTTGGCAAGGGCTCGGCACACGCCCTCCATACCATCACCAAAATTCTCTCGGCGATGTCCTGTTACTAGTACGACACGCCGGTCAGGATCGGATAGCCAGGGCATGCTGCCACTCAGTTGTTCAACTAACTTTGGATCGTTCTGCAGGCGTTCAACAACACCCATCAATGCATCAATTACTGTGTTACCTGTAACCCAGATGGAGTCACGAGAAACTCCCTCGCGAAGCAAATTGTCGCGAGCTGCCTGCGTGGGCGCAAAATGTAGCGTTGCGAGCCTTCCCGTAAATAGCCTGTTCATCTCCTCGGGCCAGGGCGCATGAAGGTTTCCTGTCCGCAATCCAGCTTCTACGTGTCCGACCGGGATGCGGCAATAGAAACAAGCCAGCGCAGTAGCGAAGGTTGTTGTTGTATCGCCATGTACAAGGACAAGATCTGGATTGCTTGCTTCAATAACTCGGGTAACTCCGTCGAGTACGGCGGATGTAATGCCGGCCAAAGTCTGGTTGGGGCGCATCAAGTCCAAATCGAAGTCGGGCTCAATACCAAATAGCGCAAGTACTTGGTCCAGCATTTGCCGATGCTGTGCAGATACACAAACTGAAACTCTAATCCCAGGCGAGAGTCTGAGGCGCGCTACGACTGGAGCCATCTTAATCGCTTCAGGGCGCGTACCAAAAACAACCAAAATTTTTTTCAAATTCAACCAGTACTCCGCCAACAACAATGCACAAAAATCAATCTATCGTTACCTCATAGCTCGACTGGAAATAACTTTGATGTTCATCTACCGGGCGTCATTAACTCTGAAAATTCGTTGGCGATGTTGGCCGCACAGGGCCCTCCTAACTTAGCTCCCTCTATCATTTGCGAAAATCCGAAGAAGAGTAAGAACGAAGGAGGCAAACGCACTGAGCCCCCGGCTTAATCTTTTGAAAGCCCGTCAGGCGACTTAACTATCGGCTGATACAGCGCAAAATCGAAAAAAAATGGCAGAAGTTATATGCTACCGCCCTACCGTTTGACGATCGGCAAGCGCATTTGGGGAGGTGTTATTTGGATAGCCAGCTGGAACCGTTGCTACAGTCTTGCTGATGCTAGCTTAAAGGCAACCGTATTTTGCCACAGCCACAGGGCTTCGAGAAATGCGTCTAGTTCGGTCGGGGTTGGGTGGGCTGTCGCACGTTCAGTCACCGTCGCTAAAAAGCTAACCAAGCTTCCGTAGCGCATCCAAGCCGACAGGCACCGCAACCGACTTGCTCATCAACTCAATTAACACCATTACCCTTCTATCTCCATCCACCATCTGATAGATACCCTCAATCCCGGCAAACGCCCCCCCCGTCAGCTGCACCCGCTCACCTGGACT
>Ga0315909_10008926_pt1 | contig 10919 bp, 8 predicted proteins | sample LakEriMetagenome_11_FD_203527 | JGI IMG/M metagenome (GOLD analysis project Ga0315909, IMG submission 203527) | Freshwater fungal communities from buoy surface, Lake Erie, Ohio, United States - Buoy 2 MA125 | ecosystem: Environmental > Aquatic > Freshwater > Lake | place: USA: Lake Erie, Ohio...
TTGCCTTGACTCTCTCTTCGCTATTGGCTTTCATCAGGATCTTGTCGCCAGATTGTTCAATCGAGGCACCAACACCTTTGAAGTCGTAGCGTTGTTCGACCTCTTTATGGGCCTGGTTTAGAGCGTTAGCTACTTCTTGTGGGTCAACTTTGCTTACGATGTCGAATGATGAATCAGCCATGCGGTTAGTTTACTCAAGCAACCCTTGATTCTAGGGAAAATACCAGTGGTTAGCGTTTGGTAAAAATTGGTATCCTTTTAAGGCATCCGAATCCGACCTTTTTAGATTTTGCTGCATGGCTAGTTACCCAAGCGGCCAAAGGGAACTGACTGTAAATCAGCTGGCTCAGCCTTCGGGGGTTCGAATCCCTCACTAGCCACATCGGGAAAAACCCGCTAACCAATAACCAATTTATTGTTAGCGGGGTTTTCTTGGCCAGGAACATAATTTTTAGGAGCAATTGGTGTCAGCGCTAGTCGATTCAAAACCAGAGCCGCTAACTAGCCAGCACATGCCAGGTTGGAAAAGAAGAGTAACGGTTTTCCTAGTCGGCCAGACAATCACTACTTTCGGATCATTTTTGGTTCAGTACGCAATCATGTGGCACCTTACCCTTACGACAAAGTCTGGATTAGTGCTTGCCCTAGCGGCCGTTTTTGGATTCTTACCGCAAGCTATAGTTTCGATTTTTGCCGGAGTTTGGGCCGACCGGGTAAATCGCAAAATGATGATTATTGTTTCAGACTCTGTAATTGCCCTCGCAACCTTGATCCTTGCGATTTTTATGCTCTCTGGCGTAGAAGACCTTTGGCTTATCTTTCTAATCATGGCCGTTAGGTCAATTGGTGCTGGTGTTCAGATGCCAGCTATCTCAGCCCTAGTGCCACAAATTGTCCCAACTGACAAACTTTTAACCGTGAATGGTATCAACAGCAGCATCTCATCATCACTTCAGTTACTGGCACCAGTTGCTGCAGCTGCGGTTTATTCAACAATGTCCTTGTCGGCAATTTTGTTTATAGATGTTGCGACAGCTGTGATTGGACTTTCATTACTGGCAACAGTTGCTGTCCCAACGCTTGCAAGAGTTGCCAGCGAAGACAAGCCTTCTTACTTTGCGGACCTAAAAGAAGGCATGGCCTACATCTTTAGTAACCAACTGGTTCGTTGGGTAATGGCAATTTTTGCCATTATCTTCCTTTTGATTGTTGCTCCTTCTAATCTTTCACCGCTGATGATTGCAAGAACATTTGGGGGAGAAGTTTGGATGCTAACAGTTTTGGAGCTTTCATTCGGTGTTGGAATGCTAATCGGTGGAGCCTTGATTGCGGTCTTTGCAAAAAAGATTGACCGCATTGGAATGATCATTGGATCCTCTATCCTTTTTGGAATTCTGGCAACTGCGATGGGTTTCACGACTAACCTGATTCTTTTCTTTGCGCTATTTTTTGTGGTTGGAGTTGCAGTTCCAGCATTCTCAACCTCGGCGATGACTCTGCTTCAAGAAACTGTCGAGCCAGAGCGCCAGGGAAGAGTCTTTGGATTCCTGGGAATCGTAATGGCTGTTGCGATGCCTCTCGGTATGTCAATTCTTGGACCACTTGCCGATGTTGTATCAGTTGAGATTTTGCTTATCGTCACCGGAATTGCAACGGTGGTGATTGCGGTAGTTGCTGTGTTACTCCCGGCAGGACGTCGAGCAATGGCTGCAGCCCACGCTTCAACTGGAGTGAAGGGTTAGTAACACTTATGCAAAGTTCTGCAACTACTGTGAAGCAGTATCTTGATGAGCTGGATTCCGAAAGAGCTACCCAAATTCGCGAACTAGTCAAACTTGTTCGAAACAATATCAAGCCTGGATTTATTGAAACCATGCGCTGGGGGATGATTTCTTATGAAATACCCTTGGAAGTCAGCGGCGAAACGTACAACAAGCAACCCCTGAATTATGTGGCAATTGCAAGTCAGAAAAATTACATTTCGGTCTACGTCTTAGGTATTTACGCCAACGGCGATGACCCACTCGAATTTAGATCGCGGTGGGCTACGTCAGGTAAAAAGCTAAACATGGGTAAGGCCTGCGTTAGATTCAAGACCATTGAGGATGCAGATCTTCCGACACTAGCCTGGGCGATTCGCCGTTTGAGCGCTAGTCAATATCTAAAGCTGGCAAAGGCCCACGGTCAGGCTTAGAGACCGCCTAGGTTACCTAGGCTCAAAATTGGATTTCGGTGGAAGAATAACAACTACGTCATAGATAAAGGATTGATTTTGAACAACATTGCTTCATTCATAACTGGTCGCAAGACTTCATGGGTCACACTTCTTATTGGACTAATTTTTGCTGGTTTAGCCTTTGGTCCACTGAGTGCTCCAGAGTCAGATAACGCTCCAACCGATGGACTTCCAGCGAACAACGAGACAGTGCTAGTTAACAAGGCCCTCGAGGATCTTCCAGGAACCGATGGAACCGTTGCCGTAGTTGTTTACTCCTCTGACACCAAGCTCACTGAAGAGCAGGAGCTTTGGGTAACTGGAACCTTTGACCCAATGGCTCAGAGTTTTGTTGATGGCGCTGGAGACAAATTTTTGGATTACACATCAGGCGAACTAAACGGTGAGGCATTTGTTCCGCCGGCTCAAGTTTCAGATGATGGCAAGGTTGCAGTTATCACTGTTCCTTTAGATGAGGTTGAAGAGGTAGCAGAGCGCGCTGAGCGCATGGCCGAAATGCGCGCGATTGCTAAAGAAGATATGCCAGCTGGCCTCGAGGTATACATCACCGGCCCCGAAGGGTTCCAGGTTGACATCGCAGGGGTATTTGCGGGTGCAAACTTCACGCTGCTTCTTTCCACAGTAATCATCGTTGCCGTACTGCTTCTTATTACCTACCGATCACCAGTTCTTTGGCTAGTGCCACTGATTGTTATTGGTGTTGCAGATGGAATGGCTGCTCAGCTCGCTCCTCAACTTGCAACAATATTTTTAGGAAGCCCGGCTGATGGCTCAATCACGGGTATTTTGTCAGTTCTAGTGTTTGGTGCAGGAACCAACTACGCACTGTTGCTAATTGCTCGCTATCGCGAAGAGTTGCTACTTGCTGAAGATCGCCACCAGGCGATGAACAAGGCGCTTAGAGGTGTGACACCGGCGGTGTTGGCATCCGGTGGAACCGTTGCCCTTGCCCTACTCACATTGCTGTTTGCAGAACTTGGCGGAAACCGAACTCTAGGACTGGTTGTTGCCGGTGGAATCATCATGGCAATGTTTGCGGCGCTTGTCGTTCTCCCAGCAGCAATCGTGGTTTTTGGTCGCGGTCTGTTCTGGCCATTTGTTCCAAAATTCGGTGGGGTAAACAAATCTGAAAAAGGTCTATGGGCAAAACTTGGACGCGGTGTGAGCAAGCGTCCAGTTATCGTCTCGATTGCAGGATTTATCATTCTAGCAATCTTGAGCTTTGGTGCGACCGGAGTAAAGGTTGGCTTATCTTCTACTGAGCAATTCCGAGTGGCCCCAGAAGCCGCCGTTGGCCAAGACGTGCTCGCTGAGGCTTTCCCGGCAGGTTCAACATCGCCAGCGATTGTTATTGCCAATAACGGCTACGAAGATGAAGTTGCTTCTGCAGCTGAAAAAGTAAGCGGTGTTGCCGAGGTAACCATCGGGGACAGTAACTCCGATATCACCAAGATCGATGTGGTTTTGGACGCTGAATCACAGTCTGAAGAGGCGTATGTGATCATTCGTGAGCTTCGTCAAGAACTTGGTGCCATCGAAGGTGCGGATGCACTCGTAGGTGGTCTGGACGCTCAGCGACTAGACGTCAAGGACACTTACGCTTCTGACCAGCTCACAGTTATACCTATGATCTTGATTCTGGTATTCCTAGTGCTGGTGCTATTGCTTCGATCACTGGTAGCACCAATCTTGCTACTACTTACCGTGGTCGCATCCTTCTTCTCCGCTATTGGAGCCAGCTGGTTGCTGTTTGAAAACGTATTTGGATTGCCGGCTTTGGATCTATCGGTATTCCTATACAGCTTCTTGTTCCTCGTTGCCTTGGGTGTTGATTACAACATCTTCTTGGTTACCAGGGCGAAGGAAGAAGCTGTGAAGCTTGGCCTGAAAGAAGGAATGATTAAGGCGCTTGCTTCAACCGGTGGCGTTATCACCAGCGCGGGTATTTTGCTTGCTGCAGTGTTCGCAGTTCTGGGAGTTCTGCCTTTGATTGCTCTCTACCAAATTGGAATCATCGTGGGTATCGGTGTGCTACTGGATACCTTGCTGGTTAGAACTGTGATTGTTCCATCGCTTGCGTTCATCACCGGAAAGTACTTCTGGTGGCCAAATCACAAGAAGGCTAAGGCTTAACCCAAACGCACTGGTTGGTTGCTAGTTGCTTGCCACTTAGTGGCTCACTAGAAATCAAGATCTCAAAGTTAGACAGGTCAACTGGCTGCTTTCCGAAGTTGTAGAGGACCTTTACATCAGAGTTCTCATAACCGAGAGTGTCTGGACCTTGATGACCGGCAAGCCAGTTGAATGAACCCTCACCTAGACCAAGCTGTTTTCTTAGGTCGAGTGCAGCTTTGTAAAAGGAAAGGGTTGATTCGGGGTTCTTTTCCTGAATCGATCTCGCAAGTTCTTTGTAACTTTCCGGTTGCGGTAACCAACTCTTACCTGATTCACTAAACCCGCTTGAATCGCCTTCTGGTTCCCAGGGAAGAGGAATACGGCACCCGTCTCGACCAACGCGCGCTCCATTGGTTCTGACAAAAGTTGGATCTTGGCGGTACCTGTTTTCTAGAGTGGTGTGCTCGGGAAGACCGAGCTCCTCGCCCTGATACAGGTAACTGGCCCCAGGGAGTCCGAGCATAAACAGGGTTGCTCCCTTAGCGATTTGTAGACCCAGAACCGGGTCTGGCTGTGGTTGACCGGATCCAATTCCATCCGATGCAGTGGCGCGTCCGTAGTCACCACCAAATCTAGAGGCGTGCCTAATCACATCGTGATTGTTTAGCACCCAAGTTGAAGGGGCACCAACCCCATCGAAGGCTTCAAAAGACTCGTTGATTGCATCAAAGAGTTTCTTTGGGTCCCAACCTGCATCCAGAAAACGAAAGTTAAATGTCTGGTGAAACTCATCTGATTTGACCCACTTGGCCATTAGAGAAAGTGGATAGACATACGCCTCACCGCACATAGCTCTATCACCGGGGTAGCTTTCTAAAATCTTGCGCCACTTTCTGAAAATTTCATGGACTTCTTCTTGAAACCACATCGGCGGATTCTCTCGGCCCTCAATGAATCCGGCACCTGCTTCTTTCACGTACGGGTGGTCAGGGAGACCTTCTGCTTTAGCCATTGCGTGCGGCTGGTCCACTCGAAAACCATCAACGCCCCTATCGAGCCAAAACTTCAATATTTTTTCAAACTCCAGTTGCACCTCGGGATTTGCCCAATTCAGATCAGGCTGAGAGGAATCAAAAAGATGCACAAACCACTGTCCAGGTTTGCCATCACTCTCTGTGACTCTGGTCCAAGCTGGTCCACCAAACATCGACACCCAGTTGTTGGGAGGCAGTTCGCCATTTTCACCTAAGCCATCTTTGAAGTGATAGAACGCCCGCTCAGGAGAACCTGGTTTTGCGGCCAAGGCACGCTTGAACCACTCGTGCTGGTCAGAGCTATGGTTTGGAACCAGATCGATCATCAAGCGAATACCAAGCGCATGAGATTTTTCAAGCAAGTTATCGAAATCACTAAGCGTTCCGAATATGGGATCAACGGCTATGTAATCCGAAACGTCATAGCCACCATCTTTTTGGGGCGAAGAATAAAAAGGAGAAAGCCAAATGGCGTCGATACCAAGAGTCGCAAGCGAATCAAGTCTTGAAGTTATTCCCCTTAGATCCCCCAGGCCATCACCATTGGAGTCAGCAAATGATCGGGGGTAAATCTGATAGATAACTCCGGAGCGCCACCACTGAGAACCTGGTTGAGCAAGGTGTGTAACTAGAGCTTGATCCATGCGCTCTGGTTTGCCTCGAGTTGCCCTCCAGCATGAAGTGAGCTCTGCGTGGAAACAATTACTTCTCCAGCTGGAATAGTTATCAAATCTGGACCGAAGTTACTTAGCACCACGACACCATTATTCACATAAGCAAGTGAATTGGCCGAAGAATACTCTGGAGCCCAGCGGAACTCACCAGAACCAAGTGCCAGCTTCTTTCTCTCAGCAATCAATTTCTTGTATAGCTCGAGAGTGGAACCGGCAACGCCTTCTTGAACATCTCTTGCATACTTCTTGTAAGTCGCCGGAGCAGGTAACCAAGATTCGCCGGTTGAATTAAAACCAAACGACAACCCGCCATCTGCTTCCCAAGGAAGTGGCACTCGGCAACCATCTCTTCCAACGCGCTCGCCATTAGTTCTAGAAAAAGTTGGATCTTGACGATACTTACCCTCGAGTGTGGTGTGTTCTGGAAGACCAAGCTCTTCACCTTGGTATAGGTACGCTCCACCAGGAATACCGAGCATGAACGCAGTCGCAGCGCGACCTTTTCTTTGCCCCAGTTCTTCATCGGGCTGTTCCATACCGGGACCAATACCGGAGCCCTGAGGTGGAGGGGTTTCAACACCGAATCTGGAAACGTGGCGAATCACATCGTGGTTTGAAAGCACCCAAGTTGAAGGAGCACCAACTGAACCAAACGCTTCAAGGGAATCGCTAATCACCTTGACTAGTGGTTGTTTTGCCCAAGGAGTCTCTAGGTAGCCAAAGTTGAAAGTCTGATGGTACTCGTCAGGTCTAACCCATTTGGCCATTCGCGATAGCGGCAAAACCCAAGCCTCCGCACACATAGCCCGATCGTCATACTCGTCCAGAATCTTTCTCCAGGATCGGATGATGTCGTGAACACCTTCTTGTCCCCAGAACGGGTGCGGATTGTTTGGATCGTGTTCAAGTGTTTGGCTTTGTGCAGCAGTAATGTTCGGTAAACCAGGAGCTTTAACAAGGCCGTGGGCCACGTCGATGCGGAAACCATCAACACCCTTATCTAGCCAGAACCTCAGAACCCCTTCGAAGAACTCGTGCACCTTTGGGTTCTCCCAGTTGAAATCCGGCTGCGAGGAATCAAAGATGTGTAGGTACCACTGACCCAAGGATCCATCTGCCTCAGTGATTCGGGACCAAGCCTGACCACCAAATACGGACTCCCAGTTGTTTGGAGGTAGCTCACCGTTTTCACCTTTGCCATCGCGGAACATGTACATATCCCGCTCCGGTGAACCAGGGGCTGCTTTAAGGGCTTTCTGAAACAATTCGTGCTGGTCAGAGGAGTGGTTAGGAACTAGATCAACAATGATCCTGATTCCAAGAGATTTTGCTTTAGCTAGTAGCTTTTCGAAGTCCTCGTTGGTTCCAAATAGCGGATCGATCGACTTGTAATCAGATACGTCGTAGCCAGCGTCTTTTTGTGGCGACTTGAAAAATGGTGAGAACCAAATGGCGTCGATACCAAGTGCTTGGAGACTTTCAAGCCTGGACTCAACTCCTCTTAGGTCACCGATGCCATCGCCGTCACCATCTGCGAAAGAGCGAGGATAGATCTGGTAGATAACTGCTGTCTGCCACCACTTGGGCTGTTTGATTGTTTGATGCAAGATAGTCGAATCCATGCCCATAAGCCTAGAACAAGAGCTACCTAGAACTGTTTGCTAGCCCTATTCCACCCGTGCTAATCTGCTTTAGTTGCTAGGTTCAATCCAAAAACGCCCCGATAGCTCAGTGGTAGAGCACTTCCATGGTAAGGAAGGGGTCGACAGTTCAATCCTGTCTCGGGGCTCGACTAATAAGCTAACAAGAGAAATACAACTGTTTAGTCCCCGGCGGGGTAGCTCAGGTGGTTAGAGCACACGACTCATAATCGTGGGGTCGCGGGTTCGAGTCCCGCCTCCGCTACCAAATCAATAAACGGGTTATTCCCAGTGGACCTAGATACAGTTAACAAATGGTCAATCCAGCTATCGAAGGCAAAATTTACCCAAGGACTTCTAGTTACCTGGTCGGCCGCGAAAAAATCCGCGAATTTGCCAAAGCTGTTTTCTCTAACGACCCAGCCAACCTGGATCTAGAAGCAGCTAAAAAACAGGGCTATAAAGACCTAATCGCCCCACCAACTTTCGCCGTTGTCATCCAAGAGCGCTCGCTAACACAGGTTATTTCCGACAAAGAATCCGCCCTAGATTTCAGCCGAGTAGTTCACGGCGACCAGCGCTTTATTCACGTGAGACCCATTGTCGCCGGCGATGAACTCACCAGTGAACTAAAGGTCGCCAGCGTCAAGCAGCTGGCAGGAAATTCTATGGTCAGCTTCGAAACACAGATTTTTGACTCCAACCAAGACCTTGTCTGCACAGCAATCTCAACTCTCGTGGTGCGGGGTGAAGCATGAACTTATCTATCGGCCAAGCACTTCCCTCAAGAGAGTTTCATTTCACCCGTGACAGCCTGGTTCGCTACGCCGGAGCCTCAGGGGATTTCAATGCAATTCACTACCGCGACGATGTTGCAAAGGCCGTTGGCTTACCGGGGGTGCTAGCTCACGGCATGCTAACCATGGGAGCCGCGGTGCAAAGCGTGGTTGATTTCCTCGGAGACAGCGGCAAAGTAATTGACTACCAGGTTCGCTTCACCAAACCTGTTTTGGTTGATGCAGCCAAGGGTGCAACTTTAGTTGTGAACGCAACGGTAGTTGAAATAGATGAGGCAGCAAAGATTGCCCGAATTGACCTATCGGCAACCTGCGACGATGTTGTGGTTCTAGGAAAAGCACAAGTTCGAGTGAGCATCCAGTGACCAAGCTTTCCGAGCTAACATCGATGCGCGTTGGTGGCGAGCCAGCCGAGCTAACCGTTTGCTCAACACCAGCGGACCTAATTGCCTGCGCCAAGAAGGTTTGGGCATCTGGCGAAGACTGGTTACTTATTGGCGGCGGAACCAACATGGTGGTTTCCGAAAGCATTGAAGATCTATCTGTTATTCAAATTAAGACCAAAGGAATCGAAAAGAAAACTGTCGGCGATAAGCAGATCTGGCGAATCCAAGCCGGTGAAGATTGGGATGAGCTTGTAGCTAAAACAGTCAGCGAAGGACTTGCTGGCATTGAAGCCATGAGCGGTATCCCAGGAAGTGTTGGAGCTTCTCCAGTACAAAACATCGGTGCCTACGGCCAAGAACTAAGCGATGTGTTTTTGAGAGCAGAGTTTTTAGATTACGAATCAGGTGAGTTAGAAATTCTTGAGCCAAAGGACATGAAATTCGGTTACCGCAATAGCGCAATAAAAAAAGGCAAGCTCGGAGTTATCACCTGGATTGAAATTGAACTTCTAGATCTAGCTGGCAAAGCCAGACCGCTTTACTCAGGTCAAATCGCAAAAGATCTCAATTCTGAAATGGGAGCTCAGCCAAGTTTGGTTCAAGTGCGGGAGTCTGTTTTGAAACTGCGCGCTTCAAAATCGATGGTGCTAGATCCAAAGGACCCAAACAGCGTGAGCTGTGGCAGCTTCTTTACTAACCCAATCGTGAGCGACACATTTGCCAGAACACTTCCTGCTGATGCCCCATCTTGGGAAACACCAGAAGATGATGGACTAACAGTGAAACTAAGCGCCGCTTGGTTGATTGAACAGTCCGGAATCGATAAAGGCTTTAGCTTGCCAGGATCAAAAGCTGCAATTTCTCAAAAGCACGCATTAGCAATTACTAACCGCGGCGGTGCAACAGCAGACGAAATCGTCGAGCTCGCCAGATACATTCAAGAACGCGTGGCCGCGAAGTTTGGAATCAACTTGGTTCCAGAACCAAACCTGATTGGGTTTTAGCTAAAGAATTTTTGTAGGCGCTGGATGCCTTCAACAATTGGCTCATCACCAAGCGCGTAGCTCATCCGAACATAACCCGAAGGCCCAAACGCTTCACCAGGAACTAGAGCGACTTCAACTTCTTCCAAGATGAGATCACAAAGCTCCAACGAAGTGTTGATCTGCTTTCCATTCCAAGTCTTTCCAAGAAGTCCCCGGACATCCGAGTAAACGTAGAAGGCACCTTGTGGCATTGGAGCCAACCAGTTATCAATCTTGCCGAGCTCGGAAACAGCAAGCTTTCTTCTGCGGTCAAAAGCTTTGAGCATGTTCTGAACTTCGTCTTGGGATCCAGTAAGGGCAGCAAGTGCAGCTTTTTGTGCAATGTTGTTCACGTTCGATGTCAGGTGCGACTGCAAGTTGGCAGCCGCTTTCATGGCATCGGCGGGTCCTGCCATCCAACCAAGGCGCCATCCAGTCATCGCGTAACTCTTGGCAACACCGTTGACCATGATTGTCTTGTCTATTAGCTCTGGCACTACTTCGGTTATCGAATATGCCTTTAGACCGTCATAAACCAAGTTCTGATAGATCTCGTCGGTGATAACCCAAAGGTCGTTTTGGTGTGCCCAGGTTCCGATAGCCGCAATCTCATCTTTTGAATAAACCGCACCGGTTGGGTTAGAAGGTGAACACATCAGTAGCACCTTGGTGCGAGAAGTCTTAGCTTTGTCTAGCTGCTCAACGGTGACCTTGTAGCCCTGCTCACTTCCTGCAAAGACATTTACTGTTTTTCCACCTGCTAAAGCAATTGCTTCGGGATAAGTAGTCCAATAGGGAGTAGGCAATAAAACTTCATCGCCAGCATCCAGCAGCACAGCAAAAGCTTGATAAACGGCTTGCTTGCCACCGTTAGTGACAACAACCTGGCTAGCAGTAACTTCTGTTCCGGAGTCCCTAAGGGTCTTTTGGGCGATAGCTTCTCTAAGATCTGGAAGACCAACTGCTGGCGTATAGCGATGGTTCTTTGGGTCTAGAACAGCTTTTGCAGCTG
>Ga0315909_10008929_pt1 | contig 10918 bp, 5 predicted proteins | sample LakEriMetagenome_11_FD_203527 | JGI IMG/M metagenome (GOLD analysis project Ga0315909, IMG submission 203527) | Freshwater fungal communities from buoy surface, Lake Erie, Ohio, United States - Buoy 2 MA125 | ecosystem: Environmental > Aquatic > Freshwater > Lake | place: USA: Lake Erie, Ohio...
GAGTGAGATCGGTTCTATACCTCCCCCAGGGAGGGTCGCTGAGGAGGAACGACGAAGCGGGGAGGGCAAGATGGATGTTCGGTTGAGTCAGCATGTTCTGAGTTGATTTTGTGCTAAAGGAAAAGGTCCCTCCCCGCTTGTTCCTCGCGACCCTCCCACAGGGAGGGTGAGATCCATGGCAAGTCTTGCATCCAACGGGCAGAGTGAGATCGGTTCTATACCCTCCCACGGGTCGGATGGACTCAAAAAATGGAGCAGCCTGCCGAATCTCGCTTTTCACTGCCGACCTTTGAGCCTACGCTGAACCGCAGCCATCGGATTGGGTGGGATGTGCCCTCCTGAAGCAAGGCTGCTCCAGTCGCCTCTTTCGGATTCCCTATGTCCAGCAAGCCATCCTCCAACACGCCTCAACCTACCGAGGTTCCATCCCAACTGCCGGTTGCGGTGATCGATATCGGGGCGACCAGCATCCGCATGGCGATCGCCGAAATCGATTCCTCCGGATCCTTTCGGTCGCTAGAATCGCTCACCCAGGCAGTCGCTTTGGGTAAGGACACCTTCACCGGCCGGCGGATCCGCAAGCCGGCGATGGAAGACTGCGTGCGCGTGTTGAAAAGTTATCGTCGCCTGCTGCAGGAGTACGGCATCACCCGCCCTGACCAGATGCGTGTGGTCGCCACCAGCGCGGTGCGGGAATCGCTGAACCGACTCGCCTTCATCGACCGGATCTTCATCGCCACTGGGCTGGAGGTGGAGGTTCTGGATGAGGCGGAAGTCAATCGAATCACCTACCTGGGAATTCAGCCTTTCCTGCAGTCCGATCCTTCGCTGGCGCAAAGCCGAACGGTGGTGGTCGAAATCGGCAGTGGAAGCACCGAGCTGCTGATGGTGCGAGGCGGGAATGTCATTTTCTCCAACACCTACCGACTTGGTTCCTTGAGATTGCTCAGTCAATTGGAATCCTACACAGTACCCCAGGGGAAGCTGCACCAGTTGATGGAGCGACAGATTGAGCGATTTGTCGATCAGATCACCGAACAGCTGGATACGCATGGTCCTGTCGAAATGGTTGCCATGGGGGGAGATGTGCGTTTTGCGGCATCGAATCTTCTGGAGGATTGGGATGGTGAATCGCTTGCCTCCATACCGATCCAGCAATTCGAAGCGTTCGCGAGATCGATTCTGCCGATGTCGGAAGAGGCGATTGTGCACCGCTTTGGGATCAGCTTTCAGGATGCGGAAACGATCGGTCCCGCGCTGCTCAGCTACTCCCTCCTCGCTCGACGCCTAGGGTGCTCATTGGTCCGCGTCGCGACGACCAATCTGCGAGATGGATTGCTGCAGGATCTGGCTCACCGCGACAGCTGGACCGCCGAATTTCGCAACCAAATCATTCGCTCGGCCATCCACCTAGGACGCCGATTCGGTTTTGACGAAAAGCATGCGCGCCATGTCGCTTCGCTGAGCCGCAAGCTATTCACCGATCTGCAGGCCGAGCATTCCTTGGATTCGCGGTGGGAGCTGATTCTCTATTTGGCCGCTTTGCTCCACGAGATCGGACTGTTCATCAACGTCAAAAGCAATCACAAGCATGCGATGTACATGATTCGCAACAGCGAAATCTTCGGGCTTAGCCGGAAAGACTCGTTGCTGGTCTCCCTGGTGGCCCGATACCATCGTCGTAGTTCTCCGCAGCCTAGCCATGAAGGGTATGCCACCTTGGATCGGCAGGATCGAGTCGCTGTGGCGAAGCTGGCATCGTTGTTGCGGCTGGCGATCGCTCTGGATGAATCGCGAAGCCAGAGGATCTCAAGTTTCCGATGCCGAAAGCAGGCCGACCGCTGGGTGATCGCCGTGGCCGGTGTGGAGGACTTGTCGCTAGAGCAATTGGCATTGCGGCAAAGCGGCAATCTGTTCGAGGAAACTTTCGGTTGCGGCGTCTTGTTGCGAGGCACGCGCCGATGAGCGGGTGAGCTTGGCGAAAGGTGAGGTCGGTTCGCGCGGCGGCCACCGTAGGGCTGGTACGCCTTGGCAACGGCATTGGGTGATGATTTTCTTCGGAGAAATCTAGGCCCCTTCGGCGTGCCGCTCCAGCCAACTGTGGATGCAGCGGTCCAGGCAGAGTTGCGACCAAGTTTCCAAACGCGAACGTTCACGCCTCAGTTGCTCTAGCGGCACAAAGCCACTGTCGATCATCTGGTCCTCGCGTGCTGCAACCCAGGGGCCGGTCAGATGGATGTGGTGGACCACTCCCAGGTGGACGCGACCCACCTCGCTTTGATCGTCATAGATCAGCCCGGCCATCGCCTGAGCGCTGAGCAGCGATTCCCATGGATCGGTTTGCCCAGCAGCCCCAACCCAATGAAGCTCCTCGGTTACCTCCCGCCTCATCCCACTCTCATACCAGTGGTCTCCGGAGGTGTCTTCGGTGGAGATGTGGCCGCCAATCCCGATGCTCTGAAGCGCGTGCAGTCTCGCCTCCCCTTGGCCACTGCCCCGCGTGTACCGAAAAACTTCGATCTCACCTTTGGGATTCGCGTAAGTGAACAGCACATAAGGGATCAACTGCTTGAACCGGGGGTCGGTCTCGCATTGACTGCGAGGCAGGAACGATTGGCTGGAGCGATCGAGAACCAGGAGGCGAGCTTGATCGTTGATTGGCAGGAAGCCGGAGAAAGCCCCCAGCTGCAGGAGGTGGGATTCCGGTACGCAAAGCACCTGCTCGTCCTTCGCCATGGGAAACTACTCCAGAAACAAAACCAAGGAATCGGTCGCTCCCTACGATCTGCCGGCGGCCTCTCGTGAGCGCCAGAGTCCCAAGGGGTTTGAATCGATAGGGCTTGAATCGATAGGGCTTGAATCTACGGTGCGGGGGTCAAGCTGTTAAGGTGCCATCCGTCGGCGAAGGCGGAGAACTGGTTGCGGAGCGGTTCCGGCGAGCACCAGCGGCGGGGTGGTGCTGGCAGCCCGACGAATGGCTCACGGGAAGATCGACAGCCATTAGCATGGCAACAAGGGAATGATCGCCTTTTATTAGCTTGAGTGATTCTGAGGAATCTGGATTGAGCGGATCTAATTCTGTTGACGGGTTGTAGGGTGGTCGTTATCCTCTGCAATCGCCTTGCGTAATAACCAAGCTTCTTGAATTAATTTGGCTAATGGTGCTATGGTCTCGATCCAGATTCGAAGTTTGAAGGTGTTTTGCGATGTGGTTCGTCGCAGAAGCTTTTCTCAGGCGGCCAGTGACCACGGGATGACTCAGAGCGCCGCCAGCCAGACGGTTCAGAATCTGGAGGAGTATCTTTCGGTGCAGTTGATTGACCGATCGCGTCGGCCATTCGTCCTGACTGCCGAGGGGCAGCGATTCTACGAAGGGCTTTCGACGATGCTTCGGCAGTTCGACACGTTGGTGGCCGAGGTGCGGCAGGCGGGGGACGAGGTGCAGGGGCAGGTGACGATCGGTTCGATTTACTCGGCGGGGCTTAGTTATCTTCCGGCGATCGAGCAGGAGTTGCAGCAGAGGTTCCCCAAGGCGACCAGTCGAGTGCAGTTGGCACAGCCGCACGAAGTGTACAAGTTGGTGGAACAGGGGACGGTCGATTTTGGATTGATCAGTTATCCCGAGGCATCCAAGACGATCCAGGCGACGCACTGGCAGGATGAACCGATGGTGCTGGTGGCGTCGCCTCGCCATCGCCTGGCCAGCGAGGGGGAGGTGACTCCCGAATCGCTGAACCAATGCGGTTTGGTCGCGTTTGCTCCGAACCTCCGCATTCGCCAGGAGATCGATCGGCATCTTCGATCCAGGGGGATCACGATGCGGGTGGTGGTGGAATTGGACAACATCGACTCGGTCAAGCATGCGGTGATGGTCAATCGCGGGCTGGCCTTTGTTCCCAAGCCCAGTGTATCGAACGAACTTGCCTCGGGTGCTTTGCAGGAGTTGTCCTGTCCCGGGTTGGCTCTAACCCGTCCCTTGGGCATCATCCAGCGCCGCCACGCGACGCTCAGTCGTCCAGCGCGAGCCTTTCTGGAATTGATGATGCAGTCGCTTGGCGATGCCCGCCAGGAGCTACCGGCTCGCGCTCCCGAATCAAGGGCTCAGCCCGTCTCGGTTGGTGACCCCCCTGCGACGGCGATTTAGGAGAGTGGCTGGCCCCGGCTGGTCCCGTCGCATGTTTTCCCGCCTTTATTGATTTTCGTTCAAGGTATTCCTTCATGTCGAATCGTATCGGTTTTCCGGAAGCCCAAGGACTCTACGACCCTTCGCTGGAGAAGGATAGCTGTGGCGTTGGTTTCGTCGCCAACGTCAAGGGAATTCCCAGCCATCAGATCGTGCTGGACGCAGACCATATCCTGCGCAGCATGAATCATCGCGGAGCTTGTGGTTGTGAGGCGAACACGGGGGATGGCGCAGGGATTTTGACGGCGCTGCCCGACAGGTTTCTGCGGAAGACAGCCAAGCGGACTTTTGGGGTCGAACTGCCCAAGTCGGGGCTCTACGCAGTGGGCAATGTCTTTCTGCCTCAGGATCCGCATGAGCGGGCCAAGTGCCTGGAAGTGGTTCAGTCGATTGTCGAGGCCAACGGGCAGCGTTGGATTGGGTGGCGGCGGGTGCCGACCAGTGCGGCGCTGGCCAACATTGGACCGACAGCCAAAAAGGCCGAACCGTGGATCGAGCAGATGTTTGTGGGGGCTGCCGACGGGATCGATCAGGAGACGTTCGAGCGGAAGTTGTTTGAGATCCGCAAGCAGGCAAGCCATCGGCTGCGCGGCGATCATTCGCTCAGCCAGCGCCTCCTCTTTTACATCTGCTCCCTGTCGACCCGGACGATCATCTACAAGGGGATGCTGACCCCCGACCAGGTGCTTCCCTATTATTCCGACCTGGGCGATGCCGACTACGAGACCCATCTGGCGATGGTCCACAGCCGATTCTCCACCAACACCTTCCCCAGTTGGGATCGGGCGCAGCCACTGCGTTACATGAGCCACAATGGGGAGATCAACACGCTGCGTGGCAACATCAACTGGATGAAGGCTCGCGAAGGTCTGGCGGCCAGCCCCCGCTTTGGCGATGGGTTGGAAAAGCTATTTCCGATCGCGGAGCCAGATTGCAGCGACAGCGGCACATTCGACAACGTGTTGGAGTTCCTGGTCCAAAGCGGCAAGACGGTTCAGGAAGCGGTCTTGATGATGGTGCCTGAAGCGTGGCAGAAGCACGAGAGCATGCCGGAGGACAAGCGTGCGTTCTACGAGTACTTCAGCTGCTTGATGGAGCCATGGGATGGTCCGGCGTCGATCGTCTTCACCGACGGCAAATGCATCGGCGCGGTGCTGGATCGAAACGGGCTGCGGCCCAGTCGTTATTATTTGACCACCGACGACCGGGTCATCATGGCCAGCGAAGTCGGTGTGCTTCCGATCGATCCGACGCTGGTGCGCGAGAAGGGGCGGCTGCAGCCGGGGCGCATGTTCCTGGTCGATTTCGAGGAAGAGCGTCTAATACCGGACGAGGAGCTGAAAAAGCACTTCGCCAGTCAGCACCCCTACGGAAAGTGGCTCCGGGAGCAGCGGATCACGCTGAAGGATCTCTCCACCGATCAGGAGTCGCATGGGTATTATCCTGAGACGCTGCTGGAGCGGATGCAGGCGTTCGGCTACACCGCCGAGACGATGCATTTCATGCTGATGCCGATGATCCAGGAGGCTCGCGATCCCATCGGCAGCATGGGCAACGATGCCGCCCTTGCCTGCCTCAGCGACCAGCCCCGCATGATCTACGATTACTTCAAGCAACTGTTCGCTCAGGTCACCAATCCCGCGATCGATTCGATCCGCGAGGAGGTGATCATGTCGCTGGAATGCTACATCGGGCCGGAACGCAATCTTTTGGATGCCACGCCCGAGCATGCGCAGAGGCTTCTGATACCTCATCCGATTTTGACCAATGAAGAGCTGGCGGCCATCAAGCACATGTCGCAGCGCGGATGGCGCACCAAGACGATCGACATCACTTTCGATCGCACCCTTGGAAAGGCCGGATTGGTCCGAACGCTCGATCGCATCTGCGGCGAGGCGGAACGAGCCATCGACGAAGGGTACACGCTGGTGATCCTCAGCGATCGCGAGGTGTCGCAGCACCGCGTCGCTGTCAGTTCACTGTTGGCCTGCGGAGCGGTGCATCACCATTTGGTCCGGCAGGCCAAACGCGCCAGGATTGGGGTGGTCCTAGAGACGGGGGAGGCGCGCGAGGTCCATCATCATTGCCTCCTGGTGGGTTATGGCGCCGATGCGATCAACCCCTACCTGGCCTTCGAGTCGCTTTGGAAGATGGCGCGCGATGGCCGTCTGTCGGGCGAACTGAAGGACGATACCAAGATCGTCACCGCCTACCGAAAAGCCGTCGACAAAGGGATGCTCAAGGTGATGGCCAAGATGGGCATCAGCACCCTCCAATCCTACAAGGGGGCGCAGATCTTCGAGGCGCTGGGGCTGGCCAGCGAGGTGATCGAGAAGTGTTTCACTGGAACCAACAGCCGGATTCAGGGCTGCACCTTCGATGTGTTGGCCGAGGAGACGCTGCGGCGCCACCGCCTGGGGTACCCCGATCAGCCAACTCAGCGGATGCCGACGCTGCCCAATCTGGGAGAGTTTCATTGGCGGGCTGAGGGGGAGCACCATGGATGGGATCCAGCCGCCATCGCCGATCTCCAAGTCGCCGCTCGACAAGGCGACAAGAACGCCTACTGGCGATTCGCCGAACATATCAACCGCGACGCCAAGATGCGCTGCGCCCTGCGGGGACTGCTAGAGCTGAAGGAAGGCGTCGCCGGACCTCCGGTGCCTCTGGATCAAGTGGAACCGGCCAAGGAGATCGTCAAGCGATTTTGCACTGGAGCGATGAGCTTTGGTTCGATCAGCGCCGAGGCGCATGAGACGCTGGCGATCGCGATGAATCGCCTGGGTGGAAAGAGCAATACGGGAGAAGGTGGGGAAGATCCCGAGCGATTCAAGGTGCTGCCCAACGGGGACAGCAAGCGGTCGGCGATCAAGCAGGTTGCTTCGGGGCGTTTTGGTGTCACGATCGAGTATCTGGCCAATGCCGATGAACTGCAGATCAAAATCTCGCAGGGTGCCAAGCCAGGCGAAGGGGGAGAGCTGCCTGGAAAGAAAGTCGACCGCAACATCGCGCGCATCCGCTACAGCACCCCGGGGGTTGGTCTGATCAGCCCACCGCCGCACCACGATATCTACTCGATCGAGGATTTGGCGCAACTGATTTACGACCTGAAGAATTCCAATCCCGCCGCGCGGGTCAGCGTCAAGCTGGTCAGCGAAGTGGGAGTGGGGGTGGTTGCGGCAGGAGTCGCCAAGGCTCACGCCGACCACATTCTGATCAGCGGTGATACCGGTGGCACGGGCGCTTCGCCGCTGACCAGCATCAAGCATGCGGGTTTGCCGTGGGAGTTGGGGATCTCTGAAACCCACCAGACACTGGTGCTCAACGACCTTCGCAGCCGCGTGACGCTGCAGACCGACGGTGGTCTGAAGACGGGGCGCGACGTGGTGATCGCAGCGTTGCTGGGGGCCGAAGAATTCGGGTTCGCTACCGCGCCACTGATCACTCTGGGGTGCATCATGATGCGGAAGTGCCACCTGAATACCTGCCCCGTTGGAATCGCCACCCAGGATCCAGAGCTTCGCGCGAAGTTTGCGGGCAAGCCGGAGCATGTAGTCAACTACCTGTTCATGGTCGCCGAAGATACCAGGCAGTGGATGGCCAAACTGGGCTTCCGAAAGATCGATGAAATGGTTGGCCGAAGCGATGTGCTGGAGACCAATCATGCCATCCATCACTGGAAGACCGATGGAATCGATCTGACGCCGATCTTGCAACCCGCCAAGCGGCAGCATGAAGGGGTTGTCACCCGCTGCATCGTGCCTCAAGACCATGGTCTTGAGAAAACGGTCGACGTGCGGGAAATTCTGCCCCGTTCGATCGCGACGCTGGACAACCGAAAACCGGTTCGATTCAGCCTGCCGATCCGCAATATCAACCGCACCGTCGGGACGATTCTCAGCCATGAAATCGCCAAGCGATACGGACAGAAGGGGCTTCCGGACGACACCATTCACATCAACTTCCATGGCTCAGCAGGGCAAAGCTTCGGTGCGTTTCTGGCGCACGGGGTCACCCTGGAACTGGAAGGGGATGCCAACGATTACGTCGGCAAGGGGCTTTCGGGGGGACGGATCATCATCTATCCACCAAGGAACAGTCCGTTTGCGGCTGAGCTGAATATTCTGGTCGGTAATGTCTGCCTGTATGGAGCGACGATGGGTGAGGCATACTTCCGAGGGCGGGCCGCGGAACGCTTCGCGGTGCGCAACAGCGGCGCCACCGCGGTCATCGAAGGGGTGGGCGATCATGGCTGTGAGTACATGACCGGTGGTCGCGTTGTGGTGCTTGGTCAGACCGGTCGCAATTTTGCGGCGGGGATGAGCGGCGGGATCGCTTACGTGCTCGATGAAGAAGATCAGTTGCCGATCCGCTGCAATCTGGAAATGGTTCAGTTGGAGGCAGTGGAAGATCCAGCCGACCAGGAAGAACTGCAGGGGTTGATCGAGCAGCATGCGATGTACACCCAATCGACCGTCGCCCGACGTGTGCTGAACGAATGGAGCAGCCTGCTGCCAAAGTTCGTCAAAGTGATGCCGACCGATTACAAGCGGGTCCTCGAAGAGAATCGGCAACTGACTGCCTCCAAATGATCGATCGACCGGGTCGCTGCTGGTCCAGGTGGAAAAGGTCCGGCAGCGAACGATCCCGCTTTATTGTTTCCCACTATCCTCCCGACTCTGTCAATAAAGAACTGTGCCATGGGCAAGCCGACTGGATTCAAAGAATTTGATCGCAAGAAAGTGGAATGGCGCCTGCCGGTGGTGCGCCTTGGGGACTACGGCGAGATCTACACGGAACCACCCAAGGAACAGCTGGAGACGCAAGGGGCTCGCTGCATGGACTGTGGGGTGCCTTTCTGCCAGTCGGCCAGCGGCTGCCCCATCGATAACCTGATCCCCGAATGGAACGATTTCGTCTACACCGGTCGATGGCGCGAAGCGCTCGATCGCCTCCACAAGACAAACAACTTCCCTGAGTTCACGGGGCGCGTCTGCCCTGCCCCATGCGAAGGGGCCTGCGTCCTGGGAATCACCAGCCCTCCGGTGACGATCAAAAATATCGAGAATGCCATCATCGATTATGGATTCAAGAACGGATGGGTGACGGCCAATCCACCAACGCAGCGCACTGGCAAGTCGGTCGCAATCGTCGGCAGTGGACCGGCGGGCCTAGCCGCCGCCGACCAGCTCAATAAAGTCGGTCATCAAGTGACGGTCTATGAACGAGCCGACCGGATCGGTGGTCTGCTGACCTACGGTATCCCCAACATGAAGTTGGATAAAGGCGTTGTCCAGCGTCGACTGGATCTGATGGCGGCCGAGGGGGTCAAATTCGTCACCGGCGCGGATGTGGGTAAGACTGTCGACCCCCGACAATTGCTTGCCGAAAACCACGCCCTGCTGCTAGCCACCGGAGCCACCCAGCCGCGCGACCTTCCGATCCCCGGTCGGTCGCTTCATGGCATCCACTTTGCCATGGAGTTTCTGACCAAACACACCGCCAGCTACCTCAACAGCCAGCTGGCCGATGGTCACTACATTTCGGCCAAGGGGAAGAAAGTGGTGGTGATTGGGGGTGGCGATACAGGCACCGACTGCATCGCTACCAGCCTACGGCATGGGTGCAGCCAGTTGGTGAATTTTGAACTGATGGACCGGCCTCCCGAGGGCCGTGCCCCCGACAATCCCTGGCCGCAGTGGCCTCGCATTTTTCGCGTCGATTATGGGCATGAGGAGGCCGAAGCGAAGTTTGGCAGCGACCCTCGCACCTACAACATCCTCAGCAAGGAATTCGTCGACGATGGCAAGGGGAATGTGAAGGGGATCCGGACCGTCGCCGTCCACTGGGAAAAAGTCGACGGCAAAATGAAGATGATGGAAGTGCCGGGCAGTGAGAAACTCATCGAAGCCGATCTGGTGCTGCTGGCGATGGGCTTTCTTGGCCCCGAACACTATCTGGCTCAGACCATGGGGATCGAACTGGATCCGCGATCCAATTACAAAGCCGAACATGGGCGGTTCGCCACCAGCCTGCCCGGCGTCTTCGCTGCAGGCGACTGCCGCCGAGGTCAGTCGCTGGTCGTCTGGGCGATCAATGAAGGACGCGGTGCGGCGCGAGCCATCGATCTCTATCTGCAGGGGCAATCGGTCCTCCCCGCCCCTGGCATCAGCATGGGAACCGCGCTGGTCAGCTGAGCGGCTGGGAGAACGAGTCGACTGATATCCGAGGGACGAGCTGTCCTTGGAGCCTGCGATGGCCACCGCAGGTTCCAGGGCAGCTCTCTTTTTATGTAGGCCCGCGTTTGGTTTTGATTTGTTCGCGGTCGAGTCCCGCCTGCCGGGTTGGTGAGGCCGTCGACGGCTTGGGTGACTTTCCAAGAATGAAATCGATCGGGAGAGTTGGTGCTTCTTGCTGTAGGTCGCGACGGCGGAACACACCAGGATGGCCGATCGGCGTTTGGTTCTGGTGTGTTCGCGGTCGAGCGGTCTGGGCGATCTATCGCGATGGGGCAAGGCACTCCATGCCCGTCAGCAAGTCGTTTGGCCCACGACCGGCTCACACACCCTACGGTGCCTGCTCACGAATGGAACGTTGGGTTCTGGTGTCTTCGCGGTCGAGTGGTCTGGGCGATCTATCGCGATGGGGCAAGGCACTCCATGCCCGTCAGCAAGTCGTTTGGCCTACGACCGGCTCACACACCCTACGGTGCCTGCTCACGAATGGAACGTTTGG
>Ga0315909_10008934_pt1 | contig 10916 bp, 10 predicted proteins | sample LakEriMetagenome_11_FD_203527 | JGI IMG/M metagenome (GOLD analysis project Ga0315909, IMG submission 203527) | Freshwater fungal communities from buoy surface, Lake Erie, Ohio, United States - Buoy 2 MA125 | ecosystem: Environmental > Aquatic > Freshwater > Lake | place: USA: Lake Erie, Ohio...
TGCCTTTGGCTAGTTCATCAATGTCCTTATTAGTTAAGGCCATAATCTGAATACGAGGTCCGTTTCTTACTGGGTTGATACCAGCAGAGCGAAGCTGATTGAAGAACTTGCCATACACCAAAGGAATCTTTGGTGGTGGGGGAGTCTTGCCAGCCATGAAGCTAGCCCAGTAATCCTGGTTCTTCTGCCCACGAATAGACTTGGCGTCTGTAATGACTTCCAGAGCGCCGTGGCTGAGCAGAGCATTCGTATCAGCAAGAGATACTCTCTTACTGCCCTGAGGCCCACCCTTGGCTGGAGTGTCTTCTGCTGTATAAGAACCAAGACCACGGCCAGAGCCTTTGCTCTCAGCCATGTGGTGTAGCTTCATGAAGAAGCGATTGCCTGTGAATACGTTCTTTATCTTTCTATTGCTGTCTGGGTCTTCTACATCTTCAAGGTCTTTCAGGCCGTGCTTCTTGAGTTCGTCTTTTGCGAACTGCACCATGTCCTTGATGTCAGAGAAATCTTTGACAGCGTATCGTTTGCCAGTCTTCTCCGCGATCTTACCTAGAGCAGCCTCGACCATTTGGCTTGGATTAGTTCTGGAAATGATACCAAGGGGGTTGACCAACACTTCAAAAGGCCTGCCTTCTGAATCCTTGGGCATCTTGTCATCTGGAATGATGTCAGCGATAACGCCCTTGTCGCCATAACGACCAGATAGCTTGTCAGCTACCTTCATTTCTGAGTAGCCTTTGACAGTAACAAGCATACCTTTTTTGGTTTTTTCTACGTCTGTAACTACGCCTGGGTCATCGTGCTCCCAAGTGATGCTGGAATCGTTGTATAGTTGACCTCTCGACCTACCAATCTGGTTGTGCGCTCTTTCTTTTTCTTTTATCTGAAGAATAAGAGGCATATCTTTGTGTACTACAGTTCCTGGCTTAACAACGCCATCGTCGTCTAGTGTTTCTAACACTTTTCTGTCATAAGAGCTTGGAAACATAGAGATGTAATTTTTCTTTCCGTGCTTTAGGCCCTCTTCGAACTCAGTGTCGTGTTGATACATGTGCTCAGAAGCTAGCTTTTTAGCTGCTGACTGAGAGATGACAATAGCGTCTTCAAAGTTAGCGCCCTTGTATGGCACATAAGCCGTACGCAAGTTTAGGCCTAGAGCCGTAGCTCCTTTATCGTTTGTGAAGTTTGATTTGGCTAGTAGCGTATCTTTGTTAACCATGTCACCGACTTTTACTGTCGGCGTGTTGTGCAAGAAGGTTTTTCTGTTGTATGGCAGATTGTTATGCAGTTCGTGTTCTACAATCTTACCGTCTGCGCCCTTAATCTTTATGACGTCAGGAGTTACTTCAACCACTTGTCCTTCTGCGTTGCTTTTGATAGCGCCCATGTAAGAGCCGTAGCGCTCTTCAAAAGACTCGTCTGCGTCACCAGGAACACCAGCCTGTACGAATGGAGCTTCAGCGTCCTTGAGAGGCAGAGCCTGAGTTGTCATTCTCGCGCCCATCATGACGCGCTGCCCCTTGGTGGCGCTCTTGAGCGGAATCATATTAACTAGAGGATTGAATGAATCTTCCATGTGAGGAAGAGTGAACTCTACTTGGTCTCTAGGTACGTATTTGATCTTTCCGCTTACCAGAGCTGCCACGGTTTCGTTGTTGGGGTCGTCCATCTCCTTGGGGAACGCTATGACAGAGTCAGCAATGTCCTGAGGAGACTTCCACTCAGGCGCTCCAGTCTTAACGTTAAGAAACTTCGTGTATATCTTGCCGTTTTGGCCTTTCATTGTGCTCATAGCTAAACGACTATCTACGCCCACCTTCAAAGATTCAGGGGTGAGCAGAGGATCTACGTAACCAAAGTGAGAAGGCTGCACAGAGCGCGCTTCTTCTGGCACAGCGTCAAGAGATGGAATACCACCTTCGCCAAGCCTGCTCATACGAGTCAGCTGGCCGAGGATTTCAGCGTTGTTCACTTCTTCCGATGGCTGGCCTAGCCCTGAGGATATGATTGCAGCCTTAACGTGCTTGTCTAGAAAACCAGAAGATAGAGAAGATAGGTTGTTCTTGAAAGTAGCCTTCCACAGGATTGGATTGATTACCTTATAAGCAGACCTAATACGTTCAGCGAAGAAGTCCTCTGGGCCATAGATCATCTGGTAGGCCATAGCGTCACGGTCATCTGGTTCAGCTTCTCGCTTCTGCACGGCGAGAATCTTTCTTGTAGAGTCCAGCATCGCGTCAATGGACAAGTTCTTATATGGCTTGCCTAGCGTTCTATTGGTAACTACGTCATCAAGCTCCATCTTGTTAAACAGTTCTCTTAGCTTGCCAGTACGAGACTCTGCTCCTAAAGCAAAGTCACTTTTGCGAAGCATCTTTTGGGCTATCTTGTCTACAGCTTGTGGGTCGTTGTTTTTGGCGTTGATCTCGTATAGCTCGTTGCCCCAAGCCTTACGAATCTGATCGTCTTTTGCCCCTAACGCTCTTAGCAGAGGAAACAAAGGAATAGACGCCTGCCCAAGCGTCATCTTGAATACACCCTTCTCTGGGTCAAGAGTGTACCTGTGAGATACGCCCTTACCTGGCATTACGTTTACGTGGGACTCTATCTCGCCGTTGGCTTTCTCTCTAGTGAATACCCCAGGACGCAGACGAGCTTGGTTAGCCAGTGTGTACTCAACACCGTTAAGTACAAACGTACCGCCATTGGTCAGCTTGGGGATACGCGCCATGGTTACTTTCTTCTCGTCAACGACATTGTCGTTGAGATCAACAAGCTGCCATGTGCCCTGTAGACGCCTCTCAAGGCTTTCTTGCCTCAAAATGGCTTTCTTACGCTCAGCGATTGTTGGCTTGTCGTTATCTACGTATTGGGCATTTACCAATCGCATCTTATAGCGATTATTGGAAAACTCAGGCATCTCCTGAGCTGCCTTGAGAACGCTGTCATAGATAGACTGTCTAGTCTTGTCTATGTCCGCGAAGCCACGCATGCTTTGCTGAGGCATGCTGACTTCAGGCAATACGGCTCCAGGTAACACGCCCGTATTAGCCTTTGGAGTTATGTTCACAAATGGCTTAACAGCCGACCCTGTTGGCTGGATCGGCTGTTCAGGTGACTCAAAGTCTAGTACCGAGGGCATGCTACTTTCCTCAGTTTTCTACTTGCACGTAAGGCTCTGGAATATTTTCGTTCATTCTAGCAAGTTGTCTGGCTTTGGCTGCTTCGTTTAGCAGCTTGGTCTTGTCTCTATCCTTGTAATACTTGTACGCCAAGTAAGCTGCGCTAGTAGGAACAGCTGCCAGGCCAAGTAAAGCTGGTCCAGTTACGTAGCCAGAAGCGTCTCTTAGCTTGTCACCACCAAGACCGATAGCGCCAAACAGCTTTGAATGCAGCCAGCGACTAGCTGAAGTGATTGGTCCTGGTTCTTCGGATACTTTTAAAATAGTAGCTAGTTTCTCAAGGCCGTCAGAAATTTCTTTGACCATAGATGTTTTGCTTAAACCCAGTTTTTTTGGATCATATGAGTTAAGCAAAGCTTGATTAAATTCTTCTTCTGCGTCAGCAACTTCTTGTTCCATATCTTGTTTTCTTTTTTCTTTAGCCATGTCGCTTACTAGTTTGTGTCCCAAATAAGCGGAGCCTAGACCCGTAGCTACAGCAGCCAAAGGAAACAAAGGAATGCTCAGAGGACTTTTAACGTCAACTTTAGGCGCAGCTGGGGCTGCGGGAGTGCCTCCAGCACCAGGAGCAGCTGGAGTAGGCGCTGATTTAAAGTCATCTCCCAGCAGATAGCCAAGCCAGGTTCTTTCACCAGCCATCTTCTCTACGTCATCGTCGTCATCTAGCCTGTTATCTACGCGAGTAGCTTCAACTCTTTTTGGATGTGGGATTTTCACCATCTGAGGAGCCATGGTAGCCAAATCGGCCATAGGCTTCTTAGTCTTTGATGCATTAGCCAGAGCGGCCAGTACGCCGCCCCCTACACCAGCGCCTAAACCTCCAGCTAACAGCCATCTTAGAGCTTGAGCCTGCGATTCGTTCATTTTAGAGTCTCCTCTGCAGGTGCTTGGGTAACACACCTTGCACTTCTGCCCATTCTAAATGAATTTTGATCTCTCGTCCATCTGTAGAGAGCATCTTTGTTCTGTCTAATTGCACATACTGCTTATTGGCTATACGGTCTCTAACGTCTGTATATTCCTTTAAGTCAGTAGTGTTGCTCAAGTCAAACACACGAACCTGAACATTCAACACATGCGGAATACTTTCAAACTCTTCCTGGGTAAGATTCGCGTTAACGTTACCATTGAGAGGAAAGCCGTAAGCAGTGGTGCCAGTATCTGGTTTATACTTGGCACCCATGCCAAACTGCCCCAGTATGTTCAAAAGCCACCTTTCCCTTCTAGTAACTTACGCCTCTTGGCAGCCATACGAGTCCTATCAGCCAGCCTCTTATACTCGTTAGCAAGTTCCTGACTTTTGATTTCTTCTTCTGCCAGTGGGTCTTCTTGGCTGTTAGCCATAAACTTACCAGCTGCCAGACCGCCTCCAGCCAAGCCAGCTAACCCTAAACCAAGTAAGGGCCAAGACCAGCCTTTTTCTGATGCTGAAGGTCCAGCTATGGCTCCTAAAGCTGCTGCCGTTGGATCGCCTCCGCTAGCTGCCCAGCCAGCTACACCTCCTCCGATATGCGGTACGGCTTTCTGTCCAAGGCCCCAAGCTGTGCTAGCGGTACCAGCAGCTGCTCCTAGACCAAGAAGTTTGCCAAGGCCTTTAAGACCCTTAAAAGCAATAGAGCCGACTCCAGCTTCTTTCACCTGACCGTACTTAGACTCGGCCTTGGCTACAGCGGTCTTAACTCGCTCATGGATTTGCTCAAGGGTAAGCCCCTCCTCAGCGCACCGACTAAGGAAGGCTACTTTGAATGATGTTACAGCGCTCATGATCACCTCTGAGGAATGTTAAGGCCTGACAGTGATACGTAAACTTTTCTTCTTTCTTCTACTTGTTGGCGCAAAACTTCAGGATCTGTGGGCGTTCCTTGCTCTTCTGCAGCCAAAATAACTTCCATAAGTCCTTTAGCAGCAAGGAGTAACTCCTTGATCTCGTCCCTATAATGCCCCTGTCTTTGTCTCATGCTATCTGCCTCTCGGGCTAAGGCTATAGCGCGATATCGCATTACCATAGGGGCTTCTATTTTCATTTCTCCTGAGCGTTCGTCAATAATGTAGACCATTCCGTCCTGTGCCCAGTACTTCAGGTCCCTAAACGAAAGTACCTTTCCTTCCTTGACAATGTCCTTGCTCATAGCCTTCCTTTCGTGTTAGTTAGCCCTACCAGTCATGACTTCATACTGTTTAACTTTATCCTTTAACTTGCCTCTTAGCAACGACAAGGTTTCCAGGTCACTAGACACCTGAGGATCACAAGCCTTCTCGTTAGCCTTCTCCATCTCCTCTATGTCCTTATCCAACTTCTTGAGGTATTCGATAGTAAACTCGTATAGCTTCTCTGGAGTTAAGTTGCCTACAACATAAGCCATCATCATTTCTTCCATAGTCATAGGCTTATACCTCTTTAAGGTGTATTAGTCAGAATACCTTAAAAAAGACTTTCGTAACAAGATGTAGCCGAGGGGAGGAAGGAATAGATTATTTTGTTTTTACATGTGTTTCTTAGCGTTAAGACTTTATATGTCTATTCGCCTTAATGATGGAAGCGTTGAAAGCTTGTCTTCTGGCTTATGCGTTGGTCTGTCTGGAACAAACTTCTTTTCTACTTTTATTGCTTTCTTATCTATCTTAACACTGAGAACTATTGAGTCATCATCTTCTGCTAATAGAAAAAGGTTATCAGAAGCTATTCTTGTTCCGTTTACTAGCAGTCCGCAGGGGATGTTTGAATTGGTTATTTCTATAAGGAGTTTGGGAAATACTGGAGGCCCAAACAAAGATGATGACACAGACACATTAGAGGCATATGGATACATGACGTATCCAGACAGGTTTCTCTCCTGGTCTGGAACTGAGTTGAATATTCTAAAGTCTTCAGGTCTTGGGGTTGGATTTGTGCTAGATGTCGATGACTCTAGAGTGCTGTTCGCTTGTGTTTGATTGAAGTACTGGACTATTTGATCCAATATCTGGTTGGTCAACGCTGACAACTCTGGTTGAGAATCTGTGCTCAATTTCGTAATCCTCCCTAGGCAGAACGAATTCTGTTCTTACTATCATATTTTCTCCAGCATCAATAGTGCTAAGGCTGTTAACCTTTATCTTTGCTGAGTTCCCGATGCTGAAGGATTCGACAGTAGAGCCATAAAGGTTATTAGGCTCGGCTACTCTAACGTTGTTAATTTTAAATTTTCTTTTGGGTCTTTCTTCTGGAACAGTGGTTTGGCGATCTAGCCTACGGGACTCTACAGCGAGAAGTTCTCTAAATTCAGTAAACGCTGCGGAGCCGTGAAACTCTATAGCTGACATTTCTGTTCTTATTTCATGGCGGCATTCTGGAGGATGACTAAGCCTCTCCTCTGCGTTTATCAAAGCATTGAACCAGGAGTACAAGTCGCCTTTCTTTATTACCCTTTCGCTAAAGAAAGAATGCCTGAGGGCCTCCCTGTCTAGCGAGTACAGAGGGAAAGCCATGTCTGTTATGGCTAGCATTCTTTCGTTGTAGGCTATGAGAATGTCCTTGGTTCTTGACTTTCTTAAACGCGCTAAACCCCTTAGCTCGCAAATTATTTTAAATCTGTGAAAAGCGCAAAAGCCTGCTCTGGTGTTATATATAGATAGCATGTCGTTAGTTGTATCGCAAAAGCATTGCCCTACAAACCTGTTTAATGCGTCTCCGCGAGCTGTGTCTAGGTAAGAATCATACCTGGGTATGTTCCAACGGGACAAAGAATACGAATCAAAAGTTGGTAATTCCAATTCCCAAGAAGACATGTTGCTTGGGTATATGTCATTAAATACTGGAGGATTGTAAGCCATGGCTTCTTCCTATAGCTCGATGCTTCTTGTTTCTGCGACAGGCGACGATATTGGATCATACTCCGATGACACCAATCTGGTAGGCCTCAGCACGCTAGACCTTGTTGTTTGAGTCAGAGCTGCTTGATGCGATTCAATCAAGTCAGGAATAAAACTTCTCCATGTTCTGTTTACCTCTAAACTTATAACCTTGAATGTATTGCTTGGAGTAAAGTTTCTCCATGGGCTAGCTATTTTAGATAAAGGCTGCATTGGTATTTTTAGCCTGTTATCCATTTCATTGGTTTCGTTTACTCCGAGATATTGCCTGAATATGAGAGCAAACTTTCCGAGTATGATTTCAGTTTCCCTCTTGGCTCCTACCAGAAACCTGAATGATGCGCTTGGAACTTCTCTATTTAAGTTGCTGTGCAAAGACTGTTGAAACTGTAATTCTCTTTCCAACACAGTCAGCAAACATGTGACCCATAATCCCATGGAGTCCAGATTGTATATCAGTGTTGATCTTCCATAATCCAAATCAACTAATTTATGTATGCAGTGCGCTTTTGGGTTATATAGGGTTTTTGCTGCTTTCACCAAATCCCTGCAGTATTTGGCTACGGTTTTAATGTAGATGCTTTCCGCTGTGGTCAAATACGACATTCTCAACGGATTGTGTTGCAGCGTTATTAGCTTTGAAGTGATATAAGCAATTTGCAATCTATATATGTGAGAAGCGTTGTAAAAAAAGTCATCTGACAAAGGCGTGTAGGGATCGAGAGGAGCTAGCAGAAAGTCTGTAGACAGTACGGGGCTTCCAGGCCCCATGTTGCAATCTATAAGGGGATGCTCCTTGTACATGCCTGTAGCCATTCAAAGCTCCAGTCGTCTTGATGGAGAAGCTTGTTCAGTAGTTTCAACAGTATCTTCTTGTATAGGCAAAGGTCTAGGCGTGTGTATCAAACTTTCGTCCCTGTTTGATACGACAAATACGCAAGCTCCTGGTATTATTGGGATTTCGAGTTTCAGATTTGTTACGTTATCTGGTAGAGCTGTGAGTTGTATGCTGTTGCAAGGTATTGTGCGTCCGTTAAGTCTAAGCCCTATAGTCTGCCCAGTTCTTGGGCAGACTACCAGCTCCCAGAAGTCTATGTGTTCAGACAAACTGGCCTCACATTCCAAATAGACCTGGAACTACTGCCTTCAAAGCGCCAGCAAACATTCCTGTTTGTTGAAGAGTGTTTTGAGCTTTGGGGGTCAGCCCAGCCAAAGCCCCAAGAACTTTACCTCCCAGGTAGGCCTGAGACAAGCCAGCCCCCATACCCACACCTATCCTGGCTATATCAAAAGGATTGATGATACCGCTGTTGCCCTTCGATTGGTCAGCAGCTTCAGTCAGTCCAACTGTGGCAGCTCGTATGGCTGGAGGGGTAAACGGATCCATCATTACAGTCCTGTTGAACGCGTCTACAGGAATGTCTGCCAGTATTCCTAGACCTGACCCAGACGTACCGTAATCAAAAGCTTCTTTGGTTGTGTAGACTTCAAGCTTTTCGTCAAAGAAAGTAGTCAATTCCTGGCTAGCTTGTTTTATTGCTTTGCTCTGCTGCCCGAAGAAAACGTTTGGCTCTATCCAAGCGTTGAATGAGCTTCTTTCTGGATCTTGCCAATTACGCTGACCTACAGTTCCTAGATAGGCTGCTGGAGCTGCGCCAGCCAAAGCGCCAAGAAGAGCAGTAGTCTTACGAAGCTTACCCCTTTCTACGTAATCTTCAGGCAACAGTCGTTCTGCCAAAGCCCCACCAGCGTAGCCTAGGCCTCCACCCAACAAGCCAGAAGTTAGCATAGAAAACAAAGGACTTGTGCCGAACTGACCTAAAGGCTTGTTCCAAGCAGCTGGGGCCAAGTTCATGGCTTGAGTTATCGGCTTAATTACTTTCCAAACAGGAGTGCCAGCTTTCTTGACGTAAATCCATTGACCTTTGTCTGAAAGTCTTGAGTCAATGTATCCAACAGCAAAACCTTGCTTTTCAAGATGTTCCTGAGTTTTGTAGCAATCGGTGTAAAGTGATGTGTGGCCGTTGTTGAACCAAACTACAGCTGAGTCGTTTGCCATAGCTTTTTTGACAGAAGTGTAAAAAGGCAAAAGCTTTAAAGCAGTTTCTTTAACTACAGAAGAAAGATTTTCAAACGTAAGATTCATGTGTTTCCCCTTAACATTACATTTTGGTAAGCAAGCCTAAAATCGGTTTGATACTATGAAGGCTGCTTCCTACAATCCCTTAGTCATCGCCCAAAAACGGCGATGATTTTTTTATCCATCAGTCGGAGATTGCAAGAATGGCTGGTAACGCTCGCTCTAAAGATATTGTCGCCAAATTGGAATCTAAGTTCAAGGTCTTGAAGAGGGACGGAAGAACAGAAGACTTCAAAAGCAGCAAGGTCAAAAGCGCTATTAAGCGCGCACTGATTAACGGAGGACGCTATAAGGCTGAGACTGCTGAAACAGACTCAACTCGTTTAACGGCTTCGGTTTGTAACCTGGTAGCCAAGACTGGCGATACCCTTATCAAGGTAGACGCACTACAGGATATCGTCATTAGGCAGCTTTGGGCAGACAACCTGGACGAAGTAGCTACTCACTACACCCTTTACAAGGAAGATCGTAAACGAGCCAGAGAAAGTGACCCTATCGATCCAGCTTTGAGGGAAATGATTGCCAAAGACTCTGAGCACTTTGGTGAGCCCATTCAATACTTCCAGCTTATGACCAAGTTTGCTCGTTGGCGTGAAGACAAGAAGCGCAGGGAAACTTGGCAAGAAGCCTGTGAGCGAATCATGGGTTGGCTAAAGAAACAGCCTAGGTTGAAGAAAGTAGAAAAAGAAGCTTGGGAAGAACTTTACAACTATCTGTACAACCAGCAAGCCAGCCCAGCTATGCGCGTTGTGCAGATGGCTGGCCCACCTCTTGATCGTTGTAACGTGGGTGTGTTCAACTGCTCCTACATGCCCATCACTGACCTGTTCTCGTTTGTGGAGCTGCTCTACATTCTCATGCAGGGTACTGGTGCTGGCTTCTCTGTAGAGGACAGCTACATTGAACACCTTCCTCGCATCAAGCGACAGAAGGGCGGTGATAAGAAGAAGCACACAGTTGAGGATTCAACCGAAGGCTGGTGTGACGCTCTCAAGCTTGGCCTTGAGACTTGGTTTGAAGGAGACGATGTAGAGTTTGACTTCAGTAAAGTTCGCCCTGCTGGTGCCATTCTCAAGACAAAAGGTGGTCGTAGCTGCGGACCAGAGCCTTTGAAGGATCTGTTGCGCTTTGCCAAAGACCTTATCATCAAGCGTCAGGGTAAGTATCTTACACAGCTTGACTGCCATGACCTGGCTTGCATGGTTGGCAAGATCGTGCAGGTAGGTGGTGTGCGTAGAGCTGCGCTTATCTCTCTGTCAGATCTAGACAGCGAAGAAATGCGTAACGCCAAGTCTGGAGCTTGGTGGCAGAACCACGTGTATCGTTCTATGGCAAACAACTCTGCCGTATACGACGAAAAGCCAGACGCCATCAAGTTTATGGATGAATGGCTTAGCCTAGCCAAGTCAGGCTCTGGTGAGCGTGGCTTGTTCAATCGAGATGGCGTATTGCGCATGTTGCCTAAACGGCGCAAGAAAGCCAAGTTTGGAACCAATCCTTGTTTTCATGGTGATACCCGTATAGCCACTGAAGTCGGGCTTATCCGCATTGCGGATCTGGCCAACGACGGAAGAGCTTTTAAGGTAGCCGTGGACAACCGTAACAAAGTTGGCCAGCAAGACTTCAGAGTAAATCTGATGGACGCTACTCCAGCCCAGGTTACGCAAAAGAATGTCATGACTTATAAAGTAACAACCGAGCACGGCAACGAGCTTATTGTGACCGATAACCATGAGTTCCCC
>Ga0315909_10008935_pt1 | contig 10915 bp, 14 predicted proteins | sample LakEriMetagenome_11_FD_203527 | JGI IMG/M metagenome (GOLD analysis project Ga0315909, IMG submission 203527) | Freshwater fungal communities from buoy surface, Lake Erie, Ohio, United States - Buoy 2 MA125 | ecosystem: Environmental > Aquatic > Freshwater > Lake | place: USA: Lake Erie, Ohio...
ACGAAGTGCTGGCTCCAGTCCCCGTACCCGAAGACCTTGAACTGCGCCTCCAGGAAGCAGCCGAAGCCGCCGGCATTCCCGTCGAGGAAATGCTGCGCATCGTCATCGAACAGGGAACCAGGATCCTTCTCGAACGCCACCGCGCCGGAGCCGACGGCAACGACCGCTGAGCAAGCCTGCTGCTGACTGAGCCTGCGGAGCCCGCAGCACGTTCAGGGAAAGGCGTGAGCCATTCCCCAGGGAAGACTGTGAGTTCAACGCGGTTCGTCCATGTCGTCCGGCTTCCCGAAGAAGGCATGACGCAGCACCGCGATGAATGCGGTCGCTCGTTGCTGATCCGGGGGCAGGCCGATGGGCACTCTCCGCCCGTCAGCGAGCAGAAGCGCTGCACTTGGATGCGTCTCGCCTGAGCGGGGCTGGAACTCGATGCCCGTGACATCCGCGGAGGAAAATCTCCGGTGCCAGCGGAACGGTCCGATCCCGCGGGACACCCGTCCGGTTCCGCCGGATGATTCGACCGCGGAATATCCGAAGAGCATGAAAAGGCAGAGTCCTGTGAGGACGAGGGAACCCAGCAGAAACGGAATCCCGAAAAGCGAGGTGCCCAGATCGAATTTGCCGCGGGCAATCTGCGTTCCATAGATTCCCGACAGCGATCCTCCCGCCCAGACCACCGTGAACGGAACAAGGAAGAAGATCACGCAGCTGCGCTGACTCACCGTCGCACGGAATCCACCCGCCCATTCCTCGTACCGCAGACCCTTCGGAAGGTTGGCGAGATCGACCGGCTCGCTCGCCTGACTGAGAAGATCCGGAATCGCAAAGATTTCCCCGCAGGGTGGGCAGTGGACTGTCGCCGTCGCCATGCTGATCTGATCGGGCGGAATCGGTTTCCGGCAGCGCGGGCAGGTGGGTTTCATGGAGCGGATTGCCACAGGCGGACTCATGCCATGACGATCCGATCATCGGATGATTTTCCGGCACCGGCAAGCCTGCTCCGCGGTACCCGTGTGCTCTGTCCGCGGCCTCCTTTCAATATGGAGGACAAACTGAGCACGCGCACAGGGCGGGGTCGCGTTCGGGCAGAACCGACCACCCCGGGTGAGCGGCGAGGCAGGGTTCCGGGATCACGACCGAGACCGGGACGCCGGCTTCGGTGGCGAGGCCATCAAGGAAGCGGTGAATCATCGCAGCCGTGGCTGGCTGGCGCAGCGGAACAAAGCGGACACTGCCCAGCGAGGTCGCCGCCATGAGAAGAAGGAGAGGTTCCTCCGTGGCAGGAGCCGTAATGCTGGCGTGATCGATCCACCATGTGGGACGCCGGCGTTCCAATGGAGCCCTCGACCGACGGTGCGCATGCCGCAGCCATTGCTGAAAGGAATCGCCCAGTCCCCGCGGGCCAACCGGCGGCCGGATCCCCCACGCATGCAGGTAATTCGTCGTCGTCCGCACAGGCACCGACTTTCCCGTGTGCCGCAGCAGCCAGTCGCGCACGGCCCGGACCGACCACAGGGCCGCCTCAAGTCCATGATCGGGTGGCAATGATTCCGGAGCCATTTGCCAGAACTGCGCAATCACCGGAACCGGAATCGATTTCCCCTGGCCCCGGGGACGACCGCCCGGCTTGGCCCGCAGCGCGGCCTCGCCACCGTTTTTCCATGCCCGGATCCATTCGCCCACCACCGTCCGGTGGACCCCGACCACCGCGGCAATGGCAATGCGGTTCATGCCTTGCTTGAAAAGCAGCACAGCCTGTTTGCGCCGCTCGAAAAGAGCTTCCGGTGAGAGGGTACGCGCGTCGCGCAGTTTCATGCAGGTAATCGTCCTGCAAAGCACGATGCGTGCCAGGTCTGCTGCTCCACCGCGCCGCCCCGTATGGCCAGAATGTTGCCTGATAACCTTCCATATCATGCAAATATTTTTGTCGCTGCAAACAGTAAGTCGTTTTGGAATCCCGTTTGGGAAAATGACACCGTAGTGAAGGGCGTGCATCCGCTGAAGGATGCGCACCGAACAAACACAACCGAAACAAACAACACGCATGAAATCACTCCCAATGCTCCTTGCCGGGCTTGTCTCCGTCATCGTCCTTCCTTCCTGCAGCTCGACCTCGTCCACCGCCCTCGTGCCGGTGAACACTCGGCTGAACGACCCAGGCCGGACGACCTACGCGGTGAAGAGCACGGCGGCAGCGGAAGCGGTCGGCGGCGAATTGAAACTGGTTCCAGTGAACACCCGGCTCAATGACCCGGGCCGCACCACGTACCGGCTCGCAACCTCGGCCCGCTGAGCCTCGGCCGGCACCCCTGAACTCCCCGGGAATGCGGCGGATGCCACGAACGTCGGCATCCCCCTTCCCAGGGCTTCCAGAGAGACAGAAAATCGCCAGCGGCCCGGCGCAGGGGTGGGTTGGCCTGACGCATCCGGAATTTCCGCGCCTACTTCTGGGAATCTGCGGGTTCCTCTGTCGGATTGGGGGGCTTGGTGTCCCGTGGCGAAGGATCCGCCGGCTTGGCGGCGACGCTCATGCTTTCTGCGAGGAAGCCGAGCACATCCCTGAGGACGGAAGCGACCACGTGGTCATCGGCTCCTTTGCCCCAGCGGTCGTCACCCGCACCGAAATAGAAGCCGTGGCCATAGCCCGGATATTCACGGTATTCGCAGCGGACGCCCGCCTGTTTCATGAGCGGAAGAAAGAGGGGCTTATTGAGCTTGTGGAGATCGTGCTGATCACTGTGCAGGATCAGGACCGGAGCCTTCAGCGATTTCAGTTTGTCGAGCGTGCGCTCGCGCAGGGCGTCGTTCAGGAATTTCCCGGGATCTGCCATGATGAGGAGGCGGCGGTCGTAATCATCGGTGCTGAGCATCCCGGTGTAGATCACCGTGGCGGGTTCACCCGCAACCACGGCCCGCACAGCAGGATCGCTCCCCAGTTCGAGCGCGATACTGCCGCCGCCACTGCCTCCAAACAGGGCGATGCGCGCAGGATCGACTCCGGGTGTCTTCGCGAGGGCATGCACGATGGCGCGGACGTCTTCGATGGGGCCACGGGAAAGCACATCCTGCTCGAAGGTCCGGAAAGTTGCCTGGACCACAGCGTAGCCCGCCTCCAGCATCCGGGTCACGACAGGATTGGCCCGCAGTTGCCGCTGCAGCCGATCGTCGGGAAATTCAGTCAGGCCGCCGTGTACAAAAACGATGGCAGGGCACCGTTGGTCGGTTTTCGGTCTCCGCCAGAATGCCTTGGCCCTGCGGCCATCCACGGCGGTCGCCGCCAGCACCTGCACGGGACTGTCCGTTTCGGAAATCATGACCGGCTTTACCTGCGACGCCAGCGATCCCGCTCCATCGCCTTCCATGCCCGCCGTGCGGCGGGCGTCCGGACGTTCCATGGTCCGACGGTATGTCTCGGCTTCCGGCAGCACAAGGAATCCATCCCCGTTCCCGTCGGCTGCCTTGAAAAACGGAAGCGACTTTCCCTCGTCGCTGCTGATCCGACCATCGCCGTCTCGGTCAAGCCGGCGGAAGCGTTCGTCTAGTCCGCTCCCGCTTTCCTGTGCGCAAACCATCGTGGTCATGGCCAGCCACACCATCCCGCAGGACAGGGAAGTCCATAGTGCCGGAACCGTCTTGCTGCATGGTCTCATTGCCGCGGCGATTCCGGGGTCTTTTGGTCGAATTGTCAATCTTCCGAATCGTTACGCCCTTCGCTGCGGCACTTACTCCGGCATTCGTTGCGGTCACTTGCTCAGTGGCGGGGGCAACCCGCCCGGAAGTGTGATTCCGGACGGGTGTGCCTTCCGCCGGATCACTGGGCCTGACGCTGCCGGAAGGCGTCGCGGGCGGCCTGGCGTTCCGTGGGATTCAGAGTCCCATCGCCGTCGGTGTCGTGGGTGGCTTTGGCATTCTGCAGCCTCGTCCGCACCTGGTCGCGGGCGGCCGCTTTCTCGGATTCGCTGAGGGTGCCATCGCCGTCTTTGTCGTGACGTGCCACGATGGTGCTGCGCCGTTCTTCGAATTTTGTGCGGGCTGCCGAACGTTCGGCTTCGCTCAGCCGCCGGTCGCCATCGGTATCGGCCTTCCGGAACAAATGCCTCCGCAGCATGGCCTTGAGCCGGGGATGCGGGCCGCGATCCGGACTCTGGTCCGCCGCAGCCAGCGGGGCGGCTGTCACAAGGCCAAGCAGGGCAACAAGCAGCAATCGTTGTGTCTTCATGGTTTCGCAGGGTTCAGGTTTGCGACGGTCAAGCACCGTCACAGCAATTAAAGCCCGAAGGGCCCGTCAGGTTACAATTGATTCCATTCGGATTGAACCCAAGTGCCGACCGGGGCCGGGTCCTCGTGTTTCGGCAGGACTGGCGGTGCCTCCGACGGGCCTACGGGCAGTCCTCCGGCACAAGTTTGCCATCGGCACTGGAAATCCCCTCGGCCGCCAGTCGCCTCGCCTGTTCGTCCACCCCACCCGGAAACTTCGGGTTGAGTCGCCCACCCGCCTTGACGACGCGCCACCAGGGCGACGGGTTCTCGTGCCCGGCCGCCTCCGCTTCGACCGATGCATGTGCGGAAATCCATGCAAAAATCCCTGTCGTGAGCGGACACGCCGTCTCGGTTCCAAATTGCGCGGCCAGTCGCGACCGGAGTTCGTTCACGGTCATCGTGCTTCCGCGGGGGATTTCCCGGATAATGGCATCGACGTCGCGAGGCCGCGCCACCACCATGGTGTGTCCACCCCAGCGCTTCGCCTCATCGGGTGAAAGTTCCAGAACTTTCGGCAGGTCTTTGTCGTCAGCCAGTTTCTCCTGCCAAGTGCGGCGCGTTCGGATGCGGCGGTGCGGGGATGTCTTCATGCGGCAGGGGATGATGCGCAGATTTCCCCCGGTCCTGCAAGGTTTCCCGTGACTCCCCATGACTTCCTCGTAATCCGGGGTGCCAGCAGGAAGACATCCGATGGTATCTACGCCCTCCGCAGGGCTTGCCATGAAGGTCGCTGATCTGCTAAACGCAGACCATGAAATGCCCGAAGTTCCCCCGGATACTGCTCTTCGGGGTGATGATCCTGCCTGCTGTTGCGCGGGCGGAGACTGTCTTTGCCGGCGCCGGTTGGCGGTACTGGTACGGGAAGGAAGTGCCCGCGGAGGATTGGCGCGGACCGGGACCGGCTCCGCAGAACTGGAAGGAAGGAAAGTCGCCGCTCGGCTACGGCGAAGATTCCGTCGTCACGAAACTGGATTTCGGAAAGGATCCTGCGCAGAAGCCAGTGACGGCTTTTTTCCGACGCGATTTTCCTCTGCGGGAACTGCGGGAAGGGGAATCGCTCTATGCCATGCTGGCCATGGACGATGGGGCGGTGGTCTATCTCAATGGCAAGGAAGTGGCGCGGCTCAATCTGCCCCGTGGGGAGGTGAAGGCGGATACGACAGCGGTGCGGGCGCTCGCGGATTCCCAGGAAGGATACTATGTCCGGCTGCGCCTGCCCGGGGACGCCCTCAAGCCAGGCGAGGTCAATACGCTGGCAGTCGAAGTCCACCAATGCGACGCCGCCAGCAGCGACCTGTTCTTCGACCTCTCCCTCAAGGTGCTCGCCCCGCAGGGGGAATCCGTGAAAGTGGAGGGTGCCGCTGAAAAGGTAATCCGCATGTTCCGGGACACGCACCGCATCGGTTTCGACGTACCCGTTCCAGATGGCTACCTCGATGGGGGACGGAGGATGAAACTGGCGGGCGACGGGACGGCGACCTCCGGGCGCGAAATCCTGCTGATCGACCGCACTGGCGATCCCGAACTGCAGAAGTACCTCGCATGGGCCGCGCAACTCGGCAAAACCGATGACTCTGCCGAGCAGAAACTGCAGAAACTCGTCGCCTACGTGCACGACCTCAATACCCCGGATTCCGGAGAGCGGTGGCTCGAGGAATATGTGGAGGACATGACCGGGGAATTCGCAAATCGTCCCCTCCGGATCGGTGCCATGCTCGAACACTGCGGAAGCGGTGTCTGCCGCCATCGTTCTCTGCTCCTCAAGATCCTCGGCGACGCCGCCGGCCTGCCCACCGCCCTCGTCAGAGGCAATTACCACCTGCCTGGATCTGAACCTCTCTCAGGCCCCCACGCATGGAACGAAGTGCAGATGCCCGACGGCCGCCTGCTCCTCGTCGATGTCATGCACCACGGCGCAGAACCCACGTTCCGCCCCACCAACGACCCGGAAATCGTGGCCCGCTACCTCAGGGAAAACGACCAGCCATGGTACGTGCCATCGGCCAGTCAGAAGAAATAAGCGGCTCCCAATGACCAATGGGCCAGGCCGATTGGCTCCATTAGGGTGAGCGCGCGGGCGCTCATCAATATATGATCAAGAAATTCGCTGACGACTCCGGCCACACCGCCGCCGAACCGGAGCGCAGCGGAGATAGCCAACCGCAGGCTGCCCGAAGGGCGAACGAAGTGAGGCAAGTCTACACGAATCGCACCGTCGTTCACCTCATGACCTCTTCCATCGCCCGGATGAACTGCTTCCTCCACGGCATCGAGGACTTCCGCATCGAGCGCGGCGACACCCTCGCCGAGCCGAAGCTCGTGCAAGGCGACCGCCTCATGCGCTTCGATGTCGTGCTGGCGAATCCGCCCTACTCCATCAAGCAGTGGGACCGCGACGCTTTCGCCTCCGATCCCTGGGGCCGCAATCTCTACGGCACCCCGCCGCAGGGCCGCGCCGATTATGCCTTCCAAGCAGCACATCCTGCAAAGCCTCAAGCCCAAGACCGGCCGCTGCGTCGTCATCTGGCCCCACCGCGTCATCTTCCGGCAGGAGGAGGCGGAAATGCGCCGCAAACTCATCGAAGCTGACCTCATCGAGTGCGTCCTCGGCCTCGGCCCAAACCTCTTCTACAATGCGAGCATGGAAGCCTGCGTCGTCGTCTGCCGCACGCAAAAGCCCACAGCCCGGCGAGGGAAAACTCTCTTCATCAACGCGGTGAACGAAGTCACCCGCGAACGCGCCCAGAGCTTCCTCACCGACGAACACCTCCAGCGCGTCGTCCGCCGCCTATCAGGACTTCAAAGACGAGCCCGGCTTAACCCGTGTCGTGCCCATCGAGGAAATCCGGGCGAAGGACGGGAATCTGAGCATCCCGCTCTACGTCGGCGGGGGAACGCAGGCGAAGACGGATGCTGCGGCTGAATCGGCTACGACGGCGCTGCCGGATGCGCTCTCGGCTTGGCTGGAAAGCTCCGCCGCCGTCCGCTACTCGCTCCACTCCCTCGTTTTAGCCAAATGAAAGCGCGACTTGCAAATCAAAGCGCGACTTTAATATTTAGTTGCAACTTTAATTTAAAAGTCGCACTTTAACCCCATGGATACCCTCCGCTTCGAAGTTTCCTTGGACGATCTTGCCGGTTTCCGGGCAGCCGCGGTTCTTGGCGATTCGGTTTTTGAGGTTTTGGTCGAGCCCAGGGACCTCCGGCGGCTGAGAGCCACGATCATGGATGTTGCCCGCTACTCAGGCACAAAGAAGGACCGGCGAGGGATACTCATTCTGGACGAGCCTCAACTCAGCGAAAACCGACTCCGCGAGGAGTGGGCCAGCGCTCAAGGCATCTTTCGCCCCGAAATCCTTCATCGCTTGGCATTGGTCATTCACCGCGAGGGGCTGCCGGATCAAGTCATCGGCCAATTGAGCTGGCAGGAGCGGGATAGTATCCCTGCCGTCATTGAGCATGAACGATTACACTCGCTCCGTCCGATGAGACGGCCATCCGAGGCGTTCCTCGACATTCTTCGATTGCTCTTGGTTCACTGGTTCAGGCAAACGGGTCCGCTGACCTCCAAAGACCTCTGCGCCCAATCAGGTTTCAGCTACCCGACTGTGGCTATCGCTTTGGAAAAATTGGAACCCTGCATGATGCGCCACTCAGACCGCCGGATCGAACTCCGCTCATTCCCCCGGGATGCTTGGTTCAAACTTGTGGCTCAAGCTGAGAAAGTCCGCTCCAGTCAGGGATACGCGGATCGCTCAGGTCGGCCGCGCCCGCCTGAAGTCCTGCTGGATCGCCTGCGTGAGCTTGCCCGCGATGACATCGGAGTAGCGGGCGTGCTGGGCGCTCGTCACTACTTGCCGGGGCTGGATCTGATGGGCACTCCCCGTCTGGACCTTGTGGTTCACAGCAAAAGAATGCGCGCTCCGAACGATTTTCTGCGCCGTCTCGATCCCGCTTTGAAACCCGTTGAACGGGGCGAATCGCCTCAAGTCGTCGTCCACACCCTCTACCGGCCCGAGACGCTCTTCACTCACACAGACAAGGGCGACATCTGGGCGGATGAAGTCGAATGCCTGCTCGACCTCCACGAGATGCGGCTGGAATCGCAGGCACTGGAGTTTGTCGAACGCCTCACCCCCAAGCCGAAACCATGAGCCAGGTCACGCCATCCAAAGTCCTCGCGGAAGTTTCTGCTGCCGTTCCTGCGGCTTGTCGGGAAAACATCGTCATCATCGGCAGTCTCGCCGCCGGGTATCATTTTTTCGGCGATGATGAGTCCAAAGCCGTCCGCACCAAGGACGTGGATTGCGTCTTGGAGCCGTTTCATGCCGCCGTCGGTGCTGGCCAAAGCATCGCCCGCCAGCTCTTGGATGCTGGCTGGCAGCGGCGAATGCAGGGGGATCATCAAAACCCCGGCAACGAGGAAACACCCGTGGATCAGCTTCCCGCCGTTCGGTTGTATCCGCCGGAGGCAAATCCCGATTCTGAAGAAGCGTGGTTCATTGAACTGCTGACAGTGCCTGAATCCGCCGCAGGCAGCGGCAAAGAGTGGACACGGATCCCGCTCGCAGAAGGCGATAGATGCCAGCATAGTTGTCCAGACCATCATGCGAATTGAACATGCCGCGAGTTTGGCGATTGGTTCGAGGGAACGCTGGGAGACCGGGCTGAGGGCGGACTTTCCAGTCCGCCGCATGGAAATACCAACGGAGGGTGGGTTTTCCAACCGCCCGTGTGGAACAGAAGGCGGACAGGAATTACCGCCCTATTTTCTTCTCGGGCCGTGCTCCGTTTCTCGCGAGTCGCGAGTTTCCCCTCTTCACGGGCTGAGGCGGTGGATGGACCAAGGTGAGGAGGGGGCGGTACGTTGGTAGAGGATGCGGTCGTGCATGCGGCTGGGGCGGCCTTGCCAGAATTCGATGGAGGTGGGGATGAGGCGGTAGCCGCCCCATGAGTCTGGGAGGGGGATGGGGGAACCATCGGGCCATTGCTGGGAGAGGGCGGCGAAGCGTTCTTCGAGCCATGACCGGCTGGGGACTGGGGCGCTTTGCTGGCTGGCGTGGGCTCCGATGCGGCTGCCGTGGGGTCGTTGGGCGAAGTAGGCGGCGCTTTCTTCGCGGGAGCAGCGTTCGATGGGGCCGGCGATATTGACTTGCCGTTCGAGTTCGCGCCAGAGGATGGTGAGGGAGGCGCGTGGGTTGGCGGCGAGGTCGTTGCCTTTGCGGCTGGAGTAATTGGTGAAGAAGGTGAAGCCGCGGTCGTCGAGGCCTTTGAGGAGGACGGTGCGGGAGGAAGGTTGGCCTGAGGCGTCGGCCGTGGCGAGGGTCATGGCATTGGGTTCGACGATTTCTGCGGCGCGGGCTTCGCGGAACCAGAGGTGGAACTGGGCGAACGGGTTGGGGTCGACGTCCGAGACATCGAGGCTGTGTTTCTGGTAATCCATGCGGAGGCTGGCGAGGTCGCTCATGGGGAAGGTGGGGTGATTTTGCGGTTTGCAGAGGGTGGGGAAACGGGGCACGGAGGAACGCGCGCGGGTGTCCCGCAATGCGGAAAAATTCCACTGCCATGCTCAACGATATAGCTGCTGTCCTTCATCATGAGACGACGATTCTGAGTCGGCTTGATGCCATGGCGCGGGAGATCATGGCGGACTATGAAGGGAAGCCGCTGACGGTGGTGGCGATCATGAATGGGGGGTTGATTCTGCTGGCGGATTTGCTGCGGCGGGTGCAGTTGCCATTGAAGATCGAGACGATTTCCGTGGCGAGTTATCATGGTGGGACGGCGAGTTCCGGGACGGTCACCTTTCTGCAGACTGGGGTGCCGGATCTGCGGGGTCGGCATGTGATTCTGCTGGATGACATTCTGGACAGCGGGAGGACCCTGGAAGCCGTGCGGGCGAAGCTGCTGGCCGAGAGTTGTCCGGAGAGTCTGCGGATTTGTGTGCTGCTGCAGAAGCGGTGTGAGCGGGCGTGTGCGATTGAGCCCGATTACGTTGGCTTTGAGATTGGCGATGAATTCGTGGTCGGGTATGGCTTGGACTATCAGGGGAAGTACCGGAATCTGCCATTCATTGGGGTATTGCGGCCCGAGGCCATTGGGGAGGAGGCATGAAGTGGAGATGGGGGAACTAGTCATGATGACCGTGCGGATACTGTTTTTCGGGCCCTTGCGGGACCATGCCGGGGCGGGGCCTGAGTTGATGGAATTGCCTGAGGGATCGACCGTGGCAGAGCTGCGGGAAGCCGTGCTGGGGCGGTGGCCGGCACTGCGGGTTTGGGAATCGTCCCTGCTGGTGGCGGTGAATCTCCGGTATGCGGTGGCGGGCGATCCCGTGCCGCCCGGGGCCGAAGTGGCCATCATGCCCCCGGTGCAGGGAGGCTGAGGGCGTGGGAAATTTGAACGCAACTCACATGAACATGCCGCGCATCGTGATTCTTGATGGCTACACCCTGAATCCCGGGGATCTGGACTGGTCCGGGCTGGCGGCGCTTGGCGAGTTGGTGGTGTACGATCGCACGGCAGCGGAACCGGTGGTCGAGCGATCGCGCGGGGCCGGGATTGTGCTGACGAACAAGACGCCTTTGAGTGCCGAGGCGCTTGAGCAATTGCCTGAGTTGCGGGCGATTGGGGTCTTGGCGACGGGGTACAATGTAGT
>Ga0315909_10008939_pt1 | contig 10910 bp, 16 predicted proteins | sample LakEriMetagenome_11_FD_203527 | JGI IMG/M metagenome (GOLD analysis project Ga0315909, IMG submission 203527) | Freshwater fungal communities from buoy surface, Lake Erie, Ohio, United States - Buoy 2 MA125 | ecosystem: Environmental > Aquatic > Freshwater > Lake | place: USA: Lake Erie, Ohio...
ATGAAATGGGAAAGAGATGGGCAAAATCCCAACCTCATCCATATCTTAAAGATAAAACATTGTGGGAGCACGTTTATGACAAACGGGAATCAACATTTACAATTGACAATATCAACAAGTATTTGTTTGGTAAAATGTAAAATGATTCTTTAACGGAATGTAAAACCTGTCAAAGTTGTAATTTCTTTGAGAGTCACTTCGTTGTTTTTGAATCCATCGGGATTAGACGTATTGTTTTCAAACAAATACGCAACCCATTTATTTTCTTTTTTTATGTGAATGACCTTCCAACAATATTTTGGAACGGATACACTTCCTATTTTTTTTACTTCACCAACATTTCCAGCCCAAACGTGAATTGAATCTTTCAAAGCGGACTCTTCTCTTGTGAATGTTTCCAATGATTTCCAATCTCCAGCATTTAATCTATGAGTCTGTGCTGACATATTGGAAAAATAAAAACTTTCATCTTGAATCAATTGAGTTTGACAAAGATTATCCGCCGCTGGCATCATATGACCTCTGTCGAATCCACTACCAACATAATCTTTGGCAATGTTCGTATGTTCAGGTAATAAGGGATCGGGTTTAAAATTATCTTTTCGTTTTAACGGTGTTGGACAACTTACCATAGCCTTTGTAACCCACCATTCCACCAAAACAGGATACTTTTTAGAAATACTAAAAGTAGATGTATAATTTGTATGCTTCAACAATACTAAATCTTGTAGAGGTGAAGAACTTATCAGAAAAAATGATAAGAATAAAACCAAAAATATTGATGTAATTTTTCTCATGTTGTTTTAAGAATAAATAGATTGGAAATTTCTAATTATTGATATATTTATCGGTATGAGCAAAAGATTTGTTATTTCAGAAGATGAGAGAAGTTCAATCCAAAAATTATATATGATTGAGCAATCCGAAAAAAAAGAGGATAGAAAATTCTGCCACGGTGGAAATGTAAAAACTCTCGAAGAAATTGTTGGTGAGGACGAGTTGGAAGATTACATCGAAGGAGTTCAACTTAGAAAAGGTGGAATCAATGGATTAACCGACAGATTAGAGTTGTTAAAAACTTTGAGATTACACCCGAAAATTTCGGATGGTGGTGAACACTTGGCTTATTCTGTAATGAATCAACTCAAAGCATATAAGCCTTATAACTACTTTGACGAAACCAAAAAAGAGTGTAATAAAGTAATGGATAAAATTATCGAACTATACAAAGAAAACGAGCACGGTGAAGAATTGGTAAGAGACATCGAAAAGGCTTATGGAATGTCAAATGTTTCAGCCCGAGCAAAAGAATTCTTGAAACATAGTTTGGGAATGATCAAAGGAGTATAATTTGTTTTTCATAATTATTCAGTTATATTTAACCTCGGTATATTCCGAGGTTTTTTTATGTCCACACAATCCCACATCGACAAAGTTGAACTCAAACCCAATCTGATGGAATATCCACATCATGTTGGAGCTCCCAAGATTACGCCAACTGATCTGACACCCTTTAAACAAAATGGGACCGACAAAGCGAACAAACTTTTTCATAGACAATACGAGGAACTCTTAAAACAAGCAGAAACCCTTCAAAATTCGTTTCTTATTACTCAAGAGGTGTATGAGTCATTTTATAAGTTTGAACCGATTATAGGTCAGATTTACCACCTCTACGAAGATAAGAATGGTGGGAAGTTTCTATCCATTATTGAACCTGAACTTTGGTCTCAGAAATTTTTATATTCGGCAGTTTTAAACAGTGATATGACATGGTCGAAGATAATCTAAAAAAAATTTGTGTTAAAGCTCTCAAAAAGTCATTTCCAAATTTGGAAGTCGTGGACATGGTTATTTTACAAACATATAGACACGATGAACTCAAAGATGATTGGTTTAAAGATTCTCATACTTTTTTTATACAACTGAAAAAAAATGAAACATGTGTCGACACAGTAATGGATGTAACAAATTTCTTACAATCATTGTTCGGTTTTGAGTGTTGTGTGGATTTTACCTAGAACTAGTCTATACTAGTTTTTTTAATATTTTTTTTTAATTTCATTATTATTCTATAAGAATAATAATTATTGTCCATTTTGGAAAAAGTTATTTTGCTGAGTATTTATTAACAAAATACTTTCAAATGAAAATCATTAGACTTACAGAATCCGATTTGACTAGAATTGTCAAAGCTGTTATGAATGAGCAGTTATTCTCGGATACACCACTCATGCCATACGCTTACCAATTTACTAATAAAGGGAGTCAACAAACTCCAAAAGAAACTTCAAAAGAAAATATAAACCCGAAAAATTTAAAAGTCGGTGATGGAGGTCAATATAATCCAACTAGTGAAGTTAATGATGTTAAGAAACTACAACAAAAATTGATCGACTTAGGATTTTTGAAGAGCAAAAGCCCAACAGGATATTTTGGAGATAAAACCCAAGCAGCGCTTGATGCTTATAATAATTCAGGAACAATTGGCGCCAAAACAGGAGACGCTGCAGATAGTTCATCGACAACACAAGATTTACCATTCAAAAATAGAGAAGAGGGTAATGCATTCAGAAATTGGTTGAATGACAACTTTCCAGATGCTGCCAAAAGTTTAGATTTGGACAGAGATGGTAGTCATACGAATGATTACATCAAAAAAGCGTTTAATACTATACCAAAAGGTTGGACCACAACTACTTATGGTATGTATTATCTACGTAACAAAGATAAACTGCAAAAAACATCAAGTGGTAAAGAACAAACTACAAAGACTGGAGGTTTTATTATAATTTTTGCATTCCCAACATATAAACCAGCTCTAGAAAAAGGAGACTTTTTCTCAGATTTTTATGCAAACGCTGCAGAACTTGTAAGTGGAGTGAGACCAGATAAGGCACCTGCACTTGGACACGGTGGATGTATTGTTATTGAAAGTAATGGAAATGCCATACTTTATGAATTTGGAAGATATGGGGGGGCTAAAGAAGGTCACGGTATTGTTAAAAGTGCTAATTTGGGTAAAATTGCAAAAATTGAGAATGGTAAATTGATGAATGCTCAAGAAGTTGCAACCAAGGCTAAAGCGAAAACTCAGAGTGAAGGTCCAAAACAACCAATGGATGCTGTGGTATATGGTCTTCCTGATCCGAGTGGTGCTATCGAGTATGCTAGTGTTAAGGAAAGAGAATATGACTTGACAGATATGAGCACAACAGACGAGGATGCAAACTGTGGAACATTTGCAGTCCAAACTGCTAGAGCCGGAGGTGCTATGACGATGCTAAGGGCTTGTGTCCCTGCTCCAGGAGCGATGGTTCAAGCGTTAAGACCCCTATCTTTAGAGTATATTCAAGCTTAATAATTGTTGAATATTGTTTTTACTGATGAACTCTTATAAATGTCTACGGGAGTTACAACTTTCTCGTTGACATTTATGGAGTTTCCATATCTTGAATTTATTGCATCCTTAACAATTTTACTCTCCAAATTATAATCAGAGAACTTCTTTGGAGTGGCGACGTAAATCCCACCAGCAGAGAAAACTTTGTATACGAGTTCTGAGCAATACATCTTTGTGTCAGACCATTGGAATTTCATGTCATAACTTTTACCTAATTGTTTTTTTGCATAGTTGTACATTTCACTCGTTTGAGACTTATTCAATGGCGTTTTTACCCTTGAAACAATATATTTGCCCCGAACTCCTCGATTGATCCAATCTTTGAGTGGTGTGACTCTTACAGGTTGAACTGCTTCAAATACAAATGGTTTTCCATTTTGAAAGAAAATAATACCACAATGTGTTAAATTGGATTCAGTAACCTCTTGGATCATTTTACTTTGTGAAGATTTTGAGGTATGAAATATAATATCACCGTCTTTAAAATCTTGAGACATACATGATTGTGATCCGAACGTTAAGATTCCGAAAACAAAGGACAATAGGATGGTTTTGATTTTCATAATTTTTTATTTTTTTATGACTCAAATATAAACTCTTTTTTTGAAAAAAAAAAATAATTGTTTTTTCACGATATTTATTTTCAAAAGTACACAATGGAGCAACAAACTATTTGGACAGTCCTGATCACTCTTGTTTCGGTTCTCGGTGGAGGTTCGGCTTGGAGATTTTACGAAAAAAGAGCAATGAAAAAAGAAAGAGATGAGGATTTCATAAAAAATGATTGTAAAGATAGAATCGCAAAGTTAGAAGCTTTACTCGAAAGTTCTTCAAGAGAAAAAGACGAAATGAGAGCCACTATTTTGAAACTTACCGAACAAGTTGCACAATTAACTGTTAAAGTTGAATTTTTACAACAAAAAAATTCTAACGTAGGTCTTTAACATCATACATCAAATCTTACCATACATCTAACTTTTTTAACTTCGGGATAAAAATAAACTAAGGCGTCCTCCAACAGGACTTCAGCCAAGCTTTCCTCGATTACAGATTCGTTGATTGTATCTCCCAAAATTACAACTAATTCAAAAATGAATTCGTCACCTTTGATATTGTGCCACCAGTTGTGAATTTTAATTTTAGATCCCTCACCGTATATCGATTCTACCGTCTCTTTTTTCATATCATTCATGTATGTTTCTAAGAGACGATAGAATCTTTTCTTTTTATTCGACATTAAAAATTAGATTGGAATTATGATGTTTATCTTCCTTGCCCTACATACTTTTTAGGTTTCTGTTCGTATTTGGAAAATGATTTTTTGTGAACACCTGTTTTTTTCTTACCGAATGAAATTTTGCGTGAAGCTGAAGAACTTCCTTTTGAGGATTTTGCCATTTGTTTTTTTTTGATAAATAGTTTACAATATGTTATGAATTACTTATCCAAAAATACGGAAATTTTTTCAATAAAATATTATTAACAAGATTTTTTTAATGAAAAATAAAAAGAGAACGGTAGCGAATCGTTCTCTTTAATGTTCCATAACTGAAACGGTCCTAAACGCCCCAAGAAGGGGAGGCTTTTTTTCATAAATAGTTTGACAGTCCGAAAACTATTTTCTATATTTGTAAAGGGTTTGGGACTTACAGGTTATGAAAGATACTCGGTCCTAAATTAGTTGTTTGACATTATGTTAGTCGGGGTTTCCCGGCTAACATATTAAATGAATGAAACTATTTGGTTTGGGTAGCTCAGGCACTCGAAAGAGTCACGGTAGAGCAGTCGGGTGAACTCCGATGAGCCACTGGTTCGATCCCAGTCCCGACCACAACAATATCAAAAAAAGTTTTGATATTTATTCACAAAGTTTGAAAGTTTGAAAATTCTTTCTTATCTTTGAAAAAGAAAATGGATAGCGGAATATTTTACAATGGTGTTTTCCCGTACTCACCTTAACAATTTCTTCTCCGCTTTATAAATTAGAAAAACGTAAAATCAGGTATGGGAGGTTAGAAGTTGTTGTTTCCTGTATCTTTGACCTTGAAAAAGATAGAATTAAACACGTCACTATTGGATGTTTTGAGACGATAAATAAAACAGTGGACCGTCCATCCTCGAAGGTGTGTGATCAGCCTGATCCAAAAAGACACAATTAGTTTTCTCGACGGGGAAAATTGGGAGATACGACGGTATCTCCCTTTTTTTATGCCTTTATATTTATATACAATGGCAACAGCAAGACCCTTCGCATATAATCCAGGTCCCCAAATTCCTGGCACAGATCAAGTTGGTAGTTTATCTATTGGTGCTCCAACTTCAGGATTCACTACCAATCCACAATATTGGAATGGACCCGATGAGGAATTGGGTTATGTCATTGCTCAATCTGTTTCAGGAAACACCCAACCCACCCCTCTTTTTGGTGTTACAGCTTCGGTTGGTTTTTTTAGGTCGTCGGATTTGACTGAAGGTTCCTTCATTGCTTTATCAGAGGTAATTTCAGGGGAAAATTTTACAACGGGTACGGAAGCTAAAACTTGGTTAAACAATAATGGATATTGGACTTCTTATGGACTGACCCCAAGTATTGTTACCGCCAATCTTCAACTATATCTTACCGCTGGAGATACAGATTCTTATCCTGGTTCGGGAACAAGTTGGTTTGATTTATCACCAAACTCATATACATCTACTTTAATCAACGGAGTTGGGTTTTCTTCTATAAGTGAAGGAACACTAACATTCAATGGAGTGAATCAATATGTTGATACTAACAATTTGATAAATGCTGAATCATTCAGTGTAAGTTCTTGGTTCCGAACAAGTGCGGGCGGAATAAAAATGATAATTTCCAAAGAAACCAATGCGGGATGGCCTTGGAACTATAGGATATGGCTCAATGGTGGAACCATTGTAGGAGATATTGCTCAACCAGGCGGAGTTTCTACGAGCATTTCATCTCCATTATCCACCTACAATAATGGGGGTTGGTATAATGTAGTTTTTACAAGAAATGACTCTACTTTGAGATTATATGTTAACGGAGTTCAAATAGCCACTGCACCTGACACTTTGACTGGAACTATCTCTAATAATCAAGAGGTATGGATTGGTCAGTCCGCCTATTTGGGAGGAAGTTATGATTATATAGGAGATATATCTGAAATTATGGTTTATAATGCCGTGTTGACAGATGCAGAAGTTCTTCAAAATTATGAAGCAACACGAGCTAGGTTCGATGCTGTAGATCCGACCCCAACTCCTTCTCCAACACCTACAGTAACACCTACTAATTCTTCGACCCCGACAAATACACCTACTGTTACCCCAACCCTAACACAAACAAATACACCTACAGTAACTCCATCTGTCAGCCCAGCTGTCACCACAACTGTCACCCCAACCTCAACTGCGACCCCAACCAATACTCCTACTACAACTACAACACTGACTGCAACGCCTACTCAGACTCCTACCAATACTCCTACTACAACTACAACACTGACTGCAACGCCTACTCAGACTCCTACCAATACTCCTACTACAACTACAACACTGACTGCAACGCCTACTCAGACTTCAACACAGACCCCTACACAAACTAAAACACAAACACCTACAACAACTACAACCTTAACAGCAACTCCAACGCAAACTTCTACACCAACCCAAACACAAACTCAGACTCAAACACCTACAACAACTACCACCCTAACGGCGACTCCAACGCAAACTCAAACTTCTACACCGCCATCGACGCCACCATCTACTCCACCAGTAACACCTACTAATACTGGAACCCAAACTCCAACACAGACCCCAACCCAAACTAGAACCCAAACTCCAACAACTACGACTACGTTGACAGCAACTCCAACCCAAACTTCTACACCGACTCAAACTTCTACACCAACTAACTTTACTGCTCTAATACTTTGTACTGATTCAGGAAGTGTTGGATGGAGTAGTGATAGTGCTGCCTGCCAAGGTATTTGTAATCCACGAACAGTTTATGTTCCACAAGCGGGAGTAACATCATTCCAACAAGCGGCAATAACGTTTGGATTACCATTGTACAACAATACAAACTTTACACCGGCGAATCTATTCAATGGAAATAATCAATGGTTCAAGTCAGTAGGTGGAGGAGAAGTGTTCCAAGTTGGAACTGATGGAACAATGTCTACGTTTGGAATTTGTCCTTCTGCAACTCCAACCCCAACAAACACTCCAACTCAGACATCTACACCAGCATCCACGCCAGCTTCAACGCCAGCTTCAACGCCAGCTTCAACCCCACCTGTAACACCTTCAAATACTAGAACTCAAACTCCAACTCCAAGTGTTACTCCACAATTCACAATTTACACCCATGGAGCTGTGTTAGGAACTTGTTCGGATTACTGTTTTACTAATTATAACATATCTACAATAACATCTGCGTCTTCTGATTATAATTCATTAGGTATTGGTGGAGAAATCTATGGTCAAGGTGGATTGAGCGGATATGTCGCATATTCTAACGTATCAACCGATACCACTACGGGGCCATTCAAAATTGCTGAGATTGATTCCAATGGCATCATTCAATCCATATTCATTTGTGTTGGTGGATCCTGTGAACCTTTTTAATTCAAAATAGATAATTGAAATTTTTTATGATATTTATTGGTAAGTAAATTACCAAAATACTATGAAAAAATTCTTATCTCAGTTGTTCAATGACAACAACTCAATCAATGAAAAAAGTGTTGTAGGTTTCTTAGCTTTCGTTATGATGGCTGGATTCGCTATTGCCGACATCGTAACAGGATCTTTAGGAAAAGATCTTGTGATTAACGAATTTATCTTTAACTCATTCTTGTGGTTAGTTCTCGGTTCCTTCGGAATCGGTTCTGTCGACAAATGGATAAATAAAGGTAAGTCTGACGTAACAGAAGAGTAAATTACAAAGTCCCCACTCACAAGGTGGGGATTTTTGTTTATATCGGGTATTTATTACTTATGAGGGAATTGATCAAAAAGGTACTTTTGGAATACGTCAATACCATTTCTGAAAGTTACAGAAATGTAGACCCATTTGGCCCATTCATAAGAGCCGAACTCGAGAAAATTTACAGACCACTTGGTAAGTGGGGTCAAGCTCCCAATCCTAACGACGACTGTAAAACTGGAATGGGGGTAATAAATATTTTTCCACATTCTGAACAGGATGTTTGGTCAGTTTTAAATCGATTCGATACAAATTCGAAGGTCAGAACCCAAATGAAAAAACTTTTTCTTGAATCAAACCCTGATAGAACGGACGATCAAGAGTTTCAAAATTGGATTTCACAAAATGCAAATGATTTATTAGGCCCCAAAGGGAAATATACTAAGGGGTTAGTTGACATGAACATGTCCACTATAATTTCTGGTAATAGGAATGAAGAATTTGCGGTCAACACCCTAAAACAAAAATTTCCGAATAATCCCATTAAAAGATTTTGTTCAGGAGATATTAGAGACACCAAAAAAGGAATTGATATTGTGATTCAATTTCCTCAAGGGGAATTTACCGTACAGGTTAAGCCATTCACTAAAATTAGATCATTTGTTGATTCTGAAGGGGATACTTTTTTCGAGGTAAACAGTTATAAATTTGACCCAAATAAATATTCTCCAAGAAATGTTTCAAGTTTTATGTTTGTGAATTCAGATAGTAATAATTTTATTATTTTTGATAATATTCAAACTAAAATTGGGAAAATGAGAAATGATATTGTGAGATTCTACGAACCTCCATTATACACAAACATGCAATTTGAAACTGAAAAAAAGAGACCACAAAAAACTAAAATACCTACAAAAAAACTTTTTGGAATTGAAGATGATATCCAAAAAAATTTAGAATTTAGAAAATCTCAAATTGATAGACTATTACAAAACAAACAGTCGGGAAAATCTAACTGATACAAATAATTTTATTATATTTGTGTTATGAAAATGTCAGGTAATACAAAGTGGGAAATAACTTATGAGGATGAGGATACAATATCTGTATTCAAATATAACTCCGACATAAACAAGAATGGTCCAGTTTCAGTAGAATTCAGATACAAACCTGGATTCAAACATCCGACAGATCAGAAAAAGAAAACTTTAGGAGATTTAGCTAAAGAGGCTAGAAAACAGACAAGAGTAAAAAAATAAAAAGATGGAGAAATCCATCTTTTTATTTTATACAGTAAATTTCACAATTTTTCTTTCACATGTTTCGGGTAAACCACAATTTTTCAAATAATTGTTGATCAAACTAATCATATTTTCTCTTCCTGGAGGATTAGAAGAATGAACGTAAACCTGAGGTAAAGGAATGGTCTTATTCATACTTTCTTGGACCAAAAACTTACAACAATCCATACCAGTCTTCTCTAATATGTTGTCATAATTTAGCATGTTATTTGGTTTGGCATTAGCATAATACTCCTCAATAGCTGAATCGTCCAAATCATGGTCTAAAGAAATCACTTCGATATTGTCTAATCCTAACCTTTGAATTATTTCTACAAATTGGTCATAGTTTCTTGCAATTTCCCAATCATTATCTATTGGAGTTCTAACGTCATCTAAATAAACTTTATACATTTTTTTCATTTTAGATATAATTAACTTCTTTTGTTTCGGTGTTATATTCAACGACGATCGGTTTGTGGGCATGTTCGTATCTTTCGTTAAGAACAGATGCATTCAGAAATTCAATGCCACCCATAGTCTTTTGCCCATAACCATCGTGGATGTGACCACAAACGTGGATCTTTGGTTTTACCTCCACAATTTTGCGATATAGTTCTTCACAACCAACATGACCACCTATTGGTGCATAATCCAAAATACCATATGCTGGTCCGTGTGTTATTAACACATCGACATCGTTTGGAATTTGTTCCCATTTTTCCGCCAACTCTTCTCCTCTTGAAAGGTTGAACGCCCAATTATGGAACTCTGGTTGCCAAGGACTTCCATAAAATTTTATTCCATCAATGGTTACATCGTTGTCAAACAAATAGGTTACTCCCATGTCCTTGTATTCTTGGGCAATATCTGTTTGTTGTTCGAATCCGAAGTCATGATTTCCTGCAATGAAAATTTTATGTTTGAAGTCAGTATCTGAAAACCACTCCAAAAATTGAGTGATTTCGTTTTTGGACCCCAAACTTGTGCAGTCACCGGCATGAACTAGAATGTCACCACTACCCAATATATTTCCCATCCCTTTACTCGTAAGGTGTTTGTGTTTGTTGTGAGTGTCAGAGATGAATGTTATTTTCTTTTTCATAATTTTATTGTTAATTCCCATTTCAACCAACCAATGATGAATTCCAAATCACCATTTAGCTTTTTGGTATGGGTTATTTTCACAAATGGGAAAAGATAAATTTGCCCGTAAATTTCATATATTTTCATATCAATCCCACCAGTAACGAATATTGTGTCCTATAAATTTCCAAACTAATTTTTCGGC
>Ga0315909_10008942_pt1 | contig 10905 bp, 10 predicted proteins | sample LakEriMetagenome_11_FD_203527 | JGI IMG/M metagenome (GOLD analysis project Ga0315909, IMG submission 203527) | Freshwater fungal communities from buoy surface, Lake Erie, Ohio, United States - Buoy 2 MA125 | ecosystem: Environmental > Aquatic > Freshwater > Lake | place: USA: Lake Erie, Ohio...
GGTGGATCCGGAACGCGAATCGCGGACCGGCATGTCGGCCAGCCACGGCTCACTGCCGTCGGCCATGGACACTCGCGGCTCGGCCCAGTCCGCTTGATCGTAGGCGATCCCATCGCCGCCGGTGATGGCCATGCCGTCCTTGGCCAGGAGGAAATCCATCGTCCGCCGCGTGGCGGTCAGGAGTCTGGGGTTGGGGTCGAGCCGGTACAGGTGCAGCTGCGTCTGGCAATGGCCCAGCACCGTCGAGTGGGCGAGTCGATGAACCACACGGCTTGTTGGCCACACGGGCCGAGGCTATGTTGCCCGCCAGCAAATCCCTCCTGGCTCCGAGGATCACCGTCACCCATGGCCGCCCCCACCGCCGCCAGACGCCCCGCGCCGATCCGCGGCATCCTCACGCCTCACATGGTGCCGCTCGATGGCCACGGCAGGATCAACGAGGCCGAGCTGCGGCGGTACGTCGAGTGGCTGATTGCCAAGGGTGTCCACGGACTCTATCCGAACGGCTCGACCGGCGAGTTCACCCGGTTTTCCGTCGAGGAGCGGCGGCGGATCATCAAGATCGTCTGCGAACAGGCCGCCGGCCGCGTCCCCGTCCTCGCCGGCGCCGCCGAGGCCGACGTCCGCGCGACGATCGCGGCCTGCGAGGCCTACCACGACTACGGCGCCCGGGCCGTCGCCATCGTGTCGCCGTTCTACTACCGGCTGTCTCCGGCGAGCGTCTACGCCTACTTTCGCGAGATCGCACTCCACAGCCCGATCGACGTCACGCTCTACAACATTCCGATGTTCGCCAGCCCGATCGACCTCCCCACGATTCGCCGGCTGGCGGAGCTGGAGCGGATCGTGGGCATCAAGGACTCCTCCGGCGACCTACCGCAGATGATGCGGATGATCCAGGCGATCCGTCCCCTCCGGCCCGACTTCGCATTCCTCACCGGCTGGGAGCTGGTGCTCGTGCCCATGCTCCTGGCGGGCTGCGACGGCGGCACCCATGCCTCCAGCGGAGTCGTGCCGGAATTGACGAAGCAGATCTATGACCTGACCGTGGCCGGCGACGTCGCCGAGGCCTTCCGGCTTCAGTACCGTCTCCTCGACCTCTTCGACCCGATCTTCGCGGCCGGCGACTTTCCCGAGGGCTTCCGGCTCGCGGCCGGACTGCGCGGTTTCGACTTCGGCCAGGGACGCCAGCCGCTCATGCCCGAGCAGCGGGAGCAGCTGGAGGCCGCCGGGCGGGAGATCGGCCGCCAGCTGGCCGCGGCGGGGTATGCACGAGAGCCTGCCGACCGCTGACGGCGGACAGCCAACCGGGTCGGGCGGATCCGCGGGTGAGGGGCGCCATCGAGGAGCGAATGCGTTCACGCCCCGGTGATCGGCCGCGACGCGTAGGGCTCGCGGCCCACGAGCAGGCTCGTCATGCCCAGGTCGGCGAGGAGGTTCGCGCCGGTGAAGGCCCGGGCGGCGTCGGAGAGGAGAAACACCGCCGCGTCGGCGATCTCTTCCGGCTCGATCAGTCGGCGGCCGGGAATCTGCGACCACCAATAGTCGAGGCAGGCCTGCTCGCTCGGCGCGGCCGCGACGACATGCTGCCAGATCGCCGTCCGGCACAGTCCCGGCGACAGCAGGTTGATCCGCACGCCGTGCGGGGCGAGCTCCACGGCAGCGGCCTTCGTGAAGCCGACCATGCCGTGCTTCGCCGCATCGTAGGGCGCGGCCCCGGCCACCGCGGCGATGGTGTGCACGCTCGCGATCTGCACGATCGCGCCACCGGCAGGTCGCTGGGCCACCATCCGCCGGGCCACGAACTGGGTGAGGAAGAAGGCGGCCTTGAGGTCGACGTCGATGACGCGGTCCCATTCCTCCTCGGTCACTTCCAGCACCGGCTTCACGAAATTGACGCCCGCGTTGTTGACGAGACCGTCGATGCGGCCAAACCTGGAAACCGTGGCCGTGCACAGCCGCTCGAGATCCTCGAGGCGGGAGACGTCGGTCGGCACGCTCACCGCCTCGCCGCCGGCACCCGCGATCGCAGCCGCCGCCGCCTCCACCTCCGCCGCGTCGCGGTCGGCGAGCACCACCTTCGCGCCGCTGGCGGCGCATCCCAGCGCGATCGCCCTGCCCAGACCCCGCGCGGCTCCGGTGATGATGACGACGCGACTGGCGAGCAGCGGTGCAGCGGTCATGGTGAACTCCCTTCACCCGTGTGCGAACGCCATCCGCCGGAGCGCTGCGACGCTTGATGCGGGCCGACACGGACACGATACCACGATTCGTCCGTTCGTCGCATTCGCAACGCCGCGAGGAACTCAATGCACCAGGTCGTGATCGTCGACGAGCTGGTGACCGAGCGGGCGGCGTTGCCCGGTCTGGCCACGGTCGAGGGAGCGGCTCACGGGCTGAACCGGTGCACCATTGTGTGCCGGTAGGTTTGGCCCGGATCGAGCCGCACGCTCGGCCAGTCGGCGTGGTGGATGGAGTCGGGGTATTTCTGCGTTTCCAGGCAGAGTGCGGCGTTGGCCTTGTAGGCCGTCCCCCCTTTCCCGACGAGCGTGCCGTCGAGGAAGTTGCCCATGTAGACCTGCACGCCGGGCTGGTCCGAAAGCAGCTCGAGCCTGCGGCCGCTCGCGGGATCACGCAGCATGGCGACGGTCCGCAGCCGGCCGTCGGGCTGCCAGCCGCGGATGAGGTAGGTGTGGTCGATGCCGCGGGGCGTGCCGGCGGCGCCGCCGGGCGGCACCGTCTCGATGGCCGGTCCGCAGCGGCCCAGGGGCTGCCGCTCGGGGCGGAAGTCGAAGGGCGTGCCCGCCACGGAAGCGATCGTCCCCGTGGGCGTGCCCGTCGCATCGACCGCCAGGTAGCGGTCGGCGGAGACCGCCAGTTCGTGATCGGCGATCGAGCCCGACGCATGGCCGGCCAGGTTCCAATAGGAATGGTGGGCGAGGTTGACGATCGTCGGGGCGTCGGTCGTGGCCGTCATCTCCACGTGCAGTTCGCCCGCCGGCGTGAGCGTGTAGACGACCCGGGCCACGAGTTGGCCTGGATAGCCCTCCTCGCCGGCGGGCGAGACGAGCTCGAACTCCACGGCCGGACCCTTGTCGGTCGCCCGTGGCGTGGCCTTCCAGAGTTTCTGGTCGAAGCCGGCAACGCCGCCGTGGAGGTGGTTGGGGCCGCTGTTGGTGGCGAGCGTGTAGGCCTTGCCGTCGAGCTCGAAGCGGCCGCCGGCGATGCGGTTGGCGCACCGGCCGCAGATGGCTCCGAAATACGGGGAGTTCTTCAGGTAGCCGGCGAGCGAGTCGAAGCCGAGGACGACATCGGTCGGCTTGCCCGGCGTTCCCGGCTTCGGCGGCACGAGAAAGGTCGTGAGGATCGCTCCGTAGTCGGTCAGCGTGGCCTGCCATCCGCCCGGCGCTGCGAGCGTGTAGAGCCGGGCCGCGCGGCCGTCGGGGAGCTTTCCGAAGGTCTGCACGGCAGGGACGGCAGGCACGGCGATTTCCTGGGATCGGGCCGCAACGCCCGCCCCGAGGGCGAAGACAGCGGTGGCAAGGAAAAAGGAGCGATGGATCATCGTTTCTCCGCGGCTGCAATCCGCAGGAACATAGCCCCGCCAAGGACACTTCCGCAACGCATCGCCCGGCCACCGGGCGAACCTCGCCCGCAGGGAATGGATCACCCGCCTCGAGCGGCGGCGGCGCCGGCAGCGGGGCGGCGGCGCTGCGGGAACCAGTGGGCGTCGAGCACGAGCATCGCCACCCGGTTCTCGAGGTTGGGGCGGAACACCACGAGCAGCAGCACGGGCAGGTACCAGGCCATGTACAGGCCGCCGTTGTGGGCCTTCCAGAACTGGCTGCCGAGCAGGACGGCGGCCGAGCAGCTCATCAACGTGCCGAGGTTCTTCGGGGCCGGCCAGATCGCCAGGGTGGCGATCAGGGCGACGAAGGCCGCCAGCACCGGGAGCCGGAAGACGGCGTCATAACCGGGCAGGGCCCAGAAGCCCTCCAGCGAAACCTTGTTGGGCAGAATCCAGCCGAACATCTGCCGCAACTGCCCCACGAACACGGCCGCGTCGGGTGAGGTGAACCACAGGCCGACCACCAGCGCGGCCAACGCCGCCGCGACGCCCAACGCGAAGCGGCGCACGCCGCGTTCCCAGTAGAAGCTGCACCACAGCGGCAGCAGGAAGACGGGATAATAGATCGCCCCGATCGCCAAACCGATCAGGGCTCCCGCCATGAATGGACGCCGATAGGCCGCGACGGCCCACACGAGCAGCGCGCCGGGCAACGCGTGATCGACGCGGCCGGTCATCGTGGCGGTGTAAGGAAGGAGCAGGTACAGCACCGCGGCCGCGATGCCCATCCGCACGCTCTCGAAGTGCCGCCAGCCGATCAGCACCATGCCCGCGACGATCGCCAGCTGCGAGACGATCGCCATCACGCGGGCGGTCGTCTCGTGCACCTGGCGACGGCCCGTGCCGCCCGATTCGTCGCCGCCGGTCGGATCGGGCGTGAACAGCCGCTGGGTGGAGATCTGCGGCAAGAGGAAGAGGAGCGGGTAGCCGGGGCCCTGGCGGGCGAGCTGGTCGGCGTCGACGCCCCCCTCCCGCGCCTGGAGCTTCTCCGCGGCGGCCGCGACGGCCACGTCGTCGGCCTGCGGCCGCTTCGTGATCACGTTGGCCAGCAGGAACACCAACAGCGCGACGCCGAGGAACACCAGCCCGCCGGTCGTGAGGTTCGGCTCCAGGAGCGGCCGGCGGACCATCATCGAGTCGCAGAGCATCCGCGCCAGGAACAGCCCGGTCACGGCGAACAGCCAGATGAAGCCGATCTCCTGGGAGTCGGCGTTGCCACGCCGCAGGCCGTGTTCCACGGCCAGCAGGCCGGGTGCCAGGAGGATGAGGGCCACGAGGTCGAGATTCCGCACGCTCAACACGCGGTTGAACTTGAAGAACAGCGCGAGCGACAGCAGCGACGCCAGATAGAACCACGACGTGGGATTCACGCCGTAGTAATGGAAGAGGATGTCGCTCATGGGCGGGCAGGCATGGGGACGGTGGCGAACACCCGTTCACACAGGGTACGCCCTGGCCGTGGCGTTGCAAACTCGCTCACCGAAAGGGCCAGAGAAGCGGTGCCAGGGCGACGGTGAGGGCCATGACGAGCAGGTTGAGCGGTCCGCCGAACCGCACGTAGTCGCTGAACTTGTAGCCGCCCGGGCCGTAGATCATGAGGTTCGTCTGGTAGCCCATCGGCGTGGCGAAGCCGCAGCTGGCGGCCACGGTGATGGCCATCACGAACGGCAGCGGGTTGACGTCGAGATCGGCCGCCGTCTGCCAGGCGATGGGGAAGGTGAGCACCGCCGCGGCGTTGTTGCTCATCAGTTCCGTGAACAGCATCGCGACCAGGTACAGCGCCGCCAGGACGAGGTGCGGGTGGTCGCCGGCGGCGGCGATCGTCGACTCGGCGACGGCGGCGGCGAGGCCCGTCTTCTCCATCGCCCGGGCGAGCCCGAAGCTGGCGGCGATCAGCAGCAGCGACTCCCACTCGATGCTTCGCCGGGCCTCCGTGGACGAGATGCAGCCCGTGGCGACCACGCCGCAGGCGGCCACCAGGGCGGCGGCCACCATCGGCACGAGATCGAGCGCCGCGGCCAGTACCATGGCGGCCAGGATCGTGCAGGCGATCCAGGCCCGGTCGTGCCGCGGGGCGACGGCATCGCTGATCTCGCTGACGAGGTAGAAGTGGCGGCTCGACCGCTGCCGATCGAGGAAGGCCGGCCCGGCCTCCAGCAGGAGCGTGTCGCCCGGCTCGAGGGCGATGTCGCCGATCTTCATCTGCAGCCGCTCGCCGTTGCGGGCCACGGCGATGACGACGGCGCCATAGGTCGAGCGGAACCGGCCCTCGCGGATCGTGCGGCCCACCAGCGGGCAGGTGTTCGACACGACCGCCTCCACCAGCCGCCGCTCGCTGCGGGGATCGTCGAGCTTGAAGACCTGGTCGGTGGCGGGCCGCAGGCCGCGGATCTTTTGCAGCTCGACGACCGAGTCGATCACGCCCACGAACACGAGCCGGTCGCCGGCCTCGAGCCGCTCCGTCGGCGCGACGGCCGCCATCACGTGGCCGCCGCGGTCGATCTCCATCAGGAACAGGTTGTCGAGATGCCGCAGGCCGGCCTCCTCGATGGACCGGCCTACCAGCGGGCTGCCGGGCTCGACGAGCATCTCCAGGGAGTACTGCCGCGGGTCGTCGCTCGGACTCATCGGCGGCCGGCGGTCCTTGAGCAGCCAGCGGCTGGCCACGAGCAGGTAGGCCAACCCGGCTCCGAGCAGGGCCAGGCCCAGCGGCGTGATGTCGAACATCCCCAGCGGCACGCCGCGCTTGTCCTCGACGAGGCCGCTGACCACGACGTTGGTGCTGGTGCCGATGAGCGTGCACAGGCCGCCGAGCACGACCGCGGCGTTCATCGGCATGAGCAGTTTCGAGACCGAGAGCCGGTGCTTCTTCGCCCAGTCACGGATGGCGGGCACCATCAGGGCCACGACGGGCGTGTTGTTCATGAAGGCCGACAGCAGGCTCGGGCCGACCATCGTCCGCACCTGGGCGGCGGCCAGCGACTGGGGCCGTCCCAGAGCCCGGTCCACCAGCACCGCCAGGGCGCCGGTCCGCTCCACGGCCGCCGCCACCACGAACAGCGCGGCGACGGTGATCATGCCCTCGTTGCTCATCCCCTTGAGGGCCTCGTCGGGGGCGATCACGCCGGCGGCCAGCAGGAGCACGACGCCGCCGATCATCACCATGTCGGGGGCCCGTTGCACGAACAACAGCAGGCCGAGCGTCACGAGCACGACGAGCCCGGTGAAGGCCGCCGGCCAGTTGCCGCGAAGGGCGTCGATGAGCGAAGCAAGATCCATGCGCGGCTCGGGAGGCGCGGCCAGGGCGGCGGCCATGGTCGGGAAAACCGGGAATTTCACAGCCCGACGGCGGGGCCGCAAGGGCAAAACCGCCGCCGCGTGACGCGGCGGCGAAGACCGCGACGCGGCTGCGTATAACAAGAGCATGCCTGCGAACGATCCCCCACCCGTGCCGGCCAAGCAGCGATTCTCGGCCTATTACGCCGATCGGCCGCCGTGGGACATCGGCCGGCCGCAGTCGGCCTTCGTGGCGGCCGCCGCCGCGATCCGCGGCCGCGTGCTCGACCTCGGCTGCGGGACCGGTGACTTGGCGATCTGGCTGGCCGAGCAGGGGCGGATCGTGACCGGCGTCGACTTTCTCGCCGCACCGCTGGAGCAGGCGCGGGCCAAAGCCGCCGCGCGGGGCGTGGCGGTGAACTTCCTGGAGATGAACGCCCTGGCGGTGGGAGCGATTCCGGAGCGGTTCGACGCCGCCACCGACTGCGGACTCTTCCACACCTTCGACGACCCGGGGCGGTCGGCCTACGTGGCGGCTCTGGCGCAGCTGCTGGAGCCGGGCGCCCGGCTCTTCATCCTCTGCATGTCCGACAGCGAGCCGGGCACGCAGGGGCCGCGGCGGGTCTCGTCCGCGGAGATCCATGCGGCGTTTCGCGAGGGCTGGACGGTGGAGTCGATCGCGCCGGCCGTGTTCGAGGTGGTGCCGGGGATCCCGGGAGCCGAGTTCAGCCCCAGCGGCGCCCGGGCGTGGTTCGCGACGATTCGGCGGACGGCGTGAGCGGGCGGTGCGGCTGCCGGATCGTTGAAGGCCCGTTTTCCGGCCGGGTAAACTTTTCGCCGGGGCAAGCGGCAGAACGTTCAAGAAGAGGTTCTCTTATGCCGTGCACGCATCGGACGCGAGCGTGTCGTCCGTTCCGGGTTGTCACGATCGCGGCCTGCGGGTGCGTCGGCCTGGCCGTGTGCCTCGCGACGCCCGGGATCGCACCGGCGGTGATCATCGAGACGGTCACCGGCACCGGCAACACGACCGCTCCCACTGACGATCCAGGATGGGCGAATGTCGGCGCGCTCGGCATCGGTACAGGCGTCTATCTCGGCAACGGCTGGGTGCTGACGGCCGCGCACGTCGGCGGCGGAAGCATCGTGCTCAATGGTGGCACGTACGCCATGCTGGCCGGCTCCGGCACCCGGCTGACCAACGGTGGCGCGTCGGGGAAAAGCACGTCGACGGACCTCTATCTGTTTCGGCTGGCCACGACGCCCGCCGGGCTCGCCGGCGTTCCGATTGCCGTTGCGGCGACCGGATCGGCCGCGGCGGTGACGATGATCGGCGCTGGCCGGGACCGCGGGGAGTTTACGCAATGGAGCGTCAACACAAGCACCGGCACGAACCCTTGGGTCTGGACCGAGGTGTCCAGCGGTGGCAATTTTGCCGGGTACAAGACCCTCGAAAGCCGCACCATGCGCTGGGGCACGAACAGCGTGAGCGGCACCGGGATCTGGATCAACGCTGGCTTTGGGGATGCCAGGACAATGATTACCGACTTCGACGACTTTTTTCCGTCCTCCACCGAAGCCCAGGCGGCGTCTGGCGATTCCGGTGGCGCGGTTTTCCACAAGAACGGTTCGACCTGGGAACTCTCGGGATTGATGCTCGCGGTGGGCGGCTATTCCGGACAGCCGGATCCGGCGACCCACGCCGTGTTCGGCAACGTGACGTATGCCGCCGATCTTTCCTTCTACCGGCCGCAGATCATGGCGATCGTGCCGGAGCCGGCGGCGATCGTACTCGTCGTGACCGCGGCGGGCGGGCTGCTCGTGGCGCGATCGCTGCGCCGGCGTCGCGCGGCTGGGTCGGCCGACCAACCGTGACGGCCACAAACGCCGCTGGGCCCCGATGCGTCTCTTCCCTTCCGACCGCTATCCGCTGCCGCTGCCGGAGGGGCACCGCTTCCCGGCGGCGAAGTATCGCCTTCTGCGCAAGCGGCTCGAGGCCCACGCGGCCGCCGGGGCGGCGTTCGAGTTCGTGGAGCCGCACGCGGCCACCGACGACGAGCTGCTCCGCGTGCACGACCGGGCATACGTGGGCCGCGTGCTCTCCGGAACCCTCGCGGCCGCGGAAGTCCGCCGCATCGGCTTTCCCTGGAGCCGGCAGCTCGTGGAGCGGTCGCTGCGCAGCACGGGGGCGGCGGTCGATGCGGCCGCGGCGGCGCTCGAGGACGGCGTCGCCGCCAGCCTCGCCGGCGGCACGCATCACGCCGGCATCGCCTTCGGCGAGGGCTACTGCGTGTTCAACGACACGGCCGTGGCCGCCCGGGAGATGCAGGCCCGCGGCGCGGTGCGGCGGGTGCTGATCCTCGACTGCGACGTGCACCAGGGCAACGGCACGGCGGAGATCTTCGCCGCCGACGAGAGCGTGTTCACGATGTCGATCCACGGGGAGCGGAACTTTCCCCTGCGGAAACATCCCGGCAGCCTCGACGTGCCGCTCGTCGACGGCACCGGCGACGAGGAGTATCTGCGGGCGCTCGCTCCCGCGGTCGCGGAGTCATTCGCCCGGGCCCGGGCGGACCTCGTGCTCTACATCGCCGGCGCCGATCCCTACGTCGGCGACCGGCTCGGTCGGCTGGCGGTGACGAAGGCGGGACTCACGGAGCGGGATCGCCTCGTGCTCGGCGCGGCGCGGGCGGCCGGCGTGCCGCTGGCGATCGTGTGCGGCGGCGGCTACTGCGCGGACCTCGAAGCGATCGTGGACATCCACGCCACGACGATGCTCCTGGCGGCGGGCGCACTGGGCTGACATCGACGTCGAGGGAGCAGCTGAGCCGCCGGCGTCCCAGTTCGTCGTTCGGCGTTGCCAACGCGTCGCGGTTATCCCGCTGCCGTTGGGACGTGAGCCCGCCGCGGCGGCCGCGGTGGTCGATCCCCTGCGTGGGAATCAGCCCGATGGTATGCGGCCGCGCGGCGGTCAGATCTCCGCGAGCCGTTCCGTCGAGTCGCCGCAGGAGTCGAGCCGGACGCGACGAGTGGTCGTTCCGCGGATACCGGCCGAACCGCCACATGGTAGACTCCGGCACCCTTTCGGAGATCATTCCCATGCCGCGATCGCTTCGTCGATATGCCCGGTTCTGCTGTCTGCTGCTCGCACTGACGACCGCCCGTGCGGCCGAGACCACGCCCAAGGCGGAGATTCCCGCCCCCGGGGCCGATGGCTGGATCAGCCTGTTCAACGGCAAGGATCTGACCGGCTGGGAGGGGCTGCCCGGCTACTGGACCGTGACCGACGGGGCCATCCAGTGCGCGGAGACCAAGGAAAACTCCAAGCAGACGAACCTCATCCTCCTCTGCTCCAAAGACAACCCGGAGAAGTTCGCCAACTTCGAAATCCGCTACCGCTACCGGTGGATCACCCCGGAAGGGAACTCGGGCCTGCAGATCCGCGGCCGGATCGACAACCCGAAGATGTTCCATGTCGGCGGCTACCAGGCCGACAACGACGCCGGCAACAAGCACACGGGCATCATCTACGACGAGGGCGGCGTGGCCGGCGGGCGGGGGATCATGAGCAAGGTGGGCTTTCGGACCACCTGGAACGCCGATAAACAACGGAGCGAGGAACCGCTCGCCAAGAAGGACGCCGAGATCAGGGCCGCGATTCGCCCGGTGGGCGAATGGAACGAGGCAGTGGTGGTGGCCGACGGCAGGCGGATCACCTACAGCATCAACGGCCAGGTCACGACGGAGATGATCGACGACAGCCCGAAGGCCTGCAAGGACGGCGTCATTGGCCTGCAAATGCACGGCGGGTACACGATGACCCTGCAGTTCAAGGACATCGCGATCCGGTTCCTCGACCAGCCCTGACACCCGCGGGCCGCCTTGTCGCCGAGCCTCTACAGCGACTGCAGGTAGCCGACGAGATCCGCGAACTCCCGCGGGCTCAACTGGCGATGCTGCCCCTCGGGCATGAGCGATTTCTTCTGCACGACCCGCTCGTCCAC
>Ga0315909_10008943_pt1 | contig 10905 bp, 22 predicted proteins | sample LakEriMetagenome_11_FD_203527 | JGI IMG/M metagenome (GOLD analysis project Ga0315909, IMG submission 203527) | Freshwater fungal communities from buoy surface, Lake Erie, Ohio, United States - Buoy 2 MA125 | ecosystem: Environmental > Aquatic > Freshwater > Lake | place: USA: Lake Erie, Ohio...
GCTGTGTGCTGCGGTATGGACGTATCTTCCCAAAACTGTTTCGGAGCGTCAACACATTTATTTCTATCGGTAAACACATTGCTATAGGTAAACACTATTCCCGGCAAACCTCTTTCACCGCCTTTATCGCGTCAATTACGTTACTGACAACAGTTACCTGACCTTTCCAACTGTGATGCCATAAGACCTGATCCGGGGTTAGCTTGGCTTTCTCATCCCGTTTTATCTCAAGCAGGACATTTTTACCCTTCCAGCCTACTAAGATGTCAGGACAGCCCTTACCTACCGCATGGAGATGCTCGACCTCCATCCCCAAGCGTCTTAACTCTTTCACGATTTCCACTTGATTAGAATCCACACGTTTATAGACCACGCCAGTCCCCCTTCTCGCCTCGGTTCCCACGCTCCCACTGAGTTCGGCAATCTTTCTCTAATCTATCCGCAGCTTGATCGCCTCGCTTCTGCCTGACTAAAGATAGATAGCTCATCGCCTTACCCCTGTCCTCTACTCTCCAAGCTAATACAGTGCGAACTTCACAACGATGTCTATGCTCTAAAACTTCCTCGGTTGTCAAAGTCAATTCTCGCCCCTATCCTCTCCACAAACTGCTGGCTTAAACTGTCGTACCAGAGTCCGTACCATTCAGTCCCCTCGCCATTCCTTTGTTTCTCGCACATTAGGAACGTATCCGGCTGGCTCTCATCTATCTGCTCACCCCTATTTTTGGCGTTTTCCTTCTTCTTGTTTCTCCAGACCAAAAAGACGTTATCCACCTGATCTGAGATAGAGCCCGATCCCTTAAGGTCGTTCTTGTTCGGCTGTGTCTCGTCCGTCTGCTGCTTGCGGATGTGGTGGACTAGATGAACATGGACGTTATGATCTCTCGCCAGTGCCGTTAGCTCGTCGATAAAAGACTTCTGACCGTTAAAGTCATCCTCGTTCTTGACGCACTTCATTAGGCTGTCGATGATGATGTGCTTAACGCCTAGCTCAGTGGCGCAATACCGAGTCATGGCTATCACCTTCTCAGGCGACGTAGTTCCCTGCTGGTCGTAAAGGTACATATTACTACCTAGAAACTTATCCATCCGGTCAACCATCTTCGTGATGAATCCTGCCCTGTCATGGGTTAGCGGATCATCCAGCGATTCCCCTGAGAACTGTCTAAGCATCCTCTGTAGCGTCCTCTCTGGCTTCATCTCAAATGACGCTATGCAGACCGACTGACCCTGCTTGACCAAATGCAGCGCGATTTGACCAGTTATAAGCGACTTCCCGCCACCGTTAGAACCAGCGTAAACCGTTACCTCACCCTCACGATAGGCAAAAGAATCATGGGTTCTAACCCAAGGCATCACAATTTTTTTCTCAACTGTTTCCGATAGGTAAGACTCCTTGACCGACTCCAGCCAATCCCTAGCCTTTCTTACTCGGATCGTCACATCGTTAGCGTGAAGGTACTTTTCAACGTCAATGGTTTCAGATTTCAGGATTCGGGCTTTCCTAGCCTCGTCTAGCTCTATCGCCCTCGCTTCAATGCTCATGTGTTCTTCCCCTTGGTTTCAATTGCACGGTTTAAATACCATATAGCTTTCTGTAAGTCTTGCGTATATGTACCCTTGTGTTCTGCCCTGCTTATATATTTCACAGCGTTGCCAAGATGAAAATCAAGCCGCTTTGCTTCGATGTAGTCGATAGCCTCAATGCCGCCTGTGTTGTAGTGCGGAGGATTGTTTACCATGTCAGACATAGTTCTTTTCCTTAATCTTTGCCAATAGCATTGTCGAGAACTCGCTAGGCTTTTTCGTTAGGTTCCAAATAGCCTTAATCTCTGCGGTAGATAAGTCTTTCCATCCAGAATCAACCGGCTCCACTGGCTCAGGCTCTTTCGGAAACTCAATCAGCGGCTCTCCGGCTAATCGATCAGAAATGTCTTTCGTTAGAGCATGGTTCGTGTACATCAGCTTTAGAATCTTTAGTAGCTCCTCAGCCTCATCTCTCGTTAGCTCGATAGTCAAGTGTTCTTCTCCTTCAGCTTGGCTTCGATGGCGCGTACAAAACTGCCAGTATTGTGAGTATTCCGAATTAACTCCGATATTTCCTCATCCGTCAGCCCCTGCCATTCGCGCTCAGGCTGCTCGAGTTTTGAAAACAGAATTGCAACCGAATCTAGAGTCTTAACCGGGACAACTTCTGATCGCTCCACTTCGTGTTCTAATGCTTCCAACACTTCTTGGGCTTCCCTGCGGGTTAATGTGATCATTGTTTCCCCTAGTTAATATAACTAACAGCTTCGTTGATTCTGGATACAGCCGTTTTAAGCCGTTTTCTGTCCTCGGCTGATACTCCCCTACCCTCGCTTACGTCAAATGCCGCTATGGACGTAATAAGTGCCTCAAATTGGATTATTTTCAGAAGGTCTGTTGCGTAAAACGGTCTCCTTACAGGTTTGTTGATATGGTTTGCTTTTAATCGGTCTAAATTGTTGTTGTTAGGAAATAGGTCTGTCAAGTCCATTCCTACGGCTTCAACGATTTGATGCGCTGAACATCCGGCAAAGCACTTGAGCAGGATTCGACCGTCATCTGTTTCCGTTATGGCAAGACTTGGTGATTTGTCGCCATGAGCAGGACAGCAAGCAGTCCATCTGCCTTTGGAGCCTTTAACCTTTTCGAGCTTGTTTAGTAAATCGCCAATCATTTCAGTCTCCTGTCACCTACCCACCAATCTTTAGGACTTGATGGAGAATTTACGATCTCATCTTCCCAACGCTTTCCATTAAGCCAAGACGCTGGATGAGGAATGTATTGCTGGTCTCTTGATGCCAAGCCCTGTTCGCTAATGGCAACCAGCATTTTCTTTAGAACAATGTCATCGACTTTAAGCTTTGCCCAAGCCTTCAACGCATTAGGTTTTGCTACCTTACGAGGATATTGCTTCCAGAAAACATCAAATCGATCATCAGATAATTGGTTTATGGTTTCTGGTTTATGGTTAGTGGTTAGGCTTTTTTTGGCTTTTGTTTGGCTTTCCACTGGGTTAGCGGTGGGTTTTCGTTGGCTTTTCTTCGGTCTGCCGCCTAGCTTTCCATTGGTTGCCTGACGGGAAATATATGCTTTGTACTCCTGTATTTCAGCATCAGCACGAGCATTTCTGTACCCATCCTCACATAGCGTAAAGAAGTCTTTGAGTACATTTTCAACCGTATGGTTATCCAACCGTAAGCGACGGGAAACCCATGGGATATCGTTGGGTATTGGAGATTCTGTGTCGTAATACAGGTCAAGTAACCTGCGATACGCTAAATCTTCGTCATTGGTAAGGAATGAAGTGGCAGACAAATAGTCGCCAATATGGAACTTATAGAAGTGCATAGCTTTGCCTTTCTCGTGAGGCGGTCAGCCTCGGCAATCTCACAAATAAGGTGGGTCAGGCAGGACGGTGAGAAATCGTCTTTTCAGGAGCTACCCTAGCCATTCCCTGTGAACTATACCGTAATGTTTCTCAACTGACAAATCTTACAAACATTGTGTTCCTTGAACTGCATTGACGATCTGGACTTCTTGCAGCCAGCGCAGTATCTAAGACCGTGATGGTATTTCTTAATCGTTCCAGTTTTGTCGCTTAACGTTGGAACTGAGAGTTTTGAAGGTTCTTCTTTCAACTGGTTGCCCTCTAGGAGTTGTCTTTCTAGGTTCAGGGTACTTCTCTAGCTTAGGTTGCGTTTCTTGCAATCTTTTTAATGTTTTCTCGTATTTCATTGTCTCATAATGTTGTTGTTTGGTAATAGAATATTCCTATAGGATTTGATTTATCTATAGAAATGTTTTTACACCTATCTGTTAAGGTATGGCACTATTTCGGGGCGGTAACTTACTAGGGGATAAATATGAACGCACAGGAATTAGAGCAGTTTCTACTTTACGAACTGTTAGACGGTCATCCAGATGATGTGCTTTGCCACATGACAGCCGCTGATATTGGTGAAGAATTCTCACAGATGTTATGGGTTTGGTCGCAGCATCATCAAAATCCTATCCAATTGAGAGACAGTATGCAACGGTTCATTATCAACATGATTAACCGTACTGTGAAGTCTAAGAACTTGCCTGAATACGATGAGACTGACGAGGATCGTCATTTCGAACATCAAGACAGGCTGTATCAGGAACACAAAGACCGGGAAGCAGAAAACTACTTTAAGGGAAAAGAAGCATGAACAAACTATTCAGGACGGACGATAAGCTAGCTGACTTCATCGACCGTCATTCTGGTAAAGTCATCTTTCTAATGTTTCTACTGGCTTTGTTATTGGATAGCGTATGACATCAATCCTAGACCCGAGCTTTAAATATGTCCCGTCTGGCAAAACAAACATTCGTAAGACTTTTGACCGTATTCGCAAAGAGCAAAAGGAGGCTGCAAAGATACAAGCTAATGAGAAAGCACAACCTAACAATATCATCTTCAATAAAAAATTCGCTAAAGGATAAATAATGGATAACCGTCAACAGGAGCAAGAAGAACAGCAGCAATGGCTTGTGTATGAGAAGTTACAAAAAGCCAGAGTCAAGCTCCAGAATATCGAGCTAAAAAAGTCAGGACATAACAAATTCGCAGGGTATCGCTACTTTGAATTGACCGACTTCCTGCCTACAGTCAACTTGATATTTGCTGAATTAAAACTTTGCCATACGCTAGAGTTCACCAGCGACCTAGCGACAATGCGCGTTATTGATACTGAGGATGGTGGCTGCGCTAAGTTCACCTGCCCTATGGCTTCTGCTCAATTAAAGGGATGCCATGAAGTCCAGAATCTAGGCGCATCGATTACCTACATTACTCGGTATCTGCTGGTAATGGCTCTAGCTATCTGTGAGCATGATGCGTTAGACGCTACAACAGGCTCAGAAGAACCTAAGTCTGCAAAGCCTGTCACTAAGTCGGTATTCGACGAGCTAGACTCAGAATCTCAGGACGAGATTCGTAGCTATGCAGCCGACGTAATTATGCTGATTCATAAAGACCAAGTGTCTGAGGCTGTGGAGTACATCAATTCTCTGGAGCTAGATGCGGATTGGAAGACTGCACTCTGGAGCCAGTTGGATAGCAAGCAACGATCAGCAATTAAGAAATTCACTAAAGGATAATCATGGAATACGATAATACAAACCGAGGCACATTAGGACGCAACTCGAATAAGACTGAGGATAGACACCCTGATTATTCAGGAACGATCAATATTGACGGTAAAGACTACTGGCTATCTGGATGGCTAAAAGAAGGCAAAGCAGGTAAGTTCTTTTCTCTGGCAGTTAAGCCTAAAGAGACCAAGAAGCCAGCAAAGAAAGTAGAGTTTCAAGACGATGATCTTAGTGACGCACCATTCTAAGGAGAAACTATGAAATACTTATTCGCACTCTGGTTAGCTCTCACAGCCCCTCTCGTTTGGGCTAGCTGCTCGACACATAGCTATTACTACGATGGTCGGTATGTGACCTGTACAACCTGCTGTTATGGTGGCAACTGCAATACAAGTTGCTTTTGATTATGAGGGAAAGCAGATGCCAGCTTTTCGATTAACAAATCGTCAAGGATAGAACTGGTGTAGCGAGTACCTCACCCTTAAGCCTAGCGATAGGTGGCGCACATAACCTACGCAGCATACGCACAGTCTCCTATCAGGTAGGTTTCTCCCCTCTGTGTGAGTATGTTGACAGCCCGGAAAGACGGGCATTAACTCAGGAGAAAACATGGAACTGCTGGACTATTTACTAAAGACTTACAACATCAAGAATGACCGCCAATTAGCCCTAACGCTAGGCGTATCAACACCTACGATCAGCAAGATTCGTAACGAGCGGTATGGCGTATCGGCTAGCATGATGATTGCCATTCACAAGACCTTTGCCATGCCTATTGAAGAAATTGAAAGTTTCCTATGAGCTATGAAGCAACCGAATTGTTAGTAGTCCGTTGGGGTGAGGCTAGAGGAATCATCCAGAACTCAGACGCTAAGACGCAGCTATTGAAGGCTTTTTCTGAGATGGGAGAGTTAGCAGATGCGATTACCAAACGAGATCGTGACGGAATTATCGATGGACTTGGCGACGTTCTTGTATGCCTCACTATGGTTGCTGCTATTGAAGATGTCGATCTAAAACACTGTTTTCAGTCAGCATACGACCAGATCAAGGATCGAAAGGGCTTTCTGAACAAGGAAGGAGTATTCGTTAAAGATGACAAATGACCTTAAAACCGCTATCGATATGGTCAATGGCTGGTGGGCTAAGAGTATCGTCGCTATCCTGCTCTGTGTAATTGGATGGTATGTCGGTGGAATACAGACCGAATCTAGGATTGCTTCTGACTGTAAGTTCGCAGGGGCATTTCGCGTAGACATCCAAGCATTTACTTGCCAACGCAGACTATGACTAAATTTTGCACCAGTTGCCAAGCCGTTAGAGACATAGAGGGTGGAGTTACCAGACCGACTAGAGGAACTACTCGCTGGATATGCAAGTCTTGTATCGAGAAGAAGTCTCCGAGCATCTACCGAAATATGTCTGGGAAGCCGACTCCATCAGCCCATGTTAAACGGCTTTTTCAATTGCCATGAACAAATCAGATCAAGATTTAGTAAATGTAGTTGCAAATATTGCATTTATTAACGGGTTAAAGGAAATTGATGTTTTGCTACCACCAGATTTAAGACCATTTTTACCACAATCAATACGCAACAAATTTCAACTAATCCAAGAGGAACGAAATGGGCAGACCTAGAAAGAATCCTGACGATCCTAAGTGGCAGGAACCAGTAGAGAAACCTAACGATGATTGGCGTATCTTCTTCGCAGCGGCTCTAGGAGGCTTAATTGCTAGGGGTAGTGGTCAGACCTATGACCAGATGATAAAAACCGCCTCAGAGATCGCTACAGAGGCTCAGAAGTCACTTTCTTAGGGCTTCGTATTGGGTGTAGCATTGCTTGAGGGCTGACCTGAGTTCGTCGGCTTCTCTAGCGACCCTGACAAGAAACTCTCCATCCTCTCGGTAAAGCTCTTTTCCGCTACAGGATGTTGGTCTAGTGCCGGAGGAACTGGGCAAGGAACTTGTTTCGGTGGGGCGGGTTTGACGCTGCTGCAAGCTGTTAGAAAGAGCGTTAGCCCGAGCAGTAATATTCCTGATTTCCGCATCTTTCTCTTTCCTTAACTTATCAGCGTTAGCCTGTAGCTCCTGCTCCTTAGCCCTAGCTTCTTCCTGAGCCTTAGCGTACTGAGCGTATTGCTCGGCTTTCTCTTTATCCCAAGCCTGTTGAACCTCAGCCTTGCCTAGCTGGTGTCCTTGATACAGACCTCCGGCTCCTGCAACGCCTATGGCTGCTACAACGCCAATGATGACGTAATGGTTCATTTCGGCGGTACTTTTGTGCCATCAAGTTTCTTGTGAATCTTGACCTCACGACAGACCTGTACCTCTTTACCCTGTTTTTTCTCAGCGTGACAGACCTTCTTTGTCTCGCCAGCGTGAATGTTAAGCACAAGTAGAAGACTAAGAACGACAGTTCCAACCATGCGTATTGCAATCATGTGATCTCCGGGTGTGGTGGTTGTTCGGGTGCTGCTTTACCGTTATAACCTGCTGAGGCTATTGGTGCAATCGTTGGCTCCATACGAACAGGAGCCTGTACAGGTGAAGGTGGTGGAGCCTTTGGAGGATCAGTCCAATCACTCGCCTTAGATACTCCGGGTGGTGGATCAATCAACTTAGCAACCCCGTCTTTACCTTTAATGGCAAGCAATGTCGCCAATGCGCCTAGTATGTACTTGCTCATGTCCGACAGCAGCATAAAGAACTGTTTATCCGCTGGTGCTATAGCGTTCATCGGCTGAGTGACGAAAACAACCGAATACATCGCTAGGCTAGACATCATCAAAAGCACCATACAAAAGGTAGTGCCAATGACTAGCTTAATGACTGAATCAATCTGGTCAGGACTCCACTTCATTTTTCCTCCGGCTTAAAGTCGGCAGCAGGTACTAATTGATCTGGACAGGTTCCCGTTACAGCACAAGTAGGACGCTGGCACTCAGGTTTATTCCAGTTTTTGTTATCTTGGCAAGGATAACGGAACCTATCCTCACAGCCTACGAGACTAAGAATGAACAACAGCCAAAGCGCGCGCATACTGAGCCTCTCTATCTTCCATACCCTTGTAACCACCGTTAATGACCTTAGTCATGCCTCGCAAGTCTGTGGCATCAGCGAATCGATTTAGCTTGTTAGTCTCCCAGAACCAGCAAGCAGACTGTGCAGCACCTTCAAACGTCTGTGTGTACTCTGAGGCTTGTTCTGGAGTCATCTCTAGGCTAGCAGCGAACCAGAAATAGTTGGTTTTGCCCGTGAGTTGAATCAGACCCCTTCCCTTGTACAGACTTCCCTCACCGCTAGCCTCGTCACCGTTACCCATGCGGTTAGCGTAAACATGGTTGGCGATCTTATCCGGCTGTTTAGCGTAAGCCTTAGCTTGAGCGTCTGTCTGGAAATACTTAGGGAATACTTTAAGGAGTCCTGAAGCAGAGTAGTTCAGGTTTTCCGTTAGCCATACGAACCCACCTGATTCGTGATGACATTGGGCTAGGAAAGCCGCTATACGGTTCGGAGTCGTTATTTCGTATTCTTCTAGGAGCGACTTACCACCTAGTTCGGTCTGCTGGCTGAATAAAGCGTCATACCATTGATCCGGGTACTTAGAATGAGGGATAAATTTCCTGAAAGCATTGCGGTCAATCACGATACATCCTCTCTATCAGTATCTCTCGCCGTAGTTCTTTCATCTTCCTAATCTCGATGATAGCGGCTTGATGAGCATAGTACATATCGTAGTACATGAAAGCCAGAACGGGCATTATGATAAAGAACATTAGTAAGACAGCCATAACCACCACAATTAATGACCAAGGGACATTCTCATCATCGTGCTTCTTGTCGTTAGCCACATTAGAAACATTCCCCATGTAATTACGAACACCGTTGCCGATACCCATGCCGCTTTTGCCCGGATTTCCGCTATCCTTTTTCTTCGTCGCCATGATGCTATCTGAGCTAGCCTAAGTTCTTCTGCGTGAGCTTCTTCTTGCTCTTTGACGATACGCTGCCACATCTCCTCGAACTTACCCCAGAGTCCAGATAATTCCGGCGGGCTGCGGTACACCATGGTTTCTCTTATCTCGGCTAACATTGCATCAAGCCTAGACGTAATCAGGATGCGCTTTAATGCTCTCCTACCTATTGATTCTTCACCCTTATAGACCTGTTTGGCTTCTAACTGCTCCTTGAGGAATAGCTTACTGATAGCGTCATAAGCATCCATCAATGCGCCTAGCTGGTTGCCGATGTCCGTAAACACATCGTTAGGGTCAGCCTTGGCTATTTCTTGAACCCTCTGGACTTCAGCGTTATATTGCTGTTTCTGTACCGGAGTCGGGTCAACAATCTTCTGATACTGTGCCTTTAGATCATCCAGCACATCCTTAACATCACCTGCCGCACCCTTGATCTCTTTGTAAAGTTGACAGCCTTTCTTTACAGCAGCAACCGCAGCATTAGCAGCAGCAAGTAGCGTTAGCGGATCGATTTATTCCTCTGGATCAGGCTTCTGATTCTTTCTGGCAATCTTTAGGTGTTGGTGCTTATACCAAGTGCCAATTAACAAGCCGATAACACCGATTGCTAGACCACCAAGCGCAGCAAACTCATTAGCTGTAAGACCAAAAAAAACGGCAGTCGCAGAACCGCCGTAAGTCGCCGCAGTAGATGCTTTTGGTACGTCAACCATTTCTAGCCTCAAGCTGTTCAATACGTTGGCTCATCTCTTTTACTGCGTTAATCAGAGCAAACGTGAGTTCTGAAGTATCTACAATCTTAAACCCATTGTTGTCAGTTTTTACACAATTAGCAAAGGCAGTACCTTCTAACTCCTGAGCGATAACCCCAACAAACTGCTGTGATGGGCTATCAGACTTCATAAATTCAGCGGTATAACGATAGTTCTTAGGCTCAACCTGCTTTAGTTCCGCTAGACCTCTAGTATAGGCACTAATGTCTTGCTTGTAACGTGAGTCTGAGTAGCTGTTAAATGATCCACCACCGACCTTTTGAACGTCTGACAGGTCGAAACCAGCCGATGTAGCACCCACAAACAAGCGCATATTGCCAGCAATACGAATCTGAGCCTCAGCACCCGTCCAATACAAAGAGCTAGTTGTCGTAAAGTTATATCCAGCAGAACTTACAGGAGCAGTATCAAATGTCTTGGTTCCTGCAAAATTTTGACTACCAGTATTAACAATGCCAGAAACAGTCGATGAGGCTGTAGGCAACGCAGACGATGACCAAGAGCTACCGTTAGATGTCAGGACGTTACCGCTAGAACTAGGGGCTACTGACGATACAGCAGACGTCCCGTTACCCACCAATACCGCACCTGTAGATAGTGAAGCTACACCAGTACCACCGTTAGCCACGTTTAATGTGCCACTAAGTGATATAGAGCCAGATGACGTTACAGGCGAGCCAGCAACCGTAATACCTGATAGGTTAGACGTTAGACCTACGCTAGTAACCGTACCAGTTCCCGGAGTAACAGTACCCCAAGCAACACTAACACCGTCAGTCGTTAGGTATTTACCTGAGTTACTCGTCTGAGAAGGCATCAGAGCATTAATCGCTGTCGATGCTGTGGTGTTTCCAGTACCGCCCTGAGCTATCGGCAAAGCGTTCGTTAGGGTAACGCTTCCAGTAACAGACAAGTTACCGCCAACAGTAAAGTTATCTCCATCAGACCCTGCTTGCTGGTCTTTTAGCTGAGACATCAACTCACGAATCGCGTTATTGATGTTTGATG
>Ga0315909_10008946_pt1 | contig 10905 bp, 11 predicted proteins | sample LakEriMetagenome_11_FD_203527 | JGI IMG/M metagenome (GOLD analysis project Ga0315909, IMG submission 203527) | Freshwater fungal communities from buoy surface, Lake Erie, Ohio, United States - Buoy 2 MA125 | ecosystem: Environmental > Aquatic > Freshwater > Lake | place: USA: Lake Erie, Ohio...
CGCATGCTCGGCGACCAGCCGGCGGGTGAAGGCGTCATGTCGCAAACGACGTGGCCTTTGTGCTGGAAACCCCTGTACTGTTTGAGGAAATTCGGCCATTCGTCAGCTCCCTGAGTTCGATTTAGAGGAAAGTGGATCGACGGAACAAGTTTTTCTTGAACTTTTTGTGCAGCCGTCTATCATGGACAACAGATGGTCAACCGATCGTCTCCCGCTTCTCCTCCCTGAGCGGGTGCCTGCGAGATTTTCGAAGGCGTTTCGCCCCGGCGCATGAATGCAGCCGGGGTTTTTTTTGCCTGCTCGGTGCCCCCCGCCCGGTCTTAGGTCGATGGCTCGGCCGAAGGGGGTGAATGTATCCGGAGGCGGTCGGTCAGCCTGACGCTGCCGGTCCGGGGGTTGCCGTGTCAGGTGAAACAGCGGCGGGCCCGGCCGACGCGGCCTGACTGCTCTGACCGATCCATTCTTCCACGAGCGCCGACAGTTCGTCACGGCCCGAGCGATTCAATGCCGAGAAAAGCAGCACGGTGTCAGGTGATTGCGGGCGCAGACGCTGCAATTCGGAACGCACGCTGCGCAGGGCCGTGCTGGCCTGCTGCCGGGGCAACTTGTCGGATTTGGTCAGCGTCACGACCAGCCTGACCTGCGACGGAATCCACTCGATGAGCTTGCGATCGAGGTCGGTCAGTTGACGGCGGATATCGGCCAGCAGGACTACCCCGGCCAATTGCGTGCGGGCCTGCAGATACTGGCCAGCAAGCGTGTCCCAGGTGCGTTTGGTTTCCAGGGGTGCCGAGGCGTATCCGTAACCCGGGGTATCGACCAGGTAGGCGATCGGCTGGTCTGTCGGGCCAACCGCGAAATAGTTGAGTGCCTGCGTGCGCCCCGGGGTGCGGCTTGAGAAGGCCAGCCGCTTGCGGTTGCACAGCACATTGATGGCGGTGGACTTGCCTGCGTTGGAACGCCCGACGAACGCAAGCTCGACGAGGCCGTCTCGAGGCAACTGAGCCAGAGCGGCAACCGTCGTGTGGAACCGGGCGGAAGTGAGGAGCGACATGACGCGGCGCTATTGTACAATCGACGGTTTGCGTGCATTGCGTTTAATTCAGGTGCTCTTGATGATTCCGATGACCAGACGGACCGCCCGGCAAGCTGCCTGCGGCGTCATCCGCAGCGTGACCCAGGCCGGCCATTCTCTGCGTGCAGCGCAAGGGATGGCGCAGCGTGTGCTTGCCAGCGCCTTCGTGCTTGCCGTGACCCTGGCCGCATGGTCTCCGGCTGCACAGGCCCAGGGCGCACCGGCGAAAGTCGACCCAGCCAAAGGCCAGCAGCTCGCCGCTCAAGTGTGCGCAGCCTGTCATGGCGCTGATGGCAATGCGCCCAGCCCGAGCAATCCCAAGCTCTCAGCTCAGCATGCCGACTATCTGTACAAGCAGCTCGTCAATTTCGTGCCCAAGGCTGGCGCCAAAGAGGCCGAACGAGCCAATGCCGTGATGGCCGGTTTTGCCGCCACCCTGTCCGACGCTGATCGCCGCAATCTCTCTGCCTGGTTTGCCAGCCAGCCCTTGAAGCCAGCTTCGGCGCGCAACAAGGACCTGGTCGAACTGGGTCAGCGCATTTACCGTGGCGGCATCCCTGAAAAGCAGGTGCCAGCCTGCTCAGGGTGCCACGGCCCTGCGGGTGCCGGTATTCCGGCGCAATATCCGCGGCTGGGCGGTCAGTGGGCCGAGTACACCGAGTCGCAGCTCACGCAATTCCGCGGTGGTCAGCGCAAGAACAGCGCTCAGATGACCACGATCGCCGCGCGGCTGTCTGACGGCGAGATCAAGGCTATTGCCGATTACATCGCCGGTATGCGCTAAGGTTTGACGCGCGTTCACAGGGTCTGCGCCCTGTGAACGTTTCACTGCTCGGGCGCCCTTGAGGTGCCCGAGTCGTTTTTGGGCACACCGAATGCGTGCAGATCCACCCGGGAGTTCAGCATGTTGATCCGCGTTCCTTTTCCCCACGAGCCTCAGGCTTCCGAGATCACACCGCGCCGCGTCTGGGATAAGCGCCGCGATCTCATCCGCGTGGCTGCAGCAGGCATGGCTCTGCCCTTTGCGAGCGGCCCGGCCAACGGGCAGACCGGCAAGGCCGCACTCAAACTGGCCGCAGTGCCTGGACCGTACCCCACGACGGACAAGCCAACGAGTTACCGGGACGTCACCACCTACAACAACTTCTACGAGTTCGGTCTGGAAAAAGACGAACCCGCCCGTCGCGCCGGGACCTTGAAGGTGCGCCCCTGGTCGGTGGCTGTGGAAGGCGCGGTGGCCAAACCCACTACGTTCAACATTGAAGACCTGCTCAAGCTTGCACCCATGCAGGAGCGCACCTACCGGATGCGCTGTGTCGAGGGCTGGTCCATGGTGATCCCCTGGATCGGGTTCCCGTTATCGGAGCTGATCCGCAAAGTTGAGCCCACGGGCAATGCGCGATTTGTCGAGTTTCTGACCCTGGCCGACGCAGGACAGATGCCCGGGCTGCGTTCTTCGGTGATCGACTGGCCCTACCGCGAAGGGCTGCGCATGGACGAAGCCAATCACCCGCTTACGCTGCTTGCCTTCGGCCTGTATGGCGAAGTGCTGCCCAATCAGAATGGCGCCCCGATTCGGCTCGTGGTGCCATGGAAGTACGGCTTCAAAAGCAGCAAATCGATCGTCAAGATCCGATTCCTCGAGAAGCAGCCTGTCACCAGCTGGAACCGCTCAGCACCGCAGGAATACGGGTTCTACTCCAACGTGAATCCCGAAGTCGACCACCCGCGCTGGTCGCAGGCCACCGAGCGACGCATTGGCGAAGACGGTTTTCTGGGCCGCAAGCGCCCCACGCTGATGTTCAACGGTTATGCCGAGCAGGTGGCGAGTCTGTACGCCGGGATGGATCTGCGGCGCGAATACTGAACCGGCCGAGCCCAACGTGGCGGCTCATCTGACCGCAATCAAGGCTCTGCTGTGGGTGTTGGGGCTGGCGCCCCTGGCTCGACTGGTGATGGCCGGCGTCTGGGACCTCTGGGGTGGCCTGGGCGCCAATCCGGTGGAGTTTGTGACGCGCTCGACCGGCACCTGGACGCTGGTGTGCCTGTGCATCACGCTGGCTATCACGCCGATGCGCCGGGTCACCGGATGGACCTGGCTGATCCGGCTGCGCCGCCTGTGCGGGCTGTTTGCATTTTTTTACGGCACGCTGCACGCGCTCACGTACGTGTGGTTCGATCAGTACTTCGATCTGATGGCCATCGTGCGCGACATCGTGAAGCGGCCGTTCATCACGATGGGCGCACTCGCCTTCGTATTGATGCTGCCACTGGCGATCACGTCGACCCAGGGCATGATCAGGCGCCTGGGCCGCCAGTGGGGGCGTCTGCACAGACTGGTCTATGTCGTGGCAGTGACGGCCATCCTGCACTACGCCTGGCACAAGTCAGGCAAGAACGATTACTCGGAGGTTGCGGTGTATGCCGGCATCCTGTCCGTGTTACTTGGCTCGCGATTCGTGACGCGGTGGATGCGTCGCCCCCCGCCCGTTGCAGGTCGCCACTAAGTCGGCGTACTAAGTCGGCGTACTAAGTCGGCACACTAAGTCGGCACACTAAGTCGGCACACTAAGTCGGCACACTAAGTCCGCGTTCCCGGCAGGCGGCGCTCAAGTGCGAACAGATCGGCCACGCGCTCGCGTTCGCGAATGAGGTGCATGCGATCACCATCGACCATGACCTCGGCGCCGCGCGCGCGTGTGTTGTAGTTTGAGCTCATGGCCATGCCATAGGCGCCCGCCGACATCACGGCCAGCAGGTCGCCTTCTTCGATCGCCAGGGTGCGCGCACGTCCCAGCCAGTCGCCTGATTCACAGACTGGACCGACCACGTCATAGGTCTGAGCCTTGGCCGCGCTTGTACGCAGCGGCACGATGTCATGCCAGGCTTCGTACATGACCGGGCGCATCAGGTCGTTCATGGCGGCATCCACCACCGCGAAGTGCCGCTCGCCGTTTTCCTTGATCACTTCGACGCGGGTCAGCAGCAGCCCGGCATTGCCTACCATGGAGCGGCCGAACTCGAACATCACTTCGGGGACTGCGCGCCCGCGTTGCTGCGCCCAGGCATCGATGCGTGCAAACAGGGCTTGCAGCGTATCGCCGCGCGAGGGCGGCACTTCGTCCCGATAGGTGATGCCCAGACCGCCGCCAAGATCCAGGTGATGCAGGGTGATGCCTGCCTGGGCGAGCTGATCGACCAGTTCGAGCAGCCGCTCGAGTGCGGCCAGAAACGGCGCGATGTCGGTGATCTGCGAGCCGATGTGGCAGTCGATACCGGTCACCTTCAGGTGGGGCAACGCAGCCGCCGTACGGTACGCGGCGAGCGCGCGGTCATGGGCAATGCCGAATTTGTTTTCGCGCAGGCCGGTCGAAATGTAGGGATGCGTGCCGGCATCGACGTCCGGGTTGATGCGCAGGGAAACTGGAGCCACCTTCTGCATGGACCCCGCCACCGCATTGAGGCGCACCAGCTCGCTCTCGGACTCGACATTGAAGCAGCGCACGCCGGCTGTGAGTGCATCGCGCATTTCCGCGACGGTTTTGCCCACCCCCGAAAAAACCACCTTGCCGGGGTCGGCCCCTGCAGCCAGCACGCGAGAAAGTTCGCCCCCCGAGACGATGTCAAAGCCTGCGCCACGACGTGCCAGCAACTCAAGGATGGCCAGCGTGCTGTTGGCCTTGATGGCGTAGCAGATCAACGCAGATCGGTTGGCGCATGCGGTTGCGAATTCGTCGAAGGCGGATTCGATGGCGCTGCGCGAATACACCCAGGTGGGCGTACCGAATGTCTGGGCAATCTGATCGAGAGGCACGCGCTCGGCATGCAGCTGACCATCGATCATCGCAAAGGGCGCATGAAGTGAGGACGGTGACAACTGGAGGGTTCCTTCGGGAAGGGGCAGGCTGCGATCCGAATGGACTTTGAAGCACTTCGACGATCGGCGCAGCGCGCCACGGGCTCAGTCAGTTCGGGAACGCGTTGCAGGCGTGCCGGGATCGGTGCGGGTTGCTCGGCTGGCCGGATCATCTGCAGCAGGCGCGGTGCGCGGTGCAGGCTCGGGCGGCACGCGAGGCAGATACAGCGGCCCGGTCTGGCCGCACCCGGTGGCGGCGAGCAGGAGCGAAACCGATACAATCCGGGCCCCACGCACGATGCTGCAAGGCACCCATCGGACAGCGTGAACGGGTTCACGATTCATCGAGGCAGGATAGCATGGGCATCAGCGAGCAGGACTTCAGCCGAGACGCGCAAAGCGCGCTCGATGCGATCGAATCGAACCTCGAGCGACTCACGGACGACATCGATCTGGACCTTGATATCGAGCGCCAGGGCAATGTGCTCACGCTCACCTTCGCCGACGATTCCAAGATCATTGTCAACAGCCATGAGGCCGCCCGCGAGATCTGGGTGGCGGCGCGTTCGGGCGGTTTTCACTATCGTCATGACGGATCGCATTGGGTCGATGGCCGAAGCGGCGACGAATTGTTCGCAGCACTCTCGCGGTTGGTCAGCGCTCAGTCCGGTCAGCCGGTGCGTTTGCAGCCGGGCTGAAGTCCCCGCGCATCGCGATCGGTTGACTCAGCCGCTCGTGTCCGATGCGTGGGCGCGACGGGCTGCCGCAATCGCCTGCACCAGCACATCGGTGCGGCCGACCTGATTGGCCAGCACCAGAATCAGACGACAGTTCAGAGCCATGCTGTCGGCATCCGACAGGCCGCGGTGCGCTTCGATCAGGGCCTCGTAGAAATCATCTGGCCGATCGATGGCGGGTTCGATGTTCAGTACGTCGCTCATGCGGCCTGCCTGTCGCTGGAAGTGGGCGCATGACCCAGCGCGCGGGCCATGGCATCGAGTACTGAAGGCGCATTCCAGGCGCGCCAGCGGGCGCAGACATGCTGGTCGGGACGCAACAGGTAGACCGTGCCGGGGCGTGCATCCAGGCGCGCACTCAGCAGACCTTCCTGATCGATCAGCCGGTGCACGGCGTCGTCGTGCTCGCCTGGGCTTGCGGGCATCTCATCGCTTGAAGACGCGATGAGCTGGACCTGCGGCGCGGGCAGCCCCCGGGCGCGAGCCAGTGTATGCAGCTGCGCAAGCTGCTCCGTGAGGTCCTGTTGTGCCTTGTGGCCGGCAAATATCAGGACCGTGAAGCTGCCGCTCAAGCAGCGCAGCCACCACACTGCTTCGCCCGACAGCGTGCGCAAGGGCGCATCGGGTGAGGGCGCGCCGGGGCGGGCCGCAGGGGCCGAGAATGCCTGGCTGCCCGCAGCGTGGGTCTGCGCCGAGGATGCGGCTGCGTGCTGCGCACCGGGTGTGCTGGGGATGGCCGGCGTGTTGGCCGGACTGGAGTCGACGATGCTGGGCGTGGACAGCCGTCCGCTGTTGACCAGCCTGCGCGCAAAGGGCATCTCGCCCGCCAAAGTCAGGGTGGCCTCGCGAAAGGCATGGGCCATCGTCGACTTAGGCGTGATGAAGTCAGTGCTGCGCGTGGAATTCAGGATGTTTTCATCGGCGGCGAGTTCGCGTTCATGGGCCCAGTGGTCGAGTACGCTTTCCTGGGCTGCACCCGCGACCAGGGCGGCCAGACGCCAGCCAAGGGCATCGGCATCCTGGATGCCCGAATTGGCGCCGCGGGCGCCGAACGGCGAAACCTGATGGGCCGCATCGCCTGCAAAGAGCACGCGGCCATGTCGAAAGCGATCGATGCGTCGGCACTGGAACGTGTAGACACTGACCCATTCGAGTTCGAATTCCCGATCGCCCAGCATCGCCTTCAGCCGGGCCATGACGCGTTCCGGCTGCTTTTCCAGTTCCGGGTCGGCATCCCAGCCGAGCTGGAAGTCCACTCGCCAGACATGATCGGCCTGCCGGTGCAGCAGTACGGATTGCCCCGGATGAAAGGGCGGATCGAACCAGAACCAGCGCTCGGTGGGGTAGTCGGCCTTCATCACCACATCGGCGATCAGGAAGCGGTCACGAAACACCTGGCCGTGACTCTCCAGACCCAGCAGGTGACGCACCGGGCTGCGTGCGCCATCACACACCACCAGCCAGTCGCAGCTGAGCATGTAGGGGCCATCCGGCGTGTCGATGGTGATTCGCACAGTCGACTCGCCAGGCTCGACGCCTGTCACGCGATGCGCCCAGCGCAGTTGCAGACCGGGCAATTGCGCTGCCCGTGCCACCAGGTTCTCTTCGAAGTGGTATTGCTGCAGGTTCACGAAGGCCGGCCGCTCATGACCTGGCTCGGGCAGCAGATCGAAACCATAGACCTCGCGGTCCCGCAGAAAGACGCGGCCCCTGTTCCAGCTGATGCCCCGCTCGGCCACGGCCTCACCGCATCCGAGCCGATCGAGAATTTCGAGGCTGCGCTTGGCGTAGCACACGGCGCGTGAGCCGACACTCACGGTCTGATCGTCATCCAGGACCACGACCGGGGTGCCGTGCAAGGCCAGGTCGATGGCTGTGCACAGCCCGACCGGGCCGGCACCGATGACGATCACCGGATGGTGGATGGACGGGCCGGCCGGGTTGCTGCCCTGCTCGGCGTACCGCAGGTAGTCGTATCTGGGATTGACGTAGGTCTTCATGCCGTTCGCAGGGTCTGAAGTGCGGGTCGACGGGACATGCCGACCGACCGTGTTGGAACCTGATTATGGCCTGTGTGGCGGGCACGCCGTTTGCCGCCTGCATCACGTCAAACACCAATCAGGAGAGCGTCATGAACCTCGTGCTGTGGCTGGTCGTGGGGAGCGTCTTGGGGTGGATCGCCAGTGTCATCACGCGAGCGCCCTCCGAGTCCGAGATCGATACCTTCGCCAATTGGGGCCTGCTGATCAACATGATGGTCGGGATCGCCGGTGCCACTCTGGGCGCCTGGTTGTTGTCGCCCTTGTTGGGTTTGGGCGCCGTGACGCTGGATCAGTTCAGTCTGAGTGCGCTCGGCGTGGCGCTTGGCGGTGCTGTGGTCATGCTGGCGATCGTCAACGTTCTGCGGGGAATCAGTGCGCGCTGATTGCGTATCGCGCACAGCGCTGCGCAACGTGCCGCTACGCAAGCGCCCGGCGCCCGGGATCAGGGAGCATCCTGGCCGCGACCCCCTGGTCGATCCGGATCGCCCGAGCCTGTGGCGCAGTCCGCATCCCGTCCTGCAACGCGCCGGTCAACAGCGCTCAGGCGGCCCGTTCCGGTCTGCAGGGGTACGGCGGGGATCGTGGCCTGTGTTCCAATCGACCATCATGCATCATGCCCCGGACCCTTTGAACCGCGAGACCGACCCGTCGCAGCCCGCGTCGTCTCGCCTGCCGAACGGGGCACTGACCTTTGCGTCTCTGGTGCGCCATGAGCTGGTCAATCCGCTCAATGCCTTGAGTGGGTGGTTGCATCTGCTGTCCATTCGCCCACCGGTTTCAGAGGCGATTGTCGACAAGGCGCTCAAAGGCGCGCACCGCGCGGTGGGACAGCAGCTGCAACAGATCGAGATGCTGTCGCGCCTGCTGGAGCTGTCCGAACCGGGTGCGCGGCTGGACACCACAGCCGTGTCATTGGCCGAACTGGCCCGGCAATGCAGTCAGGACGCGCGCGTGTCGGGACCTATGGCGTTCAACCTGCAAGAGCCGTACAGCGAGGGCACGCAGACGGTGCTTCTGGTGCGCGCACACCCGCAGGCACTCTCGGCAGTGCTGGCCTTGCTGCTGCGCCATGTGGCCGAGCAGGCGGATGCGCAGTCAGGCGCGAGGATCGAACTGGCGTCTCATGCGCATGAGGTCAGCATGACCGTGTGGTGTGTACCGGCGTTGCCTGAATCGGCGGATGCGTTGGCCCTGCCTGTTTCAGGCGCGAGCACAGCACAGACCCGATCCCTTGAATGGTTGCATGCCCTGGCCGTGATCCGAGCGCTGCAAGGGCATCTGAGTCCGGTGCATGGCGATGTGCGTGAGATCGGATTGCGCCTGTGCTTGCCGGCACTCGGGCTGGAGGAGGTCCGTTGACGGCCGTCGCCTCGGCCAACGCTGGCACCGTGCCGTGTCGCGTGCTGGTGGTGGACGACAATGTCGATGCGGCGCGCACGATGGCCATGCTGCTTGAGCTTGAGGGCTATCAGGTTGAGTGCGCGTTCGACGGTCAACAGGCCCTGGACTGCGTGAGGGACCGACCGCCGGATGCGCTGCTCCTCGATATCGGTCTGCCCCGACTGGACGGACTGGAAGTGGCCCGCCGGCTGCGTGCTCAATCCGGTGATGCGGCGCGCAATCGGCTGCTGGTGGCGGTCAGCGGTTACGGGCGCGACCAGGACCGCGCCCAGGCGTTGCAGGCGGGGTTTGATCTGCATTTCACAAAGCCTGCCGACCCGGAGCAGCTCCTGCAGGTGCTTGCACGGCACCGACAGGGCCTGTCTTCACCTCATTCAGCCTAAGTTCCTAAGTCTTTCTCACTTGTTTTACAGGGGGCTTCTGGCGGTCCACGCAGCGCTTGGACTGTGAGTCCCATCCTTTCGGATAGGTGACTGCTCTTGTGTGCCTCGACCTTCATCCTTTGGTGTTAGGGAGATGCAAACATGTCCGAATCATTTGATCGAAAACAAGGATTGTGACCGACAATCCGTTTAGCCTGACCATTCCTCAGGAAAATGTGTCATAGTCGTGACCATGAGCCATCTGCTGATTGTTGACGACGACGCCAATTCGGCGCGCATGCTGGCCACGGTCCTGGAGACCGAAGGATTCAGCGCGACCGTGGTGGGCTCACTGCGCGAAGCACGTCAGCACCTGATGCTTATGCCGGTGAGGGCTATTTTTCTTGATTTATTTCTCCCGGACGGCTGTGGATTTGAGCTCCTGAACGATCCGCAGCTCGTGGGCGAGGCGGAATTCGTGCTGATTACCGGACATGCCTCACTCGACACCTCGATTCAGGCACTGCGACTGGGTGCGGTCGACTATCTCACCAAGCCGCTCAATGTTGAGCACCTGAAGCGCGTGCTGGGCCGTTTGCACAGCCCGGGCAATGTGCGCTCCGAAATTTCTCAGATGAGCGCGGCTGTTCAGGTCAAGGGTGGGTTTTCCGGTCTGATCGGGCGCTCGACGACCATGCGCCGTGTCTACGATCAGATCGCACGGGTGGCACCCACTGCCGTGAATGTGTTTCTGGTGGGTGAAAGCGGCACCGGCAAGGAGGTGGTGGCGCAAACCATTCATCATCTGTCACGCCGGCGGGATCGCCCGTTTCTTGCGGTCAATTGCGGCGCGATCTCGCCGCAACTCATCGAGAGCGAATTGTTCGGGCATGAAAAGGGCAGCTTTACCGGCGCGACCCGTCAGCATCGAGGCTATTTCGAGCGTGCGCACAATGGCACCCTCTTTCTGGATGAAGTGACCGAAATGCCGGTCGATCTTCAGGTGAAATTGCTGCGGGTCCTCGAGACTGGCCAGTTCATCCGGGTTGGCTCCGAAGAGCCGATCGAAACCGATGTGCGTATCGTGGCGGCAACCAACCGCAATCCGCTCGAAGCGGTACGTCAGGGCAAGCTGCGTGAAGACCTGTACTACAGGCTGGATGTGTTCGAGGTGCAGTTGCCGCCGCTGCGCGCGCGCCTGGATGACATCGACCTGCTTGCGCCCGAATTCCTGACATCCATCAATCAGGCCGATGGCGTACCCAGGTCGTTTACACCAGCCGCGCTGGATGCGCTGAAGCACTATCACTGGCCTGGCAATGTGCGTGAGCTGCGCAATGTGGTGCACCGCGCCGCCATCATGGCTGAGCAGCCGGAGATCGATACGATCGAGCTGCCAGCGACCCATGCGGTGCATCGCGTTGCCGCAAGC
>Ga0315909_10008947_pt1 | contig 10904 bp, 12 predicted proteins | sample LakEriMetagenome_11_FD_203527 | JGI IMG/M metagenome (GOLD analysis project Ga0315909, IMG submission 203527) | Freshwater fungal communities from buoy surface, Lake Erie, Ohio, United States - Buoy 2 MA125 | ecosystem: Environmental > Aquatic > Freshwater > Lake | place: USA: Lake Erie, Ohio...
TTGCTAGTACTGACCAAACAGCACCTACAAGTGTTACTGCGGCACCTATGATTTCTGTCACCGCAGCGTTGTCAGCGTAACCTTTTGCCACAACAATACCTCCTAAAAAGGTTAATGCGTGTCTAACTACACCCATCACTTGTTCTTTTGTAAATTTCATAAAAATTGTTTTTTATGGTTTATTTTAATTTATAAATATATTTATATAATAAAAAATAAAACTATGGAAAATATTAACGAAGAATTAGGTTATATGAAGTATCTTTTTGGATATCAAAAAGGTGTTGTAATTTCTGAACAACAAGTTCAACCAGTAGGGCAAGAACCGAAAGAATATATTGACGATCCGGACCTCGTTGCCGCTAAAGATAATTTATCAAAACTAAATGCATTAACTAAATCTGAAAACTTTAAACAAACAAAATTAGATAATTCAAATTATGAATATTCTTTAAAAATGATGCCGAATGGTCGCGGACTAAAGTTGTTACAACAAAAATACATAGGTGATAAGCCGGCAAGTACAGGCGCTATTGATGTTAAGACATTTTTATTTGGGGCGCAAGGTAAGACTATAGTACCTAAAGAATTTATCACACCAATGTATATGAAAAACACAAAAGATATTGAGGTTGCTCGTAATTATCTAAGTCAAGTTGGGGCTAATTTAGATAAATTTATGGCAAAATTTTCACCAGAAGCTAAAATGACAGTGTATGCTGCAAACACCGTATTAATTGGTGATCCAAAACCTATAACTGGGGCGTAATTTTTTTTAAATTTAAATGGACCAAAATTAATTAGTTTTGGTCCAATATTTTGACATTTTAAGAAGAACATTAGTTCTACCATCCCAGGTTTTGATCTGAGACTTAGGAACCCACACTTCCATCTCCCCAATCTCCTCAACCTTTTTTAGGTATTCCTCCCGGAATTTATCGGCCTGAGATGCGTCAGTAATGTAAGGAATCCCAAGGTGTTTAGCACAAGTTTTACCAACTCCAGTAAGCATTGAGAACTCGTCAGTCAAGGTCTTCATACAACAAGTACAAACAGATCCTCTTTGTACGGTAAGTTTTGCCGAGAACTTAACGGCTTTTTCCGAGAAACCAAGGACTTTTGTAATATCAAGAAGGATTGGGTTAAATTTAAGGTTATATTGATTTTTAAGTACCTCACCAATAGTTCTACCAATCTTAATTGTATCACCAATTGCTGGTACATTCATTTTATGTACCTTTGCAGCATTTTCCTCTTTTGTGATCTGGTTAATTGCAGCCTCAGTTTGTTTTTCTGTTAGACTCCCAAACTCTTTAAGTTTGTTTTTAATATCATTAATAAATGAATTTGTTCCGGAATACTCGGAGATCCTCTTAAGATCAGGAGTTAATTCAACGGACTTATTTTCTTCCATTTGCTTGAAGATTTTTTCAACTGCCGCAATTTGGTTGTCTGTAAGTTTTCTTGATTTAACTACAATATCTTTCATTTTAAGGATGAAAGAATTTGACCCTTGGTAATTTCTAAGTTTTGTTCTGATCTCTGACATATCTTAATTATTTATACAACAAAGATATATAGAATATTTTGATCTACAAAATAAATTTGTAAAATTTTAGTAGTTCCGCCAGGACTCGAACCTGAACCAAGGAGGTAGAAGCTCCTTATGCTAATCCATTACACCACGGAACCATATTTTTGAAGCCATTATAGGAATCGAACCTATTATTCTCCCGGAAACCGGGTGCGTTCTCCAACACGCTCAATGACTTGCCTATGGTACTCGGAGCGGGAATCGAACCCGCACTCCAGTCTAGGAACAGCATTTTAAGTGCTGCGTGTCTACCAGTTCCACCATCCAAGCAAATTTTTTTGCGGTCCATCCGGGAATCGAACCCGAAGCATATCCGTGACAGGGATATATGTTAGCCGTTACACCAATGGACCAAAAATTCCCCACTCTGAGATCACAAGTGAGTAGATATATCGGTTTTTTCTGTTTGAAAAACCTGCTGGTCTTACCCAATGAAAAAGTCAACCCTTACTTGGGGGCAAGGAGGATCTTCCAGCCTGATTCCCAAAGAGTACCCCTTAACGTGGATAGTACCAGCTCCGTTAAGTTTTGTATGAACTTAAAAACATCTTGAGTATCTCTTGCTCATTGTAGTCAGAACAGGACTTGAACCTGTATTTGAGAGTTCTAGTGTGGATACTATCCAAGTAGTTATTACCTACCAACTCACAACATCTTTGCGTCTAACCAATTCCGCCACCTGACTATAAAAAAGGTTCTGAATCATCCCTCCGCAATTAAGGAGAACCTTTTAAATTTAGTAGTATTGCGAACTAGTATCCCACACCGATACGACTAAGATTCGTTAGTCCATAGTAACCATCCCCGGTGGGTCTCTTGTACTTTGGTCCGTCTGTCATCATACCCATCCACCTCACGGCTTCAACACAGGTACTCTTTTCACCATTTCCTCAGAACATCTTCCCATACCCCCAAAGTTACGTGGGTGATCTCACTCGGAAGCCAGAGTGTATATTGTAAGATTGTTCAGTATTCTTACAACTTGTGGATTACGACACGACTAATTAAAGCCCCTTACCCTCTCAATCCATAATGAGGAATCCTTACCTAACCTGTGTAGCCTCCCCCATAGCCTTGAAGCCTTCAAGTCAGGTTCACACACCATAACAGTCGGACACTTCTGTTAATCGTGGGGTCTTAATTAGAGTATGACGTATGCTCGTCCTATAGTTGTTTCCATCCGCGGACTCACGGTTCTCTCTAATTTGAAGTCCGTACGGGATTTGAACCCGTGACTCTGCCGTGAAAGGGCAGCGGCTTAACCCCTTGCCGAACGGACCATTAACTGTGGGACCCGCACCCCACTCTGAACTTGTACTTTGTTCTTTAAAGCGTTTTTTGTGGATACATACGGGCTTTGAACCCGTGACTCCTGATTGCAAGTCAGGTGTGATCGCCAGCTTCACCAATGACCCATTTGAGCGGGACGTGGGACTCAAACCCACAACCCCCAGCTTGGAAGGCTAGTGCTCTAATCAATTGAGCTAGTCCCGCAAAAGTGTGACGAACTTTGGGTTCATTCGTCACTTAACGTGAATGAGGTGATCAAACCTGCTAACAACACGGGTGTTAGTTTTTCACATTAAACTATCTCCACAAAAACGTCAGTTTTTCTCGCCCTTAAACTGAATAAACGATTTGACACCTTGTAACCCCTATTTTAAGTGCGTGATACATCCTTTCTCAAACTGAACTCTACTGTATACACTCCCGTACCGAAGAAGGGACTTGAACCCATAACCTTGACGATATAAGCGTCCTGCTCTCACCAATTGAGCTACCTCGGCAAATTTATCAGTCTTTCCTGATCGTCACCTCTAACCCACAGGTATCAACCCGTATTGTAGTAAAGCTTGGTTGGCTCTGGATGAACACGGGCCTAGCGTGCCGTCTTTCAGGAAAGGCCCTTCCACCTATTCATCCATTTTGTAGCAACGCCCTGGAATCGCACCAGGTTAGACCGGCTTATGAGACCGGTGAGATCCTTTACCTCCCGCCTGCTATATTGTAGTCAAGAAAGGATTTGAACCTATACGATATAAGTGAATTATTATCCCTCATATCAAGGAGTTTTGAGTATTATCTCCCAGCGTCTACCAATTCCGCCACTTGACTATATGTGTGTCGTACGGGACTTGAACCCGCAACCAACGGAGTTACAGCCGTTTACGGACCCTATCACTGACAATCTCAAGGTAGCTAATCCCTTCAATTTCTATGACCTAGCACTCCGTGCCCCTGTGGTCCCTCACAAGATAGTGTCTAGAATCATTCTTGTTACTCACCCATCGGAACCTCTTACCAACTTGAGGTAACGACACATATTATTTTTATTGTGATTCAGTAGTTAATGCACACTCTCGTTTCACCATCTTGCATCAACAGGTTAATGTACTTAACGAGTTTCCCGGTTCTTACAACCACAATATTTTTATTCTCAATATTTCAAAGATCATTTTTTATTATGGGAGTAGGACTCTCATCTCTAACTTCCTACCCCCATTGTTTGTCTTACAAAGATATGTAGAATATTTTAATCTACCAAATCTTTTTTTGTTTTTTTTTGTTGTCAGACAAGGACTTGAACCTTGAACGCCGTTTTTAACTCGGCCTCTCCTTTTTATAGGATAGCGTCTACCATAACCGGGGATCCCCCAATCCTTTCGCCACCTGACTAACGATAGATTATTTAATATTCGTCTATCAACGAACTGTAGTCAGGACAGGATTTGAACCTGTAAGGGTGAATTTTTCTATCATTATTCCCAAGTTGTCAGCTCCCAAAGGCTTCTACCAGCGTTTACCATTCCGCCACCTGACTATTTATGTTATTCACATAGGATACACAATCTTTTTTTCGTTTACTCTTAAAGACGATCTCTTTATGTTTCTTAACTTGCCACCAAGATCCTATCCATGCATGACATTTCTTTTCTATTGTGTAATCCATATAATTTTAAATTTTTGTAGTCAGGAGAAGAATTGAACTTCTCTACAGGGTGCGACCCACTCTATGCCTACCACCGGACTTGCACCGATCTTGTATCCAACCTGACTAAATTAACACCCTCATTTATCCAGCTCACAGGTGTTATGGTTGTCCCCACCATAAAGGTGGGTTAGGAATAATCAATTCGTCCTAACCAGGTCGGGCTGACTTGCCCAGTCGTTCTCCCTATACGACAAAGTACGTTCCCCTACGGACATCACTCCGTTTCTCATCGTGTGGGGCACACTATGGGGTGATGAACCCGCAACGTGTAGTCAGGACAGGACTCGAACCTGTATTTATACTCCTTCCAGAAGGCATCAGCGTCTACCAATTCCGCCACCTGACTGTTTTTATTTATTTAACTAATTCCCATTCATCTTCTGTTAATTCTCTTGAATATAAAATATAGGTTTCATTTCCAAGTTCCTTTTCAATCATTAAAAATGATGTAATTGATGACATTTCACCAAAAATAGTTTGGTATTTGCCGTTTCTTAAAATTGTTAAGTGGTATTTTTTCATAACTTTAATTTATTTTTGTAATCAGGACAGGATTCGAACCTGTATTGGCATTTACCACCGATGTCATATGGTATCTTTCCTGTTTGTGACTCTCCAACTGGCTTTCCAATTCCGCCACCTAACTAAATTTATACATATAGGTTAGTCAGCATCAGTACAACATAAATGCTTCAGGTTGCCACTCACAGTTACCCTGATGGGGTATGATCCCATTTCAACTAACCCCACCCGGAGTATTCCCCCTCGCTCCGGTGTGATATATGTACAATATTGTTGATAGTGATGGAGTACCCGTCTCGCTCCAATCTTAACGGCTTCTTCTGAGTTTTATCAGTGCACCGGCCGGGGGTGATGAACACTATGATCCTTACAACTACTTTGTATACTTTCATTATAAGAGCGACCACTATCAATATTTTTAAAAGGTTTAACGGTTATAGATACTTTATTATCTCCACTTTTAGCTCCCAACGTAAAGATCACTCTCCCTAATTGTCTTATAAGTTTCATAGACTTTTATCCTTTCTAACACTTATATCAAAACATGCCGTTAAACACTTTAATATTTTTAAAAATGGTAAGACCTTAAGACTTACTTATTCGTGGGTCACCCCATCCGTACTACCTATACCTCGCCTTTAACATCCGTTCTACCCAAACCATCGTTATCACTTGTTAACCTCTCGGAAAACTTTGAGTACCTCCTCAACGTTTTAGTCTGATAGGGGCTCCGTCTTGCTCACCGTTTCCGGTTCCCTCTGGGAGTCTGCCGATATAGGTCTATCTGCTATCTTACCAATTTATTTATAACCTTTCAAAGAACTTCAACAAAGATATGTCAAATTTTTTAATTCACCAAATCTTTTTTGTGTTTTTCTTTTCTTGTGTATTTTTTTCTATTACGATACACATTTGGTCTTGTAGCCATTTTAATCTCCTGGTATGTAATCTCAATTGTTTTCATCTTAATGCATTCTTATTAAATGTGAAAGTATTTTATTTATGTCTTCTTTTGTCTGGTATCCGAGAACATCACTTGTGAAATGTGTATCATAACAGATTTCCCAATCATCTTCAGTACCCTTAAGTATTGCAACCTCATAGTCTTCAACATCATTTGATGTGTAAGATCCGCTACCAAAAACTTTAAATCTCACAACAGAAATTCCATAACCACCCGGAAAAAATACTTTTCCTTGAACTCCGTCTCCAATTGGGTGGGGTTTAAATACTATGTCATCAAATGTTACCATATCACAAAGATATAATTTATTTTTTAATTACCAAAATGTCAAAGAACAAAAAACCCACCTCTTTTGGAGATGGGTTCAAATTTCATATGTATAATTTATCACACCATCTCCATACAGAAAGTATCCTCAGCTCCCGCTAATCCTCTTAAAGATATGATATGTAAATTTTTCATTTGCGTTTTTATTAGTTTTGTTATAAATATATGATACTTTTTAAAAGTGTCAAGTTTTTAATTATTTTCAACATCTTTCCAGATATCCTCGTACTCCGGATTTTGAATATATGACCCTTCACTACCGATTAGATCCTGAAGATTACTTATATATTTTTTAAGATCCTCAATTACTTGCTCAGTCCTCTCAATTCTCTGTCTTGGGCTAATCTTTCTACTTAATCTATGTTCTTGTGAAAGATAACCAAAATCACCCGGATCACTAAAAAGATTTCCTTCATCACTACCAAAGAAAATATCATCCAGTTTTTGTTTTAACTCAAGATCTCTTTTATGTTCTTTCATTTCAATTAAACGTCTTTTTTCCAATCTATTATTAGCTTCCTGGATATGCCTAATTTTACTGTAACTTCTATTCATATTTATATTTTTTATATAAATATAACAAAAAATACTTTTGTACCCCTAGCAGGACTCGAACCTGCAAAATTCACTTTCTAAGAGTGACTCGTATACCTATTCCGACATAGGGGCATATCTGAGCTCAGGGAGGGATTTGAACCCACATACCGAGGTTTTGCAGACCTGGACTTTACCTATCAGACACCTGAGCTTAAAATTAGCGGCAGTGGTGGTCTGCCGCCTTTGTTGCAATCTGGTTGTGAGGTTTGATGTTTGTTTTGTAACCCAAAGATGTTGCCCACCCAACAGCAGGTTGGACCAGTTTGGAGCTAAAATGTTTCTCATCGCTGTTGTAGTCTAAATCAATTTCCACCTTTACGTTTACCTTTTGGGTTAACCACTCTGCAACTTCAATTGAATAATCGGCTTCATTCCATAATCTTGTCCATTTATCTCGGATCTTTTTTACTTTTTGTTTATGATAGATATAATGAACACCTCGGTTCCCAAATCTATAAGCAATTGCCGTAACATAAATGGTACTTCTTCTGTGGTTTTGTGAGTCAGTTCCAATATGTACCTCAATCCAAGGACATTCTTTTACAATGTCTAATGTATGTTTTACAACGTCAGGAACAGATTCACCGGTAACCTTTTTAAATACCCTGTTCATACTCTATATTTTTAGTTGTTTGCGGAACCCAACCGAGTCGAACGGTTACCTTCTGATCTTCAGTCAGACGTGACACACCTGCTTACACCAGGGTTCCTTATTTAATTTCAAATGCACACCTCATAGGACGTTTTGTTTTAACGGCATCATCATAGTTTCCAATAACGACACCATCTTTAATTGTAAAAGCATGACCTTTAACAAGAACAAAGAATGTTCCTTTTGGGTTTTTCTTAATGAATGTACCAACAGTCATTTGTCTCATTGTGATACAACCCTTTACTTTAACCGGATATGACAACGATCCGGTCAAAATAGAATTTGTTCTTTTACCAACAATATTTATTTTTTTACCATTAAATTTAAAACCATCCTCAGATAGTCTAACCATTTTTGTCACGGTACCAAAAGTCCCACATCTTGGTTTTCTTTTAAATTCTTCAGCAATGAACTTGTGAGCCACATCATATGGAATCTCAAAGGATGATGCAAATGCTCTTACAACACAATCATTGTCTTCTCCTTTAGCAATTGGAGACTCGGCGTATCCCCTGATCGCCTTACTTGTCGCTTCGTACGGTAGTTTCAATTTCATATCACAAAGATAAAAAAAGATTTTTAACTACCAAAAAAAATTAGCGCGTGCCGTAGGAATTGAACCCACCCACCGAGGTTTTGGAGACCTGGCCGACACCTTGTCTGTGACACGCAAATTATCCGACCTAGCTCGGATCACACATCGGATCAGTACCCCCAGCGAGATTCAAACTCACAACTCTGGATCCGTAGTCCAGGGTTTTATTCTGTTAAACTACAGGGGCAAATAAAATAGTTCTGGTCAACCACTCGCGTCCCACCGTCCTATTTCATACGCCTAAGCCTTGTCCGTTGTGAACTATTTTGTGTGTATGGTGGGTCACGATCCCACGACCTCCGGATCCACAAACCGACACTCTCCCAACTGAGCTACATACACCATATAAACCCCACTCCGTAAGTGGGGAGGGTCAATTTACAAAGACGACTTACGTTTCATCAATTTTTTTGTAAACTTGTTGTAAACTTGTACGGCCTGACCACGCCAATCCAATCGCCCTTTGGATGATGGTGCTCTTCTTCTTAAAATCACGTTAGATGATTCTGAACTTCCTGTAATTACTACTCTCATAATTTCTTTTTACTTTTTATTTTGTACCGATAAAGGGTATCGAACCCAATGACATCCAGGATATGAGCCCGGACCGGACACCTGTCCTATCGGCATTTTGAGGAAAGCAGTGGTAACGATCCACAATCGGTTTCTCACCGATCACAATGCTTAGCAGGCATGTCCCGTCGCCTTCAGGGTTTACTTTCCGTTGTGCTCATCACCGGTTACGATCCGATTCTCTCCACGATATCAGCGTGGTGCTTTCCCGATTAAGCTAGATGAGCTGGTACGTATTTAGGGGTATTTCTTAACCACCCCCTCAGCTCGCCAGCGGACTCGTCAGTCACTTCTCGGTGGTTGCGGACTGGGTAGGGTACGATCCTACAACCCTCGCATTAACAGTGCGATGCTCTACCAATTGAGCTACCAGTCCTTATTATTAGGTTATAACCTTATATTTTTGGTGGGAGAGGAGGGACTCGAACCCCCAAGGTCTTACGACGACAGATTTACAGTCTGCTGAGCCAACCAATTGCTCAACTCTCCCAGTTTAGGAAAGGGGAAGATGGTTCCGTGGACATCCCCTTTTATGATTAGCTTTACTCTGACAGTTAAAACTCCGATATAACTACGACTACTGACACGTTAACGTTATATCATTCCCTAATCAACCTATTGTACACCCTACAGGGATCGAACCTGTGACCTTCACGATGTAAGCGTGTTGCTCTCCCAGCTGAGCTAAAGGTGCTTGTTTTAGTTTTTCAGAACAAAAGTAACCATTTTTTGGTATATTGCGTTCTTTTTTACTAATTTTTTTTGTCCCCCCGACAGGGCTCGAACCTGTACTCTTCCGATTAAAAGTCGGAAGCTTTAACCAATTAAGCTACGAGGGGTTCTGTTTGTCATACTTGTCACTTTCCATAAGACATTAGTTTTTGATTGTTTATTTAATTTATTTCTATATTCATCAATTATTCCTATAATCTCATCTTTATATCTTGAATGAACATACTGATGATGTGTTGGGCATAACGGTATCAAATTTTCAATTGAATTGTTATTATGGTTTTCGTCATAATGATGAACAGCAACTATTTTATTTTCCCCACATACAACACACTCCTTTTTATGGTGTTCAAAACAAATTCTTCTATAATGGTTTTTATTTCCTAAAATATTCCCATAATTTGGGTTATTTTCCCCTGATCTGAAATATGTGTTTGAACAAGAATAAGAACAAGTAGTTTTTTCCCTTTTATGATTAACCATAGTTTCAAATTTATTTCCACAGACTGGACAATCTTTTATTTTTCTTTCATACAAAAAAGGACGTTTACTCAAATGTGTTATATCAATATTATTTTCATTTACATATTTATGAAACTTTCTTCTTGATGTCCCATTATCATATCCATATAGTGAAATGATTGCCTGTGACTTTGTTTTACTATTTTTAATTAATTCATTTTCCATATAAATAAATATCGTCATTTGTCGTAAAAACCACATTTGTCCAAAAGTTTTATATACGATAGTCGAATGTGTACGAATCGAACGTCTCCCGAATGTCCCAAACATCCTGTGCAACCATTACACCACACACTCGTTATTTTTGGAGGAAGAAGTAGGTGTCGATCCCAATACCGGTCAAGGTACCGCCCGTTTTCAAGACGGGGTCACAGGCCGCTGTGATTCATCTTCCTTATAGATCTCCCCCAAGGTCTCGAACCTTGATTCTCTGGTCCAAAACCAGGTGTCCTGCCAATTAGACGAGGGGAGAATTATGAAGCCAATATGTCAAAGAACTTTTTCTTTTTGAGGTCTCTATCAGATTTGAACTGATGACTCCGGGTTACAAAGCCGGGATATTTCCAACTATACTAAGAGACCAATGTAAAACAAAAAGCCCGGATCTTTTTTTAAGTCCGGGCTTTCCACTTTATATGTATTTGTAATTATACAATAATATTTGATGAAAAACCAGGAACATTACGAAGCGTAATATACGACTTGACCCAATTCTGGCACGGGGTACTAAAGTTCATATGTTTCATTTGTGTTTTCATCGTTTTATAAATATATTAGTTTTTGTAAAAATTCAAATTATGATACAAATATAGGTATTTTTTTTATTTGTCAAGA
>Ga0315909_10008949_pt1 | contig 10903 bp, 12 predicted proteins | sample LakEriMetagenome_11_FD_203527 | JGI IMG/M metagenome (GOLD analysis project Ga0315909, IMG submission 203527) | Freshwater fungal communities from buoy surface, Lake Erie, Ohio, United States - Buoy 2 MA125 | ecosystem: Environmental > Aquatic > Freshwater > Lake | place: USA: Lake Erie, Ohio...
CGGATGGCTAGGTGTTCTCTTTGGTTTATTGAAACCTGATACTCCGGCTCTAGCGAGTCGCGGGTCCTTTTTGCTTGCCATATTCGCCATACTTTCCGAGGATGGCTCTGATGGTTCCGTTCTTATTTAGACGTACCACCAGGCCATCTCTGATAATGATTGAATTAAATCCATCGTGGCGTCTGTATTTGCCAGATGACATTATTTCTTTTTGCCCATTTTCTTTTTGGACATTTTCGCTTCGGACATAGCGATAGCAACTGCCTGCTTGCGGGACTTAACTACTGGTCCCTTCTTACCGGAATGTAGAGTTCCTCTTTTGAACTCACCCATTACCTTAGCAACCTTGGCTTTCTTTGCTGCCTTCTTCATCGGGTTCCTTTCCCATAAGAAAAGCCTGGAATCTTTGTTGGGTCGAACTTGCCCTTCTTATTGGTGGCCTTCTTATAGACCTTGCCAGCCTCTTTGCTAGTCATCATTCCGTCAGACTTAGTTGCTTTTCTAGCAACCATCTTTTTAGCAGCGGCTTTCTTGCCATACTCCTTGACCATCTCTTTTTTAGATTCGGTCTTTTCGTGGCGCATCATTGCCTTTTTCGCTGTGTGCTTTGGCATTATTTCTTGCCCTTTGGATAAGCACCGTTAGCGCCTCTGGTTAAATCTTCGTAGGACATAAACGGTCTATCGTTGGAGCCTGGAGGGTAGGGAAGGTAGAACTCAGGACGTAGCGATGGCTTGTACGAATTGTCCTGCAAATTCGGGTCTTTATCTTTTGGCATTTATTACTCCTTGAAAGTAAGGGTATTACCGTTGAAGGCTTTACCCGATTCGTTACTTAGCCTCACCGCCGCATCAATATCTTTCTGCTTCGTTGAGATGGGTTCCATACCTTGGCGAACTGCCGAGTAGTAGGAATCCAATTCTTTATTGTCCCTATTTTCTTTGTCTTTATCCCAGCCTTGCCGAGTAGGGAAGCACCCTGCAAATCCGAAGTTTGCTGCTTGCAAACAATCTGAATAAGACTCGTGGTCTTGTGTCTTGCAACCACTTCTGCAATTTTTATTTGTCATTATGGTATCGGTGTTAGGTAATCTCCATAGCCAGCATCAATTAGAATCTGTGCTTCTGCATCGGTCAGTATATATTCGTGACCGCCTAGATAGGCTGCATCTGCATTTTCTATATCGTCCTGATATGGAGTTTGAACTTCGGTTACTGTGGTCCCGTTGACCAACAATGAATAACCACGGGGAATGTCAGTTAAGAATGGATTGATAGTTCCACTCTGAGTTCCACCTGTAATTGGTCTAGCAGCAAGACGAGCATATGGAGAATAACGATTCTCGGTAATGCCCCAAGTCTCCCACCGCCAAGGTGTATTCAGTCTGTAGGTCATATCTTCCTTTCAGAATTGACTCATCCCAAGGGACAGACTTTTCTAATATGCCTGTCCCTCAGAATCAATCAACTTATACGATTGATGCAGCAGTCTCAATACGATAGAGGGCTGCTTCACGGAGGCGGTTGAAGCCACCGAAGTAGTACCAACCGATGGTACGGAAACGACGGAGTGCGTCGATTTCTGGACCGATAACGGTTGAGATGTCTTGTGCTTGTGCTTCAGCAAGTGCTTCACGACCAGCAACAACTGCCTTGTAGACAGTAACTGCAGGTGATGCACCGTTAGATGCTGAAAGAACACGAGGTGTTTCAACAATGAATGCACCTTCGATAACACCAACAGCACCAGCAACGAACGGTGTACGCTCAACGTACTTGGTTAGTTCCTGGAATCCGCCGGTTCCGGCTTCTGCACGGAGGTCTGCGGATTGACGTGGGTGTAGATAAGCAGCATAGAGTTCGCCAATGCGAGGTACTGCCTTGTTGGTGCGAAGTTGAACAACAGCCTCGCGGATATCAGCAACGGTCATTGTGCCAGATGCTGTGATACCTGAGGTACCAGTTGCGGTGCCACCGTAGATTACGTTGGTACCAGAAGTCAAGACGTTTGCTACAACTACGTCGATAGAATCGGCAGCGTTGTATGCGATGACGTCAGCAAGTGCTGCGTCTACGTCGTTGAAAGAAGTTAGGTTTAACTTCTTGGTTGTGGTTACGGCATTGCCGTACTCATTGAGTGTAACTGTAACCTGTGATGGGTTACCTAGTGCTACAGAGGAAACGTCAGATGTTTCAGTCAAAGTACCGGTTGCGGTGCTTAGGTCTGAATAGATGGAGAATACAACTGACGAACCTGGCATTGCTTGCTGTACTGGCTTGACATCAGCCAACGCTCTCATCACTGGGATGGAACGAAGAGCCATACGAACGTATTGGTCATACGCTGTTTGGACTAGATTGCTAATTGTCGAAGACGAGGTAAGCGTTCCCGTAGGAATTGCCATTTACTTGCCTTTCGGTTAGTTAGTTCGGATTAGAGTCCAGACTGCCTAATAATGTCATCCAATTCTTCACGGCTATTTGCATTTAACAACTTCTTATGAATCTCTGCTTGGAACTCTGGAGTAACTCCTTGTTCCACAGCATTGGTCATACGTTGATATGCAGCCGCTTGCTTTGGGTCTACGTTAGGTGTTGCCTGGGTTTGCTCGGTTTGTACACCGAATACATCGGCGTAGTTCTCAAGCCATTTTGATACAGACTCCTCAGTTGGGTCTATATCCTGTGGGATAAATGCAGCAATTTTACTGTTTACCCCGCGACTAGCGAGGGCGTCTTTGATTGCTCTGTCTCTTTGTGCTTTTGAAAGACCATCAAACTGAGCCTTTAATTCAGCCAGTTCTTTTTCTTTCTGTTTGTTTGCTTTACGCAACTGCTTGACGAGGTCATTAGAAGAATCTCTTTCTTCCATTTCAAAGTCGTCATCTTCGTAGTCATTGTTGGACATAGGTCCATCTCCCTTAGTTAGTAGTTTCGCAGGCCTCATATGGTTTTGGGGGAAACCGTATGGCTCCTACTTCCGGTCTTGTATCACTCTAACGGGCCGGTGGTTCCGTTAGCAGGCCTAGAATGAACCCGCTCTGTCGCGGGCTAATGCGCCTCCAGCAATACCGGCTTGACCGGCAAAGGAGGCTTGCTCTAATTGAGTTAACTTCTTACGTTGTCTTTCGGCTTCTGATGCTCCAGTAAGACCGAATACTTCTTGTTCTGCGGTTGCTTGTGTGTATGGAGTTTGACGATAGAACTCTGCAAGTTGGCTACCACGAGGTGCAACTTCTGCAACGGTTCTAAACCCTTGACGTGCTGCTTCTCCGGTTACGCCATAACGCTGTAACTCTTCTGCTCTTGCCACTCCGGTCTGAAGTCCTGCCATTGCAGCACCTGCTCCAATTTCAGCAGCAGTTACCTTACGACGGATTTCTGTTAGAGCCTTATCTGGGTCTAATGTATAAGCAAGAATGTCTCCATTGGAGATATCTGGATAGTAAGAACGTAGAGATGCAGCAACCTCAGGAGCCGCATTGATTACGCGGTTCTGTGCAGTTTGGATTCTATCTTCAAGTTCTGCAGCAGATACATCTCCAGCAATAAACTTCTCGAATCCTTCTTGGCGACCCATATCTCCGCGTTGATAGTATGAAGCAGGTAGACCATAGTTACGCATAATGTTCTGGTATTGGTCTTCTAATCCGATATATTCTGCTTCAGATAGAGCGGTAAGTCCTTTTTGAATACGTGATTGATTTGCAGCAAAGCGTTTCTTGTAGGCATCAGTATCTCGTAGACGAATAGTAAATTCTGAAGGAGATACATTCTCCATAATTAAACCTCTAAGTGGAGTTACTAAACCACCTAGTCCGTACTGGTTAAACTGTTCAAATAGTAAGTCGTATGCAGATTTACGTCTCGCCTGTTCTTCAGGAGTTCCTGCGCCCATTCCGGTTCCTGCTAGTGAACCAGCCGCTCCTCCTGCTCCGCCCATACCGCCACCGACTCCGCCAATTCCAAATTCACCAAACTGGCTTGATACTCTTCTGGCTGCCTCTTCTTTTGAAACACCTTGTGATACTAATTCAGCAATCTGTTTTTCTTGAAGAATCCTAGCCATTGCTGCAGTGTCAATAGTTCCATCTGGTTTAGTTACAGATTTATATTCAGCAGCATTTAATTGACCTGACAATGGAGTATCATTGAAGTAACCCATTGAGTTAATACCACCACGAGATGCTATGTATTCTTTAGTGTAACCAATATCCATAGCCTCGCGCTCTTTAGACATATTGCGCTCAGTGCCAGTAATCTTTAGACCGCTGATAGGTGAAACCATACCTACTTCAGTAGCAGCAGGTGGTCTAGCGGTGCCAATGTCAATAGCATCTTTATATGTAACTCCATTAACAGTTACATCCCTACGGGTTGCTCCAAAAAATGGGTCATTTGCTACAGGAGTAGTGGTAGTCTGGGCTGCCGCAATTCGTTCTAATCTATCTGGTGTCGCCATTATTACCCCTGGAATCCAAAGTCTTTAAGTACTCTAAGTGCTGCATCAGAGACTTCTTCACGAGCATTGTTTGTATATTGCCAGCGAGGGTCCTTGCGGAGTGAACGCTGGAAATCATATAGAGTCATTTCTTTATCTTGACCAATAGCACCACGTAACGTTGGGTCATTTAGGCTAATACTGTCTGGGTTTACTTCTAAGACAGAAGCCATAATTCTTTTATAAGGTGCATATACAGTATCTAGGTCTACGCCTTGGTCTAGTAAAGCAGCGACTCTATCTGGCATACCAAGTCTTGCGGTTTGACGGATAGTATTCTTGATGGTCTCAATGTTGGTACCACCTTCAATTTGCTTTACCCAGCCATCTACAGATGCACCAAAGTCTCTGTTCAAATCAAGTCCGTTAGCGGCTGCAACGCGGGCAAGTTCTTGTCTTGTTAGGTTTGCTGCTGCTTGCTTCTTTTCAGAAAACTCTGGAAGTTTACGTGCAACATTGGTTAGAAACTGGCCTTCATCAATCCCTTGAATTGTAGTTTGAACTCTTTTGCCATTAACTATTTCATAAGTTTGTCTAGTTGGATTCTTCTTTTGAGCCTTCTGAAGTCTAGTTGTAAACTTAGTTAACTCTTCAGCGGTAGGTTCTCTGTTAAGTTCTCTCTTCCAAACATCTGTGATTAGGTTTTGAGCCTGAGTAGCACTTGAGATTCCAATATATTCGCTAGGAAGATTTGCTTTACCGCCAGCCCCTCTAGGGTTTTCTGCTATAAATTGTTCAAATGTTAGTTCTGGTCTTCCGGTACGGTCTGCCTCTTCTATTAATTCAAGAATGGCTCTTTGATATGCGTCACCCAGTTTTTTATTATATTTATTAGAGATTGACTTTACATATCCAGCGTCTCGAAGCAATTTAGATATTCTCTTTGCTTCTGCTGGATTTTCAATTAAAGCAACTAATGCTGGGTCTGCAATTACTACACCTGTAGGTGCATTACTGAATACTCCTTCGTAACCAGCGCCACCTCTTGTGAATGAAGATATAATCGGTTCACCTGAGATACTACTATTCTTCCATATCTCCGTTACGGGAGGTGGATTTTGTGTACCTGTTACCGTCACTTGTATCTCCTATTAGTCTCTAATTAGTCTTGAGAACAATGCGAAGTAAGCATCTTCTGCATTGCGGTTAGTCTTAGATAAACGCTCTAATTCAGCCTTAGCCTGTTGCTTTAGAATATCTTTATAGTTCTGGGCAGATATGGTATTGCCTGGAACTGAGTCTCTAGCGTTGACATATTGAGTATATACATTCAACATACCTTCGATAGGTTGGCGGATTGCTGGGTCTAACTTGACAGTCGGGTCAGCAAACATCCTAATCAAATCGTCTAATGCTTGAGTTCTTTGTATTGCCTTCTCAGCGCCTTTACCAAGTTCCTCTTGTAGGGCAGGTCTTGCACCTTTGAAAGATTTAGACCAGTTATCCCACATTGCCTTTAACTGACGCTTGCGATAATCGCTGGTAGTTTTAGCAAGTTCTGCTTCATAAAGGTCTCTTTGTGTGTAATAGAAGTTCTCGTCAAATGCTGTATTAACTTGACGTAGATAATCTCTAATAGTCTTAGACTCTTTTAAGCCCATTTTAATAAGCAGTTTATATGAACCAAAATCAAACTCTCCATCTTTAGGAATGAAGAATGCTCCTGCTTCAGGATACTTCTTTAGTAGTTCTTGGTTCTTACCTACCCATTCATTAGCCTTGTCATTAGCGCTAACTATGGCAACAACTCTACTATCTGACTCAGATATTGTATATGGAACCTGGTCTGGGAATAGACGAATCCACTCTTCCATAGCCTTGTCATAACTGCCAGTCTTTTCAACTAAGTTATTAAAGGTTTGCTTGAAGTTAGTTTCGCCGTTCTGACGTGTCCACTTAGCAATCTCGCTTTTAAGCGTAGTTTGAGGTGGAGCGGGTACAAAGAAGCCTTTTACGAATCGCAATACCAAAGCGGTGAATGTAGAAGCCTCTAGTTTATTCTGATATTGCTCTAGTTCACCAGGTGTGATTGGTATTTCTTGACCAGTTTTTGGGTCAACCTTTGGAATTAGGCCGTGACCTGTTGCTTCTAGGTATGCTGCTGCTTTACGGAATGCTGAGGCAAACTGAGAATTACGCTCATTCTTATCCATAAGCGAAATAAGTCGGTTTACGTGCGAAGGCATTACCGCATAAAGCATTGGCTGGTCTTCTCCGTAAGTACCAAGTGCTATTCTGTCCAGTTTATCTAAACTTGGAACAAGATTACTTATACCTTTTACTAAAAGAGAAGATAAAGGACCAGCAAATGTTGGGAACAATGAGTCTGGGTTAGAAGATGGAGTAATCATCTTCAATTTAGCAGCAAACTCTATAGGCATCGGAGCCTTGACGCCCTCTTCTTGGCCAAAAGCAGTCATTACTTTACCAACTGCTTGATACATCGCAGTTGTACCTGGGTAGAAAAAGTACTGCTCTCCGTTATCATCAGTCTGAACAAAGCCAGAATGAGCAATACCATCGTAAGTCAATGACGCTCTAGTAATCGCTTCTGGGTTATAACGTACAGTGCGGTAGAAACGACGATAAAAGTCTTCAGTTGCACGGTAGAAACGAGCAAAGTTACGAGATGACATAGCCAACTGGCTACGAACTGCTGGGTTATCTACGTAAGCCAGCGCTGAATCCTTGGCTAAATCCTCTGCAGTCTCGTTAACGTGACGCATAGCAGACCTGTAAGCCTTCTCATAGGCTTCATCAGTCTTGCCTTTAGTCAATTCATTTATAACTTTTTGAGTATAACCAGAACTATCTAGTTCTTTACGGAATCTAATAACCTCATTAAGTACTATTGGTTCACGAGACCAGCGAGCATTAGCCTCACCCATAGCATCCCAGCCCTTATCGAACATAGATGCAGCAAAGTTGTCAGCCTCAGAGACTGGAACTAGCGTTGGGCCAGAGATAAACTCAGGAGCAAGTGCTGGGTCGTTAGGCAAATCTGTAAGTTTTAGTTCTTTTGCAGTAACTCTGACATAACCATCCTTGTCGGTTTTTATTACTGCATTTAGCAAATCCTCATTGAGGTCGCCATTCTTCTTAGAAAAGACGTTACGTGCTGCAATATAGGCACGCTCTGCGTGGCTTTGGATATTGCCATCATTTTTAGAATATAACTGAAATCTCTTAAGTTCTTTATCTGGAAGATTACTTAAGTATGTTTTTATTTCATCTATTGCTTTTCCTTCGTCCTTCATATTACGGACAGCAATACGACCAATATCATCATTTGTCATTACAGCAATCTGAAATAACCAACCTACTTTAGCCTGCTCATTGGCTACTGGGTTATAGTTAGTAAAAGCCTTATCTCCAACAGAACGCTTGTAAGCCTTGCCGTCAATAGTGATTGCTTCCATCTTGCCATAGCGAGATACATCGTCAGCAATGTTGGTATAGCGGCTACCGCCACGTACACCATTCTTAGCACCTTCTGCTACATCTGAAAGCAGGTCATCTAGGTTACCAAACCTAGCGAGTTCAGAAACAATCTGTGCGGATTTAGGGTCTAGTTTGTAAGCAAGTTTGTTACGAAGTACTGCTTCTGCCATAACAGCACGAACTTCGTTCTCATTAGTTGCTGCTGCAATCTTTGCAGAAAACTCGGCTACTTCATCAGCCTTAACAAATTTGTTAATGGCTCCTAGTTCACCTGGTTTTGTAGACCATACAGTGGACTTAAACTTTTCAAGAGCAGTATCATCTGCTCCAACGCCTTTACCAGTTCGGATACGTGTTGACCAGAGACGACCTTTAACCATATCCCAAGGATTTCTTCCACGGGCTAGGTAGAACATATCATCTTCGATGGTATTACGGATAGCGAAACGAGGACCAGCCAGAGTTAAGAATGACCAGCCAGATGTAATCTTATCTACCCACTTATTATGGGATGCGCCGACTATTCTTGAAACAAGACCTTGACGAGCAGTTAGTCTATCCAAGTCAACGATTGATGGAATAACCATTGATGAAGATAGTTGGTATGGGAACAAAGCCATCTGCTCTCCAGCAAATTCTGCAGGATTGCCTAGACGTTTTCCGTTAAGAACTACATCTGCAGCGTATTGTTTTTGAAGTCCACGTCCTGCAAATTGCTCCATAAAGGTTTTACCTGGGTCACCTTTGCGAACACCACGAGTTGAGAATATGGTATTCCAAAGTCCCTTGGTAATCTGCATACGCTGACCTTCATCACCAGCAGCAAATGCTTCAGCAATAATTTTGCTATGGTAACGAGAGTTTGTTAGACGTGCTGTGCGGTAGATTTGGTCCACTGCGCCAGGTGACATAACATCAAATACTGTAGATGTTGGATTAGGTACCTTTGTAAACTTAGCAGCAAATCTATCTATACGTCCTAGAATTTGATTCTCTGTAAATCTAACTACTCCATCTGGACCCTTAAATCTTCCTACTTGCTTTTCTAAAGCAGCAATGTCCTCAGGTTTAGTTGTGATACCAGTTAAGATATCTTCAAATTGTGGAGATACTCCGTACAAAGCACGAACTAACTTTTGTCCGACCTTGTCAATGTCAAGAACTTTATTGCCTGCAGTAAGTGCAGCAACTCTTGCCTTACGACCAGGGGTTAATCTTGGTATTAAAGGAGTTTCTCTGGCTGCTTGACCTTTGAAGATAGCAAGCATATCTACGCCATTTTGGAAGAAACTCTTTGCAGTATCAGCATCTTTGATGCCAGCCTTGACGAACTCGTCAATAGCAGCAGGTCCAAACTCTGGTGCTAGACGACGTAGTCTTGTCATAGCCTCTGTTGAGGCTGTTATATCTTTGGCTTTGCGAGCCTTAGATAAAGCATCTAGGTCAGTGCCATACTGATTAAAGAAATTTACAACTTTTGGATTAGTAAAAGCCTGGTCTAATTTTTGTGGAGAACCAGCAATCTTGATAATAGAGTAGTTGATAGCATCGTAGGCTTTCTTAGCCTTACCAAGTGCAAGCGTTGGGTCTAGGAATAAACGATATGCAGCATCGCCGATACCAGAAATACCCTTATATAAAAATCCTGAGCCTTCTAAACCTTCAGGTAAAAGTGCATTTGCTACTTGACGACCTGGAGAATACTTAGATGCAAATACAGCATCGTAAGCATCTTGCCATAGTGGGTCTCTTTTTTGAGCAGCAAGAGCAGCAATTTCTTTTTCTTCAGGTGTTCCTGTTGCAATAATGTCAGCAAGTGACTTACCTTCAGTTACCTGTTGAACTACCTTGATTCTTGCTGGACCATATTTCTGAGCAGCCTTAGCAATGCGTCCTTCGTTATATAGAAGTTCGCCATTATCGTTTGACTTCTCCCAAGCAGCGCTAACAATCTGAGCACGTTTTGCTGGGTTATATAAATTTCCAAGTGCGCCTTCTTCTACAGCAACAGCACCTGTTCTGTAAAGGCGAGTCATAAAATCTGAGACTTCAGTAAGAGCGCCTACTACAGCGCCACCTGAATAGTGCCAGGCAGTTCCTAGCCAGCCACGCTTTTTAGGTTCTGGCTCAGTACCAAATGTAGTCTTTAAGATTTCCTGTTGGTCTGAAGGTAGAGACTGAAATCTAACTCTTGCTTCAGATGCAGGCATATCAAGAAGGCTCTTATGTGTAGATACCATCTTGCCAATTTGATTGGCTTTTTCTTGGTCAGCGGGAGAAAGTCCAGCCTTCGCTGCGGCTATCTTTAGATTTTTCTCCACTACAAACCTCTAGCAACAAAGTCCTGATATAGAACTGCTATCTCTCCGGATTCGTCATATGGTAATAACTTAGCCAAAGTATCAGAATACTTTTCTGTCATCTGTGGACGCATACCTAAAACTTCAGGACCTGCTCCTTCACCTATAGCAATACCTGTAGTAATTGGTTCTTCTGGTCGCTCAGTTGGCGCAAACAATGGAGTGATGCGCTCTAGTTGGCTTGGTGCCATACCTTGCTCTGAACGTGATACTGGGTTTACATTTGGAGTTTTTGCAAGTGGAGCACCTGACTTAATAGCCTGCGTCTCAACACCTTCACCGTATGCAATAGAACCCATATTCAAATCTGTTCTCTTAGAGAACTTGCCTGGGCCTGCTGCCCCTGCTAATGGACCTCTAGCCATTACCGTCCTCCATCGTCTCTAAATCTTCTGTAAATTGTTCCCAAGCCTCATTGACTTGGTTCTCTCTTATTGCGTTATATGTTGCTATTTCTAAAATCTCATCTGTTAGCGTATGAATCGCTGCGGTTATGTTATGTATAAATCCTGCTAGTACTACTAAGAAATCAGCGAGACGGATAGGACGCGGAACATAATCTTGTTTTTTCTTCACGCCCTATCCTCTCGATAGATTTTTAC
>Ga0315909_10008950_pt1 | contig 10903 bp, 9 predicted proteins | sample LakEriMetagenome_11_FD_203527 | JGI IMG/M metagenome (GOLD analysis project Ga0315909, IMG submission 203527) | Freshwater fungal communities from buoy surface, Lake Erie, Ohio, United States - Buoy 2 MA125 | ecosystem: Environmental > Aquatic > Freshwater > Lake | place: USA: Lake Erie, Ohio...
TCCCATTCTATAATTTGCACTTGGGATTGCCACCATATCCGATTTAACACTCGCTGATCCTTTAACATGAATGACGACATTTTGACTTACGGGATTAAACATCGAATTGCCGGTGTGACTAACTGACAAGATGATATCTCCGACACCCGTACTTACAAGCGTGTTGCCATCAAGATATGCTGGTCCGCTCAGAACCTTAACGACAGGCTCTAATCTAGAGCTGAGTGAAACGCTTAGCGGATATCTATCACCAACCTCTACAGTCAATTCAGCTTCAATCGATGGTTGTTTCCATAAAATTGTTTGACCAAATTTTGGTTGATCGATTGTGATAGCGGACCGAAAACCGCAGAAATTGGCATAGGGGCTAAGCTTTGCCCCGAACCTTACAACAATACAAAGTGATGGATCAACGGCATAATTTCCTCCTCTTAATACTTTCTCAATCCCAGAAATTGGGCCAACAGGATTTACTTGCAGCTCGGGACCGTAGGCTGCATACCAATCCCAGCACCATTCATAAACATTTCCTAGCATATCAAACACACCAAAACTGTTTGCTGGGTATGAACCAACAGCAACGGGTGAATTGTAACCTGACATTGCTGAATTAAAAAATGCTGGGTAAAATGCATTGTTTATATAAGGATGTAAATCATTCTGATTACCACCTCTGGCTGCGTATTCCCATTCAGCTTCAGTTGGCAACCTATAACCGCCATACAGTTCTAGAATCGGCTCTTCCTCACCACTTCGATATACTTGTTTGGTTTTTGGAAAACCAACATTTACGTAATATACTGGAGGCATCCCGTTCATTTCACTTCTTGCGTTGCACCATTTAACGGCCTGAAACCATGATATTCCATTTACAGGAAAATTGTTTTTCTGCATTGAAATTAACTCTAGGTCGTAGCCGTTAGCTTTAGCCCATGTTACCACTTGATTCCAAATCTCATTGGATATTTCACATTTATCAATAGCGAATCCAGAAACTTGAACATAATGCAATGGCGCTGATTCCGGCACCCGTTTATCGCCCATTATAAACTTTGATGCTGGAATAGCCACCATTCCTCTTGGTGTTCCATCAACCTCTTGATTGGGCAGGGTAGAGACTCTAAATTGACGATTTACTGAATTTAAAGGATCTAAAAAAAGAGCCACTGTCTCAAGCGACTGGGTAATATTTGTATATAAAGTCCAAACTGAATCTAATGAATTAGCAGGTTTCCACTCAACCATCGTTGTCGATCCAACAACTGCTGTAATTGACATTTTAGTTAAATATGAAACAGATAATTTAGAATTCTCATCGTAAGGTTCGCTAACATTTACAACAGGCTTGTTAGTGTATCCAGTTCCAGCGTTTATTACTGTGATATTCACCACCGAACCATTTATAATTTCAGCAACAGCCCGCGCTCCAGACCCTCCGCCACCTACGATATTCAAAATTGGTTCAGATTTATATCCGGAACCGCCATTTAGAATTTTAATCGATGTTAAAGAACCAGTCGTAATAACTGGGTCGACTGTTGCAACCTGCCCTCGTTGAATGCCAGCTTTCAAACGAAATCGATAAAAGCGATTCCCAATCAAATTATTCTCATCAACAATTTGATTCGATATTGTGTTTTGATCAATACTAATCAGTGATTTCCATCCCTGAATTGGGTCTAACTTTTCAGAATATTCAATTGCTTCATATTTCTGATAATCCGCGACAAATTGAAGGGCTGGAACTTTGCTAAACTCTACCGTTGGCGGATTAGTTGATTGGGAAAGAACTTTTATGTGAATTAACAGAATCCAGAATGCCAAAGCTAAAGGTAAACTCGGATTGTATTGATATAACATAAAATTAGAACTGCGAGGTTGATGAAACTTTGAGGCCGACAAGCTCAGCAGCGACTGAGCAACTGGCGGTGCAGCTGGGGCAGTCGTAAAGGAGAACGTCGGTCATGCAGTGGGCTGAGGCTGGAATTCGAACAATTTCCAGTGGTCTTTTGGGAATTATGCCCATTGCCCATTTTCGTTGGTAGGGGTGTTTTGAGAATTTTGGGGATTTTTCTTGTAACACCCTCAATCATCGGATTCGAGGGAGTATCCCCCGTATCCAAGACCGGATGGGAGGATGCGAGACGGGGTTCGGGGTGATCCCAGCGCAGCAACTCAGGGCGTTAGCTGGTGGATTATCCGCGACTGACCAGAATCGGCCTGTGAAAAGCTGCTTGGGGGGACTTGTATACTTCACTTGTATACTCCTCGCCGAAATTCGGGTCACTTGGTGTCCAAGTGTGTCCGAAGGGTCATGCTCAAAAACCGCCGAAAACGGCCTGAAATTCCACTTTTGACCGACGGGGAGGAAATTTGTCCGAAGAGGGGAAAACAATTTCAGCCTACGACCTGAGTCTTACCGAGCAGAAAGAAAACCGTGCGGCCATGACTTGAAAGCCTCTTGGCGTCTGTCAGAATGAGCCCAGATGCCGTCGCTTGAGAAAAAATTCTGCTCGATAGAGGTTTGTGCTGGCGCTGGAGGTCAGGCGTTGGGACTTGAAATGGCAGGATTTGAGCACTCGGCGCTGGTTGAAATTGACGCCCACGCTTGCGCAACTCTTCGTTTCAACCGACCCGCTTGGGATGTCTTTGAGCAAGACTTGCATACGTTTTCGGGCAAACCGTTTTCCGGCGTTGACCTCTTCGCTGGCGGCGTGCCTTGTCCGCCGTTCTCGATTGCTGGGAAACAACTTGGCGCTGCGGATGAACGCGACCTGTTCCCACAAGCCATCCGGCTAGTGGAAGAAATTTCGCCAAAGGCAGTTCTTCTTGAGAATGTTCCCGGACTCGCGAAGGAGAAATTTTCGGCGTATAGGCAGTCCATACTCAACAAACTTTGCAGCCTCGGCTACTCAGCAGATTGGCAGCTTATCAATGCTTGCGATTACGGCGTGCCGCAACTTCGTCCCCGATTTCTCTTGGTGGCGTTGAAGCATGAATACGCAGCTTATTTCAAGTGGCCCACACCTACAGGGGATGCACCAACGGTTGGCGAAACACTTTTCGACCTGCTCGCTCTAAACGGTTGGAGCGGGGCCGTGGAATGGAAAGGCAAGGCCAACAGAATTGCTCCAACCGTAGTTGGCGGCTCCAAGAAGCACGGCGGGCCAGACCTTGGGCCAACTCGCGCACGCCGACAGTGGGCAGAATTGGGCGTGGATGGATTGGGCATCGCAAACGAACCGCCCGGCGCAGACTATCCGGTAGGAAAGATGCCTCGCCTAACTGTGAGAATGGTTGCCCGGATACAAGGCTTTCCTGATTCATGGACTTTTAGTGGGAAGAAAACTGCCTCTTACCGGCAAGTCGGTAATGCTTTCCCTCCACCAGTAGCCCATCAAGTCGGTGGAGCAATTAGGAGGGCATTAATGAAAAAGCCTGTTGAAAGTTCGATAGGGCAAATGTCCTTGTTCAGCGGGTGCGGACTCGTTCCAATGCCCACAAAGCAGAGGAAGACGGCCTCACTCGTCAGAGATTAAGCGACTTCGCGACAGCAGACACGATGGCTGCCTCCACTTCCTGTTGACTGTTTTTACACTTTTCGTAGAGCGCGTTGAGTAATTTAGGCGGCAGCCTTACAAGCGTAACCCGGCCAACAACCTCTGGAAAGGCCCACGGGCATTTTCGACAATCGTCCTGACATCCCTTGCATGCTCCACGTTTTCCTACATTGCATTGATTACAAACCGGCTGCCAGTTGGAGGAAGAATTGGTACCGCCCCTGATGAGTGGAACCTTGTGGTCGGCTTGCAGACCTCGCACCCCTGCAACGGCACGTTCTCCGCAAATCTGGCAGGTGAAACTAAACCTTTGAAACAGCGACTGCTTGTCAGCGTCGGTCAGGTAGAACCGAGGGTTGGCATCATTCATCGTCGCGGACTTAAATCGGTAGCTGTGCTCGCCACCCCGCGTCCCCGTTTCGATATCGCAACCACATTGGTCTCTCAGTTCGCGTATACGTCGGTCGAAGTACTTTTGTCCAGTCAAGTCGAGCAAGTGCGAACTTCGTATCCAAGGCTTTGGAAACGGTGTGTCCTCACTGCCCCAAAGTTCTCGAAGAATGGTGCGTTTGACATCACTGACGGTGCCAAGCTGAGAGATGTAGGCACTGAATTTCATGCTCCAGCTAATTTCCGGGCTGCCCTCTGCTTTTTCTCAGCTGTAGCAACGAGGTTTGAAAGTGAAGTAGACAAAGCCAAAGCCATTGCCTCGGATGCCCTTAGGGTTGGATTACGGCGACCTCGTTCGACCAAACCAACGTATGTGGGATGTAGTCCTGATTTTTCGGCCAGCCACTCCTGAGACACGCCTTTGGCCTCGCGGAGTTGTCGGAGGGCGCTGCCGAAAGCCTTGGAAACGGTGCACTCAACCACTTTTCTACCGTAATCGGTCGCGGCTAGAAGCGCGACAGACTATAGTCTGTCTATCCCTTCCCTAGATTCACTAGCAACAGATTCGTAGAGCGTGGCAAATCGGGTCCTGAAGCGATTTATTGGCGCTATCGACCTCGCTGGCGGCGGTGGATTGGGGCAAAGCTTATTTTGGTGCTGAGGCAAGCTGAACATCCGGTCGGCTTACGGAGACGCGCAGGAATTCAAGCCCATGTTCGACGGCGGACTCACCGCGCAGAACAAGCAAGCCGACTTTGAACAACTTGCTGCTTGGGTAACTGCTTGAATCGAAGAAACTTAAGCAGCAGGCCTGCAACAACAGCAGAGAGCGGTTGTCTGCCAGTCCTGACTTCGACGAGGAGTTTCTGAATGCCAACATGGAATCGTTGGGTGTGCCCACCACGATGAGGCCCCAAGCATTCAACAGCCCGGCGATCCAAGAAGGACTCGAAACCATCCTGCTGGACTGCGCTGACCTACAGGAGGCGTTGAGACTTTTGCGGAAATAAATTCGGGTTTCGCGTTGCCGACTGCGGCAAACCTCGTCAGCTGTCCTGAGGACTCGAAACCACCCTGACCTCCTTGACCAGCCATGTTCCACCCTGAATCTGTGGTAATAAAACGTAGTAATATCGAGCCAAAAAAACCTCCTAGGAGGATCCAAACCGCGGAAAATTGGGGATTTTAGAAGAAGAGTAGCGCGCACGGGAATTGAACCCGTCTTTCAGTTCCCTTCCGCATTACCTAGCGTTTAATGGGTTTTTAGGCCGTTCTTGAACTTGCCTGACAATCTTACACGTTGTAACTTTATGTTGTAACTTCTATGGCTTCACTGACCAAGAAAAAAACAAGCAAGAACTGGATCGCCGTCCTAACCCTCGGAGACGGAAGGCGCACCAATCGAAGCACTGGCACTCCCGACAAGAAAAAGGCTCAGCGAATCGCCGACGAATTCCAGCGCATGGAAAAAGCTGGTCGAGAAAAGCGGCTGACCGAAGAGGCAGTCCGTCGCACCTTGAACGACATCCTTGAACGGCACACCGGTGATTCACTGAACAGAGAAACAGTCAAGGATTTTCTCAATTCTTGGATCGATGGAAAAACCAACGAACACACCCGTGAGCGGTACCAAGTCGTTCTAGACAGCTTCCTTAATTCCTTGGGGCCAAAGACAAACGCACTTCTTTCCCTCGTAACATACCACGATGCTCTTAATTTCCTGAGCAAAAGAAGCACAACCAAAATCTCGCCTAAAACGCTCAGTATTGAGGCTAAAATCCTGAGTTCTGCATTCAACCTAGCAAAACGCCTCCAGATCATTCAGGAGAATCCTTTTGAGAAAGCTCTTGCCCTAAAACCCATCAAGGTATCATCCAGCAAAAAAGAAGCATTCAGCAAAGACGAAGTTCAAAAATTGGTAAAAATCGCAAGCCCGGATTGGAAGGCAGTGATCCTCCTCGGAGTGTACTGCGGAGCGAGACTAACTGACTGCACGACGATGCGTTGGGAAAACGTAGACCTAGTAAAACGTCAAATATCTTATTATTCGACAAAAAACAAAAAAGAGATGGTTATTCCAATGCATCCCGCCTTGTACGATTACTTAATGACGTTAGAGTTCAAAGAAGAGAAGCAAGCCTTTATCTCACCTTTGCTAGCTGGCAAATCAACCTCAGGCAAATCAGGTCTGAGCGGGGCGTTTAAACGCCTCATGGAAACAGCAGGTATCGATCCTGAGTCTATTGACGGCAAGGGAAAGCGAAAAGTCTCAGCTAAAACTTTTCATTCATTGCGCCACACCTTCAACAGCATGCTAGCAAATTCTGGGGTATCCCAAGAAAACCGAATGAAGCTAATTGGCCACGCCTCAGAACAAATCAACGATCAATACACCCACGTCCAAATCGAAACGCTTAGACGTGATATTGAAAACCTGCCATCTTTCAAAACTTAGTTACTCAGACCAATTCGATACTTCAGACGATTGTGAATCAATAAAACTGCGAATGCTATCGACGCTCCAGATTCGGACCCCCTTGAATTGACCGGTTACACGCAAGGCCTTACCACGCACCTTTCCCAGCTTCGCAAGGTTGTACAAGGTGCCTTTCCTAATCCCGAAATACTTCCGCACATCGTTTGTTGTCAGGAATTCTGGTGACGAGATCGAAAGCGTCGCTGGCTCAAGAGGATTTGAATTATATTTCATTTGCGTTATTTGTTTTATTATCTTATTTTAAGAAGATTTAGAACCGCCGCGGCACGACGCTTGTATTCAAGCACAAGGGCGCTTCAGGTCAACACTACAGCGCACATTTTTTCACTTTTTTCTCGACTTATCTTAATTCATTTTTGATGCCCAATTCTTATTTAATATTATAATAGTTAAGAAATTTGCGAGGAAACCCATTCAATGCCCTATTGACAAGATCCCACCACTTTGGGAGAATCCGACGGGAGCATCTGAACAAAGCAGCAGGGTATATCTTGTTTTATTATTATTTCAGAATTGGCCTACTATATCCTAATTAAAAAAAAGCCCCGGCACCAACCGAGGCGCGGCTGATGACCGGGGGAGGTGCAACTGAAAAGAAAAACTATCTGCTTTTTCTTATCTATTAAGTTATCTCTTCAGATACCAAGGGCTAGAAAATAAGGCTTTTATATAATTTAAAAGATCGCCCCGCCACTTCAGTTTTCTCCCCTGTGTCCTCCAGCAAGCCCTCGGCCAGCAGGACATTGAAGCAGGTTTTCTCAAGTCCTCTGTAGAGAGCCGGATCCACTCCGGCCTCAATCAAACCAGTGCGGATGATTGAATAATCAATGAATTCTCTGTTTTGGGCTGCTTCGAAGGCAAGTTCTTTGGCGATCTCTTGGGCGGTATATTCGTCTCTTATCATACCCTCTATTACACCTCAGATAAGCAGTTGACATTTTCTGATAATTTTGACTAGCCGGAGCCACCACTTTTTGGAATTAAAAGCAACTTGACTGAACAGGAATAGCTGGAGGGGGGTATTTTTATATATATCGCATTATCTTTATATATTCTTTCACAACTATTTCTTTACTATTAGCAGCAAAACACCATGATGTGCTGGGGATAATCCCGCTATATGGCGTTCACCAATATCAAGATATCAATAACCTTAAATAAAATTCTAGCTCAGGAGCCGATTTTCCAAGGGGAAAACAGGTGTGAGTTAATCAGCAGTTGCGAAAGATTCATGCGATGGATATTTGAATTTAGCAAAAGGCACAAAGACGGCTGGGCTAAAATCCACTCGAAAGCCTGCGACAATCAATTCAGGCGTTACAAAATCAAATATTCTGAAGTGTTTGAGATATTAGAGCGGCACGGAATCATGTTCCCAAGAAAAGTGGGATTTAAAAGCATGAAAAACGGAGAAAACGTTATTTCACGATTTAAGCTCACAGATTTCGGGGTCAATCTTTTGTTCGACCCGCAAAAAGAATATCTCCGAAAACTAAACAACGACGCAAAACAAGATAAACGAATCCGGAACAGGAAAATCAAAAGAAAATCTCGAATCAAAGACTCTGAAGATCAGGTTATAGCAAAAACCTTAACAAATATTCTTGATTTAAAAATTGATCAAGCGGCTTTTGATAGTTTCTGGATAGAGAATAAACACACATTTAGCCCCGACCAGATCGACAAAATTGAGCAGTCAATTGATTCGATTAAGAATGGAAAATTCAAAAAGTTGCGCCGCTGCGTTAAAGACGGAAGAATCCACCACCCTTGGGTTTGTATGCCGACTGTGCTTCGCCCATTTTTTTCGTTGCGGGGCAAAAAGTATTTAAGAATTCTTGATTTAAGATCAGCGCATCCCACATTTTGGGCCAAGTTTATTTGTGATATTTCAAGACTTCCAGAATATTTAAGTCTAAATGAAGATATTAGAGAAGCATTAATGGTTAAATACAAAGAATATAACAATATATTAACTAATAGCTCTATATCTTCTTCTTCCTACCCAACCCCTCCAGTATCCCTCCACTATGTATCCTTAAATGTCACCCATCTGATTGATGAATATATAAAATGGACAGCATTCTGGACGAATCCAGACATTGACCCCAAACAGTATATTATTCATGAACTCGGCGGAACACATTCCAGAGATGAAATTAAAGAACTAATAAACGCATCGATAAACCTCCAAAGGAACGATGTGTTTTATTGGATCAAGAAAAACTACCCTGTTCTCTTTGATATCTGGAAAAAAACCCACCGCAAAAAGACAGGAAATTATATCAGCCGGTTCTTCGAAACGAAACTGATGCTGGAACCTGAATTGATTCTCTTGGCCGAAAGCATGGGACTTGAGGTTCTGACCGAGCATGACGGTCTTGGAATATTCTCAGATGAGAACGACTCAGAGTTAGACCAAAAGGTCGAGAAACTCCGGAACTGGATCCAAGTGCGCAGCCTCCGGCTCTTTGGGCTGAAGGTTCAGGTCAAGATAGATCAACCGGAAGTGCCAGCGCCTGTGCAGGTGGGGCAAAACCTCTGAAAGGGCGAGTTTGGGCAACCAGATACCAATTCTAAAGCCTTATCTGAAAGAAAATGAATCCAGAACAAAATCCCAGCCCAAAACTGACCGCCATTTTGACCCAATGCATAGAAACCGCTTTATACGAGGCAAAGACGAGTCGATACCCATTTCCGCTATGGTCACCCTACCAAGCTTTGTAACGGGCCTAAAAGGCCGTTATATGAAGTCAGCGTTGAGGTCAGGAAAAACAGCATCTAATTTAAATCGTTTTCTGCACGGAAACTGGAATCAAGCGAAGCTTCCTCAGGCTTCCATGCCGTGACCGAAGACTTCGCTTCGCCTCGGGAGCCTTTGGTCCATCACTTTCGGTAATATTATATTTGGCATTCTGATTGCAAACGGCGTTCAGAATGAGAAGCAAAAGGCGAGTAAATAAAAATAAAAAGGCGGTCAATAAAACCATGCGGCTACTCCGCTGGGCGAAAAAACTATCTGCTGATATATCCACCACATTACGTTTATTTATATGTATCTTAAAATTGATTTTAGCTCTTTTAGAAATTTTCGATTAAGATTTTAAAACCATCAAGACAATCCAGTTGTTAATTTATACAATTTGATGCACACTCTTACTGAGGCATATGGATTTGAGATCCTATAATATCTAAATTTTCAGAGAGCAATTTCCGCAAATTGCATTTTACAACCCCAGCTAATAATTCTGAATAACCCAAAATGCACACTTGTTCCATGCAACGGGCATTTAAACATCTTGAATTAGAACCTGTATAAACTATCCGCATTAAAACCACAGTGTTTTAATGCGATCAGAAATTGAAGACCCAATCTAATTCCCAGACAACGCGCATCTGAAACCAGTGCACTCATCAGCGAATTGAGGCGGACTATCAACGTATCGATTATTCCGCCGTGAAACATACATTAAATCGTAATTATATGCCCACGCGCCGCCTCGGATTACTTTTTGTATTCCAGTCGGCGGACCTTTCGGGTTATCTTGAATAACGCTTGAATATGCACCAAACCAGTCCCAACACCATTCCCAGACGTTACCAGCCATATCATACAAACCATAACCGTTTGGAGGGTAGGATCTGACTGCAACAGTTGATCCGAATCCAGACGCGGAATAATTGGCCAGATTGGTACTGCCAACTAGATTTGATATCGGATCGGATTGCCAAGGGTAGAGGTTTTCAGACAAACCTCCTTTGGCCGCATACTCCCACTCTGCCTCAGTCGGCAACCTGAAACCTGTATCCCATTTCACAAAAACAGGAGAGACGCCAATTTTGTAAACCTTTGTTAACCCTTGATCTGAATAGTACGCCGGTGCAATTCCAGCATTTTCACTACGAGCATTACACCACTTAATGACGTCAAACCAATTGACGGAATGAACTGGCTGATTTTTTCCTGAAAATGATTTCCCTAAAGGTAAATCAGTGTAACCGTTTTTAAATCCCCAGTTTCTAACCTCCGTCCACAACTCTTTCGTCACCTCGTTTTTGTCAATCTTAAAACTTCTTAAGGTTACAGTGTGGACGGGGGTTGATCCGTCAGAACGGGTACTTCCCATTCTATAATTAGCACTTGGGATTGCCACCATATCCGATTTAACACTCGCTGATCCTTTAACATGAATGACGGCATTTTGACTTACGGGACTAAACATCGAATTGCCGGAGTGACTAACTGACAAGATGATATCTCCGACACCCGTACTTACAAGCGTGTTGCCATCAAGATATGCTGGTCCGCTCAGAACCTTAACGACAGGATCTAATCTAGAGCTGAGTGAAACGCTTAGCGGATATCTATCACCAACCTCTACAGTCAATTCAGCTTCAATCGATGGTTGTTTCCATAAAATTGTTTGACCAAATTTTGGTTGATCGATTGTGATAG
>Ga0315909_10008951_pt1 | contig 10901 bp, 13 predicted proteins | sample LakEriMetagenome_11_FD_203527 | JGI IMG/M metagenome (GOLD analysis project Ga0315909, IMG submission 203527) | Freshwater fungal communities from buoy surface, Lake Erie, Ohio, United States - Buoy 2 MA125 | ecosystem: Environmental > Aquatic > Freshwater > Lake | place: USA: Lake Erie, Ohio...
GTCCTCCATATCAACATCAGTGTCCATGTCCTCCATATCAAAATCTCTAGACGATCTTCTACGTGAAGGTCTTCCTTCATTTTCATCATCTCTGAATTGTAACTCATACAAAACTCTTTCGTTTAAGTTTGATTTCATGTTTCTTCTTTTTCTTGCCTCAGTTTGGATTAAATAATCCTTATTTGTTTCATTGTCTGAAAGATGTAAAAAATTACCATCTTTTTTAACAATAATACCATCTTCATCACCCATAGCTTTAAAAACTTTTAAAACTTCTTCAGGAGACGCTTGTGTCATATCTAACGGAGGCATTTCATTATCATCCATAGACATAGCTTCAATGTCGTCAGATTCTTCTGCGTCTTCCATGTCTTCCATGTCTTCTTCAGAATCTTCAACATCCATGTCAATAGACTCTTCTTCGTCACCCATTTCATCAGATGCCTCAACATCCATGTCTACCTCTTCTTCATCAGAAACTGGTACTTCTTCTTGTTCTCTAAGTGACCTTTTTTTTCTTTTTGAATCATTTAACGATTCCTTAACTAATTCACTGATTTCTTCCTTCATAGTTGAAGCAAGTATTCCTTTTGCGTTTTCACTGATAGCTTCTTCGACTGCTTTAATTTTTAATAAAGTGTCTTCTACTATCGATTTTGTTTGCATACTCATTATTTTAAATAGTATTTTGCTCGTTTATTTATCAAATAAATATATGCATTTACAAAAAAATTGTTTTTTATCAAAAAAAAAAGGGAGACAAAAATGTCTCCCCTTTAAAATTACTGTGATTAAATCTTTTATTTATTCAATAACCTCATCAATTTTACTTTCTACAATTGCTGTAATTCTCCAATCCATAGTGTAGGCTTCGTAAGCTTTAGTAACCTTCGCCTCAACGTCAGTTGGGGAAAATGCCTTTACTAATTTTTCTTCTTTAATTTTTTTTACTTTACCTGTGTTTTCGTCAACCATATCGGTTGTTACTCTAGCAACAAAATACTTTTCATCCATAACTTTATTTTTTATTTATCTAAATAATCAGATAATCTTTTCATTAAGTCAACAGATTTATCTAAAGGATTTGTTGAAATTTCAATATTTTCATGTTCTGTAAGTTTTTCCTCATACTTTGGTCTATCCTCTTTGTTCAAGTAAAGGTAAGCTCCTGGTGTTGATGGTGATGAAACTAAATCAAAACATATTAATTCAAAATCGTCTTGTACTTCATTTTGTTCTCCTTTTTTAACCAATGATCCAACACCTCTTGAAGAAACACCCATAGTAACCCCTTGTCTCATCATATTTGCAGCCACGTCCCCTTTTGATGAAACAACCCCACTTTCATGAAATCCAGGGGTTGTAAGTAATTTAACCTTACCAACTAACACATTGTCTTCCCACCAAATATCGGTTATTAAATGAGCCACTCTATCTAAATCAATAAGAGACGATTCAGGGTGATTTAATTCTGAAATTGACATACCTCTTTCTATCATTTCCTTATATCTTTCCGCTTCTCTTTTTAATATTTTTTCAGGGTAAATTCTTCCGTTTCTATTTGGTACTCCATATTTTTGTAAAGTAGCATAAAACTCAAATGGTTTAGAATGGTCTAATTGACCGTAAGATTCTTTTATAACTTTACTGTTTCTATATTCTTTTGGATTGATTGTTCCAGCATCCCATTCTACTAATATGCCCTTCCCTATATCACTTGGTCCTAATATTTTCATAATCTTTTTTATGATAAATATTATATTAATATGGTTTCTTTATTTTTTGTTTTACTTAATGTAAAATACTTTGATTTTTTTAAATCATCAAAATAAACTGAGGTTATAATATTTTTAATTTTAGATCTTAAAATTAATGATTTAAAATCAATAGTTTTATCGTGTACAAATAACGTAATTTCTAAATTTAAAAAACTTTTTTTATCTTTTTGTATCCCACTTGTCCTTAAATCTAAATCAACTATTTGTTTTCTTTCAAACGTATGTAAATCAACAATTTCTAATAAAGTGTGTAATATTTGACGTTTTATGGTTCCAATAATTTTATTCCAATTGTCATATTCGTTTAATGGCTCAATCCAAGTTTGTAAAACTAAATAGATTGATTTTAATTCTTTTGAGTCGACAGTACCATAGTAACATTTTGCATCATCAAAAACATTTAATTTTGATGTTTTTCCTTTTTTCATTTTTCATAACTTTCAAGTTTATTTTTTACAATAATATTAAAAAAATACTCAGTTGTCAAAAATTAAAAAATATCTTACTATTTATATTATAAAACCAAAAAATTTATGATTATAGTACAGGTAAAAAATGAAAAGTCTATTGAGCAAGCCTTAAAAACATATAAGTTTAAAATTTATAAAACAAAACAAATACAAAAATTACAAGAAAGAAAAGAATATAAAAAACCCTCCGTAAAACGAAGGGCTCAAATTCAAAAAGCTAAATACAAACAAAAGAATCAATTAGATTCTTGAGATTCTTCTTCTTTTTTCTCTTCTGATTTTTTTCCAAAAATCTTTTCAGTTGATGTAAGACCTAAACAACCGAATGCTAGCATTGCTACTGCATTTACTAAAGTGTCAGATGGTCTGATGTCACCGTGAGAATAGCTATTTACATATAAGGTAACACAAAGAGATACACCACACAAGATTCCTACAAATCTTTTTGATGATGCATTACCTTGATTGTCCATAAACAATCTCCCAATTCCACTAAAAAATTTTTTCATAGTCCCAAACTTAATTTTTTTAGTTTATAATAGTCATAATAGTTACACTTTGCATCCATTATTTTTTCTATTGTCTTATTGATTGTACCGTCAATATCTTTTTCTGCCGATTCATTTAATGTATTTTTTAAATTACCTATTACATTTTCTTTTAAAGTTAAAAATTCTTTTTTCATATCATCAAAATTTAATGACAATACATTTTCTAATTCTTTTTTTTCAGATTCATTAAGGCTTGATAACTCGTTTTTAAGGTTTTCATTTGCAATCTTAATTACTGAAGATAATGGTAATTCTATAGATTCTGTAATTTTACTTTTATTGTTTTCAGAAATTAAAGTGTTTTTTATTTTACTTTTAGACTCTAATACCGACTCTAAATTCCTTATGTTGTTATTATATATAACATTATCAATGTCGGTATAATTATTAATATTAGATTTATTCCAAGAGTTTATCCATTGATTTAAATAATCAATATTTTTGTTTTGACTTTCTATTAATACTTGAGAATATTCTATTGATTCATTAATATAATCATTAGCCAAGTCCTGTGGCAATTCTTTATTACTTGATAGATCATCATAAATGTAATAAAGTTCAGACATATCTTTATTATTTAATACCAAACTTTTAAATTCAAAAATAAATCTTTTGAAATTTGGTTTTTTTGCCAATTCAACAGCAGTGTTTTCTATTTTTGTTTTAATTTTACCAAAAGTGCTCATATAATTTTATTTATAAATATCACTTATCAATTAAATCTTTCAGTTTGTTGTTAATTTCTACCAAAGAGTTTCTCCCTTTTGATAAATCCATATAATCAATACCATTAAAAAGAGTTTCTTCAACAATTAAATTTAAGTCATCTTTTTTGAACCTTTCGGGTACTGTTGGTTCAGAGCCACCTGCCGGTTCAGAACCACCTTCCGGTGAGGTTGATCCTAAATCCATACCACCGCCTAAGTCAGGTGAACTGCCCGTATCTGTAGCCCCTCCGGTATCCGCAGCACCTGCATCAGCACCACCACCCATAGTAAATGTAGCACCACTTTTAGGTTTATATAAATTGTCAATATTGTCAAATAGACCTGTTTTAGAAATAACCTCAGCGGTTTTAGCTAACTCACCAGCAACCGCCCTTTCAATTCTTTGTTGTTGTAAATCTAATCTTATTTCTTCATCAGAGAAACCTAAAATATGTTTTTTAGCCCACGAAGCAGAAACAGGTGCAACAGAATTAGGTATTTCTGCAACAGCATCTTTATATAATGTAATTTTTTCTTTCCAAACCTCAACACCCAATAAATCAGCCTGTTTAGAAGGGTTATTTAACCCTAATGTGAAATTGGTTAACTCATCTTCAAACCCTAAAAGAAATAAATGTATTATTGCAATTTTATTTAGTTCGGCAATCATAGATTTTTGTATTCTATTAATTGTTCTTGCAAATCTAATATCAAGTAAAGATAAATTTTTACCATCACCAACGGCCTCTTCAAATCCTAAATATGCTTTTGGTATTCTCAATGAAGTTACTAATTTTTTTTGAATATACTCAATGTCGGCAATTTCAGCTAAATTAGCGGCTCCCGCCAAAGTTTCTATAGGCATTGCCGCAGCAGAATCTCTTACAGGTATAAAGTAATCTTGATCTACCGCCAATTGATTATATCTCATATCTACATTTCCTGTTTGTGGGTCTGCAATTTGGTCTCTTTTAAATTTAGATGCAACCTTTTGTACATAAGCATCAACATCTTTGTCATCCATGTTTCCTACAAATACCTTAAATACTCTTCTTTCAGGTGCTCTAGATACTCTATAAATCAACATCGCATCCTCACATAATAGTAATTGTTTCCATATACGTCTTGCCTTTTCTAACATAGAAGTACCGTATGGTAATTTTCTATCATCACCTAAAATTCTGAAATGCCCAATTTCCCATGTGTTAAATTCCATGTTTTTTTCTTTCCATGTGAATTTTAAAGATTCGTTTTCGGTTTCTTTACCATACGTAGAAGAGTTTATTTTCATACCTCTTTCTAACCTTTCTACTTGTATGTTAGGTAATTGTTGACACCCAACAATACCTCTTTCAGGATCAAGTTTTAAATAAACAAAATTATCACCATACTTACAAGTATTTCTTGTCCACATTGGTAGATTGGTGTTAATATCCAATCTGTTATTAAATAGGTCCGCTAATACGGTTTTTATTCTTTTAGACTCAGAATATATTTTTAAGATATAACCATCTTTATCTGGAGTTGTTGACTCTTCCGAATATATGTCTAATGCCGCTGAAATCTCAGGAGTATATTCCATAGATTCATAATCATAATAAGACGCTATTCTTGTTGGTTCATAATAAACCGCTTGTTGGTATAAATTACTTTCAACTTTTTGCCATTGTTTACCAATAAACATACTTTGTTGTGCTTGTAATTTTTCATTTTCATATTCTTTTTTATCTGTGGTTTTTAATAATTCTTTTTTGTCAAATTTAAAAACCGGAGCTTGTTGGTCTAATGTTGAATTGGGTCCAAACACTCTGCCCAACCTTTGCCAAACTGTATATTTTTGTTCTGCCATAGTTACTTTTTTAAAAAAATAAGATCAGAGATTAAAAATTAAACTCTTTTACCTCCGAATAACCATAAATACTTTTCATAATCACTTTGTGTCAAAGTGTTTCTATTCATATTCATTCTATCTGAAGGGTTTACAGGTACACCAGGATTAAAATTCATTGATGAATCTCTATATTGTGTTTTTTCTGTTGACCATGATTCTAACATCGCCTTTGCTTGTTCAGTTGCTTTTTCTAATTTAGAAAATGAAGTTTCAGCAACATATAACGCCATGGCCATTGACATAATTAAATCATCATGTTGTCCTTTTTGGTGATCTGGTCTACCATTTACATAAACAAATGTGTTTAATTCATTATATAATCTTTGGGATCTAACGCCAAAATTGTGTCTTAAAGACTCCTCAAAAGACGCAACTATTTGAACTCTTTTTGAGTTAAAATTAATACCCGGTATTTTATCTTGTGATTTTGGATCCCATTTCCATTTATCCGCTGGGTTCACTCCATCAACATATAAATTTTTATATCCTAATTCTTGAAGTTTTCTTGATGTTGCAACACCCATACCACCAGTAATATCGGTCACAATAAATGCATTATACATTGTTGCCCATTTGTAGGCAATTTCTGCAACAACATCAGGTGGTACTTTTGCAATATATTCTAACACTTGTTCTCTTTCATCAAAATCAATAATAGTAAATGTTGTAAAATCCTCACTATCACCTCTTGAAACGTCCATACCCATAATATATTTATGTCCCGCAACAGGTTCTTTCCATTGCCATAAAACACCCCCCATAAATTTATTTTCGGGTTCTTTAATATGATTATCTTTAATTGATTTCATGGTTTCGGGTGGTATTACATTATCCCCCGAACCTAAAAAGTTACATTCAAGCTCCTGTGATATTTTTCTTCTATCAAATTTTAGTTTTTTAGCCATGGCCTCAAACCAAGAACTGTAGGCCTTATATCCATCATTTTCTATTTTTTGTTTTATTTCTTCAAAATTTCTATCACTGACTTTAATATTACCGTAATCAACTGTAATTTCATCATCTTTATAGTCAGCTCTATTTAACATGTAATGTACAATATCATTACATTTAATTAATTTTAAATCTTTAGAGTATCTTGGATCTCTAAACCAATACATTTCAGTTATTCTAAAGTCATTCATTCCTTTAACTGCCTGACTGTATATAGAATAATAAATTGGGTCAAATCCATTTGGTGTTGAAATAACAATTACTTTACCTCCTGTTGAAAGGGACGCCATACAAGCAGACCAAAAGTCTTCATCCGCATTAATGTAAGCGGCCTCATCGAAAATAAGAATTGTAGGAGTATAACCACGTAAGGCATCTTTTGATGTTGCGACCGCCTTAACTTCACAACCATTAGTTAATTTAAAATGTCTTTGTGAATTTTTTTCAGAGGAAAACCCAACACCCATCCATTTTGGCCATTGGTCAACAAATGATCTAACTTTATTTGCCATCTCAACGGCAGTATCCATTTTGTTTGCAATAATTAGAATTTTTTCAGGTTTTTCTTTTTTTGCGAATACCAATCTTTTTGATGCCCATGCTGACGTTACGGTTGATACACCAGCCTGACGGTATTTTAACGCAATATTTTCATCACACTCGTCGTAGTCCCTCACCAATGTAACTTGATCATTAAATAGTTCTAACGGAACATATTTTGATTGTGTGTTGTCGTATGTTTGAAGATATGATTTAAGGGCATAGGGTGTATTATTTATACACTTTGCATATTCTAATAACGCTTGTTCTCTTGTTAACGACATTCATTATTTTTATTTTTTATTTAAAATTTTCAAAACATCTTTTTTAGATACTTCATTATAAATGTGTTTTCCAATTATATTCATAATGTTTTCTTCAATTTTTTTAATATCACTTTCTTCCGTTTCTTTTGTTTTTGGTAATCCTTTGTGTTTTGTTTTTGCAAAATCCTTTAAATCTTTTTCTGACATTTTTTTAGCCATGTCTTGAACCTTTTTAGAAACTTTTGTTTTTGGGGTATCTCCTCTTTTAACCGATAGAGCCAATCCCATTATTTTTTGTTGTTGTTTTGAAACCGCCTTTTCGGTCATTTCTCCTTCTGTTTGTGTGAGAACCGTTTTACCCGCATCGTTAGTAACAGAATAGTTACCTGAAACTGTTGTTTTTGATCCAACAGGTAACTCAATTTGTTTTACTGTTTTATTAGTGACTTTAGGTGCTGGTTGTTCTTTCATTTCTTTACTTTTAACTTTTTCGTAAAGAACGGTAATTTGTTGTTTAGACATTTTTTCTAATGTTTTCATAGAAAAACCTTCATGAAGAAGTGTCACAATTTTAGGATTCATATGATTCATCTTTTACTAAATTTTTTTCCCATTTTAATACGACATCTCTTTCGTATAATTTATTTTCAACCAAGTCTACACTTTCACCGTAACTAAAAACTAAACGTTTTCTTTTATGTATAAGGATTTCATCACTATCAGATTTTTCCCAAGCCAAAGAAATAACACCATCAATAGCATCATAAACACCAAAAAAATCAGAGTTTTGTATTAAATTTAATTCAATATCAGAGTTTTTTAAAACACCAACTTTTTTTACATAATTAATATCTGGAGGTGACGGTTTACCCGATGCCGGCTCAGCATCCCACTCATCTCCCCAAACATCATCCAAATCAGAAAATATAAATTCATATATATTATCTCCTTTGTAGTTTGGTCCTAATTCATTAATATAAACTAAAGTCATATAATTCTACCTTGTTGAGTTACTTTAATTTGTTTGCCGTTTTTTACAAAAACTAAATTTTCTTTATTTGTTTTACCAATAAATTTAACATTATCCGATTCAAACAATCTAAGAGCAGCATTTCTTTGTTTTATATTCTCACTTAATTTTGTGATTTCTTTTTTTATTTCAATCATTTTTATTTTTTCTTTTAAAAAGTCTTTTTTCTTTTTTTGTTCTAAAATCGGTTTTTCTTGATCTTTAATAATAAAGTATTTTGATAATATGTTTTCAACCGATTCTGCCATTGGCGGTGCGGCTAGATCTTCAGTACCTTCTTCCGAACCTTCTCCACCTAATAATTCGTCAGATCCCCCTTCAGTGTCTGTCGGCATTTCTTCACCACCCATAGGTTCTTCCATTTCACCACCTTTTAAGTCTAAGTCACCCTCTCCTGAGTCATAATCATCATATTGCTCAAGTTTGTCAAAAATATCATCTCTATCATCATCATCTAAACTTTTTACATTTATTGCCGATATAAGAGAATTTAAAACATATTTTTTATCTTGAGAGTCCATTCCTTTTTCTTTTTCGTACTCTCTAACTTTTTGACTTAATCTACCTGTAAGTTTTTGTATTGCTTTTAAACTAACTTTTGATTCACCACCACCTTCAGTTTCTAAATCATCTTCCATCCCCATATCTTCTTCACCCTCTGCCGGTGGCATTCCCATATCTTCTCCTTCCGCTCCTGGTTCTGTAGGTTCAGCTGGCATTCCCATATCTTCTCCTTCCGCTCCTGGTTCTGCAGGTGGTTCAGCTTCAGGTCCTGTTGGTGCTTCCATTCCAGGTTCTGCGGGTGGCATAGCCATATCTTCTCCTTCAGTACCGGGTTCAGTAGGCATTGCGGCAGGAGGTGCTGCTGTTGGTTCAGCAGGTGGGGTTGCGGGTTCCGCAGGAGGTGCTGTTGGTTCAGCAGGTGCTGTACCAGTTGCTTGTTTTTTAGTCTTTAATACGAATTTTTTTTTTCCTTCAGGTTGTTCCCCTAATAATGATATACCTTCGTAATTTTCGTATAATCTATTTGTTTCTGCAGCAACTAAATTTAATTTTTTCATTGCTTCTGAATATGAACGATAGTACTTTCTTTGTCTAATGTTATCAACATAATCTAAATCACTTTCATTCAAACCCTTTTTTATAATGTATCCAGATTTTTCTAAAACAATACCATATACATAACCATCAGCTAGTTGTTTTGAATATGTGTTAGTCTTACTTTCTGTTATTGTATTGTTCTTTGGAGTTTCTTTGTAAGTTGCAATTTCAATCATTCTTTTAATTTTGTCAACTCCTTCAAGTTTTTCACTACCAAGTGGTCTTAAATCTCCCATGTTATTTTTTTTAATTGTTTAATAGTTATTCAAAAATAAATTTTGAAATTATTTTTATATATAAATATATGTTGTATCGGTAAATTTTTGTCTATTCTAAATTTTGTTGTTCTAAAGATAATTTTTTGTCTGTTATTTTATTTTTAAAATTTTCTAATTTAGAAATATACCCATTCCTTCTTAAAAATTTAAACACTAAATTTTCGTAGGAATACTCACCTTCTTTTGATAATCCACAAACTCTATATTTTCTTAATTTATCTTTATATTTAGAAACTAAAAGTATCGCATCTTCTAAATCCTCATCTGTTGCGTTTTCTAAAACACCATCAATAATGTCCATCCATTGTTGAGCCTTTTCTTTTAGTTTTTTTGTATCAACTTCAAAATTTTCTTTAATGGGTTTTCTTATCCATTTATTTTTCATAATTGAAAATGACCCCATACTTTTTTCCTTTTCTGAAATGTCCTGAACAAAAAATTCAGTTTCAAATCCTTTTATTCTAATATCATGAGCGGCATTAAAAATTGTTTTTTTTAGATAAAACAATTCGCTGTATAGTTCTTTATTTTCCCCTGACTCATCAAAATCAAAAATAATATGAACGTCAAAATCTGAAAAATCACTCCAATTATACCCCACAAGTGAACCTATAAAAATTATGTCGTGGACAAAAAAATCAACATCCAAGTAATCTACAAAAATTTCGGCAGCTTTTAGTAAACGTTTTCTTATTTCTGGTTTTAATTCATAATCCCCATTTTTTTCTTTTGTCCAAACGGCAGGATTTAATTCATCTTGAAGGTAGAAACTATTTATAATTTTTTTTTCACTGCTCATTTTACAATTTTTTGTACTGATATTTTTTTGAAATTTCTGTGTTGAAAAATTTTCCTTGTGATTCTGATAATCTAAATTGTGAATAAACACTGTGTGGGACGTTGTCATATTCATATTTTGCCCCATTTTTAAATTCAGTAACTAATTTTTTAGTTTCTAAATCATATTCTGTTTTTACTAAGTTAGAGGATTCAACTTCACAAACTATTTTAGTTCCCGTTATAGATGTTGTTTTAATTGCCATTTTTTAAAAAGTTTTTTTATATAAATAGCTTAGATTAAAAAAAAGTACATATATTTGTATTGAACAAATCTTTTAATCATGTATAAATTATTTTCATTAGTATTTTTATTTAATTTTTTAGTTTCTTTTTCTCAAGAAAACATAAATGATCAATATTGGATAAACAAAAGTAAAGAAGCCTACAATAAAATAGACTACGATAGTGTAAGTTTAGAAGTTGTAAAATTAATAAACAATTACAGAAAGTCTCAGGGGTTAAATGAACTTACAATCTCAAACGAACTTGTAGATTATT
>Ga0315909_10008954_pt1 | contig 10897 bp, 21 predicted proteins | sample LakEriMetagenome_11_FD_203527 | JGI IMG/M metagenome (GOLD analysis project Ga0315909, IMG submission 203527) | Freshwater fungal communities from buoy surface, Lake Erie, Ohio, United States - Buoy 2 MA125 | ecosystem: Environmental > Aquatic > Freshwater > Lake | place: USA: Lake Erie, Ohio...
AACCAGCCTACTAAACCTGAACGCAGGTTAACTGCCCCTCTTACCGGAGTAAGAAACCCCCTTCCATTCTCAAATTAAGGAGCGTATGATTCTAGTCACTCCAGAGCGAAAGGCTCTGGGCGGCTCCAAAGGCTCTTTGATAACTCGCCTAGTGCTAGGCCCGCGTATGCCACGCGGGTTCCCTGCCGGTAGGGCATCGCTTGCGTAGGACTCGCTCCTATGCGACAATGCCTTACCGCTAGGGAATTGTCCCTAGATTAAGCGCCGGGGGTCGCATACCCTCTTACTCTGTAAGGAAATTAGTCATGATCGGCAAGAATGAAGCTAAGGTGCTGGAAGGCGTCGCCGTGGGTCTCTTCACGGATACGCGAGAGTCGATCATCGCCGCCGCTGGCGTGATGGACGTGGTGTATCAGGCGATCCGTAAGACCGTCGCGGGGCGTGAGCTGGCCCACGTCAAGTACTTGCTCAAGGCGTATAAGCAGTTGGTGAAGGATGACCCGTCCATTACCGCTGCGGAAGGGTCGATCGGGCAGGTGTGCGCTGCTGTCAACAAGATCCTGAAGGACGGCGGCACGCTTCCGGGGGAGTACGGGCAGGCGCGTCGCCTCGCCTATCCGCTCAAGGAATCGGCCCCGCGTGGCCCGCGTAGCGGTGGCGATTCGGGCGAGGGTGGCGAAGGTGGCGATGGTGAGGGTACGACTGAGCCGGTCTCCGCTGGCCCGGCCGTCTCCGGCAAGCTGGCCGAGCTGTTTGGCTACCTGCGCGAGATGGACGCGGCGGGCTTCGACTGGTCGCACGCTGAATCCGCGATCCACAACGCCTACGCGGAGTACAGCATCGAGCGCTCCCTCGCCCGCGATGCGGCCGAGTCCCTCGACATGGCGGATGAAGCCTAAGCGCTAGGGTTCCAGACGCTAGGGCCTGCGGGTGAATCGCGGGCTCTAGCTCGGGCACCTTGACCCGGTTTCTTACTGGAGTAAGCTGGAGTGAACAATCGTCGCGCTAAACTGATTTTGCTGACGCTTTGCGTGGCCTATGCCGTCCTCGCTGCCGTGTGGGTGGCGATGGGCTGGGAACCGATCCACCTCGACTAACCGAATCTTACTGGAGTAAGCGCCATGTTCATCGCAATTCGTGATCGTGAAGTCATTGCCCACGCTACTAGCATTCCGGCCTTGAAGGACGCCGTGCTGGATGCCTTGGGAGACGACGCTACTCGCGGCACCTTCCGCGTCTACCAGACCTACAGCGAATCGTTCAGGTTCGAGCAGCGCTTGTTTTGCGTCCACGACCTTGGTGACGACGAGCTGGCTTGACTTCACCCTAGATCCTCCGTATAATAGTCCCACCAAAAGTTGGAGAACGTGTAGTGACTATCCGTGAATTCTTCGGGTTCAAACCTTACAAAGTAAAGAAGCCGAAAGCAACCCATCCTTGGAAGCAGGCCGCTTTCGTGGCGGTCGAGGAGAAGAAGGCCCACAAGCGCAGCGAGCGGGACTGGCGGGCGTCTATCGTGGCGAGCCGCGATCGCATGGGGGTACGCGCATGATTGTGCAGGTACCCCAAGCGTTGCAGAGCAACTAAGGGAGTGAAAGCGTGATGAAAGTCGAAGTCGGAAAATCTTACAGGGTAAAGTGGTCGATCGGATTCCCTGATATGGTAGGGAAGGTAGTGACTGTCACGGGCATCAAGTGCGTAGCCACGGTGCAGTCTTATCCGAATGTTGTCACGGTGTGTGAAGTTTTGCATGACGGTAACAAGGTGCTCAAGAGAGCCTCTGCAAACGAGCGAGCAAGGTTCCGCACCGATACCATCTGCTTTACGCCTAGGCCTGACCAGCTCGAACCCATCATCGACGATGGGCGAAAGGTCGTGGCGTGGTCTGAGTGTCTGTGGAATCCGTCCATGCTGGAAAACCAGCACGCTTAAATCTTACAGGAGTAAGGAATCGTGACAATGAAGATCAAGCTGCCCAAGCGCATCAAGAACAAGTGGGTCAAGGCCCTTCGCTCCGGCGAGTACAACCAGTGCCAAGACCGACTCACCGATTTCAATGGGGGGTTCTGTTGCCTCGGCGTGCTCCAGCACGTGCTGGACAATGGACGCATCGACGTAGACCCGCATCGTGGCGAGTCGTTCTGCATGATGACGGTCAAAACCGAGCGCAAGCTCGGGGTGTATGACGTTCTCGGCCAAGCCGCTGACGATAGCTTGTACCAAGTGCGTGAGTTCTTGGCCGAAGTAAACGACGTCGGCACCAACGGCAAGCGCTGGGGATTCAAGCGCATCGCCAACTGGATCGAGGAAAACCTGTAACCTTACCGGAGTAAGAAAACAATGTGTACTGAAAAGCTCCAGCTTGAAGTCGGCAAGACTTACGTCAACGGCGAAGGTTGTCCGGTCATCTTAGTTTACAAAGGATGGGGAAGCCGCCCGTTTCTCGGTGTGGTCGATGCCAGTACTGACAACGAGAGGACGGCTTGGTACAAGGAGGACGGGGAGAGTACTTACGGCGGTAAGATGTCCCTTGTCCGCGAGAAGCGTCCGACCAAGACGTTCCGGTACAAGCGGTTTCTGTGGAAGGATCACATGGACGAGCCCGTGCTCGCTATGTACCGCGAGAACGGACGATGGCGCGTCGACCGGGACGACTTCATCAAGTGGATCGACGAAGAGTGGCAGACCATCGAAGTGGAGGTGTAATCATGTGCAATACCAAGTACAAGGTCGGTGATCGTGTAGTTTGTGCGGCCTTCAATCGCCAAGCTACGGTGTTGTTCGTTGATCCTAACAGGGGCGAGTATCCACTGCTGGTACTCATTGATCCCCTGAATCCGGGCGGAGTGCACGGGTCAGCGTGGTCGAGCGAGGATGAACTTCGCCCGGCTCCGGTCAAGGTGACGAGTGAGAAGTACCGTCGCTTTATGTTCCGCAACCTCCGAGGCGAGACAAATACCGGCCTTGCTGTCAGTCAGGCCGTGGTGAATCGCTGGGAGACTAGCGAAAACTTCATCGGCTGGGTGGACAAGGACTGGATCACGTCCGAGATTGAGGTCACGCCGAAGTAAGTCCGCTTGACTTCACCTCTAGCCTAGCGTATAATAGTCCCACAAAATCGAGGAACCAGCCGCACCACGCTCTTACAGTTGTAAGGTGAGAGCGTGCCGGGCTAGCGCCTTGCTAGTATTCCAGAAGGTTACACCTGAGATGAGCATGTTCTCCTCGCGTCCGATCAACCTCGCCTCGGACTACAAGAATCCCCACAACGAGAAGCGTAAGCGCGTCGGCAAGACTGCCAAGGATGCGCGCAATGGCAACGCTCAGCGCAATGCCAGCCGCAAGGCTGCGCGTGCCGCGTGGCAGCAGAACAAGAGCGCCAACAACTCCAGCTTCCCGGTCTGAGGAGAATCTTACATGAGTAACTTCATCACCATTCCCGTGACGCAGGTTCGCAACGGCGAAGTCTTCACCCCGATCGAGAAGATGGGTACGATCGTGTTCAATCCCAAGCGCAAGAAGTTCGAGCGCAAGTGGATCATCTCGCCCAAGTCCTACGTCATGGTCGGTCGCCTGCATGGTCTGGATCAGGACGGCAAGGACGGGCTGTTCGCGCTCGGTGATTGGGCCATCGTGCGCCGCAATGCTCCGGCCAATGCGCCGCGTGCTACCGAAAGTGCGCGTGGTGTGGATCGTCTGCTCTCGAAGTACGGCGCACGTAACTAACTCTTACTCAAGTAATGTCCAGGACTATCGCATTGGATGCCGACGGTGTGCTTCTCGACTACAACGCCGCTTACGCCAATGCGTGGGAAAAGGCGTTTGGCAAACTCCCAGCGCTTCGAGATCCGGATGCCTACTGGCCCATGGATCACTGGGCGGTGGAGCGCCTCTCGGGCGAATCGCTGACGCGCTTTCGATCTGAGTTCAACGAAGAGTTCTGGTCAACGATCCCAGCGATCGATGGCGCCGTGGAAGCGTGCAATCAGTTGGCCGACGAGGGCTACCGACTGGTCTGTGTCACCGCGTTGGATGAGGCCTTTGCTGAAGCTCGCCGACACAACCTGTTGGCGCTTGGCTTTCCCATCGATCACGTGATTGTGACCGCTGGCGCCGGGCATGACGTTAGTCCCAAACGTGACGCTATCGAGCGACTGATGCCCGCCGCTTTCGTCGACGATTTCCTTCCGTACCATCGTGGTCTCTCGGCGGACGTCCACAAAGCGCTGATCCTGAGAGAGTCGAACGGATCGCCAAACGTCGGCGTGGAGCTGGCCGACGTCGATTCGCAGCACGCGAACCTAAAGGCCTTCACGACTTGGTGGCTTGAGCGACGGTGAAGCTCGCGACCCGTCAATGACGGGTGGTTGGACAGGGCGGCGTCAGGACACGAGACGACCCTACGTCTGCGGTGAGCAGTAGCTTTGCCACCCACAGTGCTTCGGCATCGCCCTTCAGGCCGGCCTCAATGGCACGCAGCGCTACACGAGTACCACAATGGTCAAGAGCGGTAACGTTTACGTTCCGATCACTTCTCACCACACTCGCTGCAATCAATGGACTAGGAGTAACTGATAATGTGTCCTTGCAATTACGATGCGTGTCACTGCCTGATGAAGCGGGCCGCGTGCACTCCTAAGCCTCACAAGCACGCCGAGGTTATCAAGGCGTGGGCAGACGGAGTTCGTTGTCAGTTCCGTATCAGTGCGTCAGACACGTGGGTTGATCTAGAAACTCCGGCAGAAGTTCGAGGCAAGTGTACGCCGGCTTTCGCGGATCACTGGGAGTATCGTGTCAAGCCGGTCGAGATCAAGACTGTCGGCTACCGACGGTATATCGCTTGCGTTAATGGCGACTACCGCGTCCGTACCGTGTCCCGTCCTTACAGTGTAAGCGAGGAGGAGAGTGGTGTTATCGGCGGTGCTGAGCGTCACGATTCTTTCGTGCGCTGGGTTGATACGGACTGGCAGTACGAGACTGTGTAATTGAAGGAGTAAGCTAATGTATAGCGTGGCTATCGTGTTTGTGCTGATGACTGTGACGGACCGAGGCTTACCGGCTAAGGTCCACGGTAAATTCTACGACAAGAAGGCTTGCGAGAATGCGGCATCTATCGTAGAGCAGAACGTTCACCCTCTGCCGCGAGGTCACGCCGTCGTGTGCCAACGTAGAGCTGAGGTTAACGCTCTGATTTCTTACACTAGTAAGGAGTAGGCCGTGCCTATCTGTTACGCTGTAAGTTCTGGAGAGTACTCCGATTACCAAGTCCACTGCATCTTCACGACGAGGGAGCTAGCCGAGAAGGCTGTGGCTGCTAGTCGCGGTGATTATGAGATCGAGGAGTTCGATCTAGACCCTCAGTACCCCGAGCCTAAATATCCGGCAGGTTCTAAGGTGTTTAACATCTACGCTAAGCAGATTCTATTTCCGATTGTACTACCTATTGACTATCGGGTAGGTGGGAACTATGGGCCGAAACTCGGCGGTGTGTTTGAGGATTACGCTGTAAAGCAGCACACTGAGGGTGATGTATTTTTCGGGAAAGAGGTTAAGTTCTACGGCGATGGTCGGCATTCTATCGTTGGATGGAATGCCAGCACGCTAGTCATTGCGTCTGATAGTGAGACTGCCTTGAAGGTAGCAATGGAGCGCGTCACTCAAGCCATTGCTCTCGGCAAACTGCGAGAGGCAGAGCTTAAGTGGGGAATCAATCGACTTGACAACGCCTAGTGCCTAGCGTATAATGTTCTCACACTGGAAGGAGAAGCAAGAGATGAGCAAGCCTGTTGTTTACTTCAGTAAGGTTCGCGGATTCATCGACGTGGCTGGTGAAGGTATCCGCGCCCGACTGAGCGGAGTCAAGGGTCATCCGCGACTTGGTGACGAGGACGATGTGACTACCTCCATTATCGTGCGTGTCAAGTACGACGATGAAGTAACGAAGCTCGTGGAGTTCGAGACTCTCAACACTATCTATCGCAAGCTAGAGGTTACTGAGTAAGATGTGTATCATCGCAGTTGTACCCGCAGGCAAGACGATCAGTGAAGAAGAACTGAACAATTGCTGGGACTCGAACGGTGACGGCGGTGGATTCGCCTATGCGCAGAACGGTGTGGTCAAGATCCGCAAGGGGTTCATGACCAAGGAAGAATTCATGCGCTCGCTTAAGTCTTTGATGGCTAAGCATGGTGCCAGTACTCCGTTCGTCATCCACTTCCGCATCCGTACCCACGGCCTGACTGATAAGGAACGTACCCATCCGTTCCGTTTGCCGGACGGATCGGCGCTCGCACACAATGGTGTGCTTCGTGGTGCTGACATGTACGATGCAACCAAGTCGGACACTCAGTTGTTCATCGAGAAGTATGGTACCCTGCTGACTAAGGAGATCCTCGAACGCGAGAAGCTCGTCATCGGAAAGGCTATCGGCTACAACAAGTTCGCTATCATCCATCCGGATGCTAGTCTTACAATTGTAAACGAGAGCATCGGTCAGTGGCACGAGGGCCGCTGGTTCTCTAATGGATCGTACCGTGGATACTACTCCATGTACGGTAATCTCGCTAAGTAACTAACCATAGGCTAACAACATGCGTCAGTACGGGTATCACTCTTATCGCGGCCCACTTTACCGGGGCAGTAGTCTCGACCCTAACGGCTACGGTCTGGGCATCGAGCTTGAGGTTAACGTCAATCGTTTCTCTTTCAACCAAGCTCAGACGGTGCGTGGCATCCGTGCTGAACGCGACGGTTCTCTCGGAGCTAACGGTGTAGAGTTCGTGTTCGGAGCGTATGATGACATCGGTAAGATCTACCGCATGGCTACCACTCTGTTCTCTCGTGTGGAGATGGAAGAAGGTGGTGATCGATACGGTCTTCACATCAACCTGAATGCTGCCAACAAAACTCCGGCATGGCGGCGGGCTATTTTCTACAGCGGCGCTGATCATAACGCCGGCTTCTTGCGGCATATCGCACGGCGTTACGGCTATAACTCGTTCGCCTCGATGGCGAGCTGCAGGTATATGGATAGTGACGGCGGGTATGCGTTCGGTAGGCAGTCATGTAGGCACGGCATCGCTCTGCGCAACAACCGTGTCGAGTTCCGCATGTTCAAGGGTACCGTCAATGCTAAGGTGCTCGTTGCTCAGATGCTGTTCACTCGCTACTGGGCTAGCTGGATCGACAGCATCGAGAGCCAGACGCGAGGTGAGTTTATCTATAGCTTTGCGATCGAAGGAGCTACTAAGTATACTGAGTTTGGACGGTGGCTTGCTCAGCAGCCGGAGACTAGCGAACGGCAAGTGGTCATGAACTTGTATGACCATGCTCACGCGTGGGCCGGCAACATCCGCTTCAACAACTACGCCAGCGCAGCCGAGTACATTCGTATCTGTGGAGAACCCATCAATGAAGTTTGCAATCGTCTGTCCTCGCCCCAGCGCCAGCGCCGCAGTGTTGCGTCGCAGTCTGCCGTCGTGCCGACGGGTGTCCCTGTCCCGGCTTGACCGGGTTATCCGCAAGTACGAACGGGTAATCTTCTGGGGTAACTGCGGTCCGGTTACTTACTCGGATAAGATCCTCAACATCGACACGCACCTTGCTACGGACAAGCGAGAGTTCTTCATTCGTACCGGCAACGCCGAAGACCGGCCTCCGTACTGGCTGGACAAGGAGGAAGCAGCGGCATGGCTGCGTGAGAAGGAGGGACGCATCGTCTTCGCTCGCACCAAGCTGACCAGCCATTCGGGAGACGGCATCGTAGTGTGCCGTACTCCTGATGATCTGCCTGATGCTAAGCTGTACACTGCTTACATCCGTAAGAAAGCTGAGTACCGTATCCACGTTAACACGTGGTCGGATAACTTCTTCGTGCAGCAGAAGCGCAAGCGTAACGGCGCTAGCGAGGAGGACTACTCGGCCCTTATCCGCAGCTATCATCACGGCTGGGTGTACTGTTCCGACAACGTGGACCCGGTCACTACTGACATGGTTCACATGGCTCAGCGCGCAGTGCGTAACTGCGGACTGGACTTCGGTGCAGTAGATCTGATCGTAAGTAAGAAGGACAGGCTCTATGTTCTCGAAGTTAACACGGCTCCTGCGCTGTCTGCTCCCTCAACAAAGGAGTTCTACGTTGGTCAGTTCAATCTCCTATAAGCAGTACTACTACCGGCTCAAGTACCACGGTAAGTTTTACAGCGGTAAGGTAGCGGCTGCTAATGATCTAGACGCAGAGCGCGAGGTCCGGCAAGACGTAGGCTTTCGGAAGTATTCCTTCTGTAGTGCCATTATCATCACGGACTCCGAGAACAAAGAAGTCATGGCTCGGGGCAACACGTCCGAGCTGGCTGGAGTTAAGCCAAAGCCAGCTAACTTCCCCAAGTATACCACCTCAGAGATGTGACACATGGAAATCAAGAAGCACACCTTCGACGTGCTGAATGTCGATGATCTCCAGCGATCGTTGGGCAACTGCTTTATGCGGTTCAACGACTCCGTGATCATGCTGCGTGCGTTCTACCGACGAGAGGAAGGACTTGCCTGCACTGCCAGCAAGATCATCCAGAGCAGCGGTAGCGATCTGATCGGGCGCGAGTTTCGTCTCGGAGTTAACCAGCTCCGTGCTGTGTTCGATCCTGACAATCTCTTGCCGATCGTTCGTTCCGGCTTCGTCAACATCTGCGAGGAGGACGGCACGCTTACTGGTCGCTACTTCTTACAGCGTAAGGTGGGTGGCTACGTTCGTGGCTACGGCGAGCGCTCGGTGCGGGTCGGTGGTGCCCACACTGACGGCCCTCACGTGGGCAGTAGCTGGACCAGTGACAGCTACCGTATTCTCCGTGTCCTTCATTCCGCCTTTACTGGTGGCATGTACGTCAGCTTCGAGCAGGCTGTTGCCACGCTGACAGACTTTAACTCTAGCTACACTACGACGCTGGCCATCTCCCCGACCATGCTCCTGTTCCGCGTCGGCACTGAGGTATGGTTCCATTACAGCATGTGTAACGGTATGTTCAAGGTCATTCGTCAGGACGACGGTACCTACAAAGTCGATACCCGATCCAATCGTCTTATCGATAGCCGTACTCAGTCCACTGTTTCTCGTACTCTTCCTAAGGTGGTGCCATGCCTGTGACTATTCATGATATGTTCGGTGTTACTCGCCGCGTCGGTATCGAGCAGCGCGGCTCGGCTCAACTGGCCCTTCCTACTGAATATGTAGGCGTTGAGCTGGAGCTTGAGCAGCCGGACATGAACATTCGCGGGGATCGTCTGCGTTACTGGGGCAGTAACTCGCTGATCAATCGTGCGCTTGTCACGCCTCACGGCGACGGCAGCCTGCGCAATGGCATCGAGCTGGTGTTCTCTCAGCCCTTGTTTGGTGAGGCTGCCTGCACTGCTATCGATGCGATGTTCGAGATCAAGGCAGCCAACGGGCTGGAAGATTCTGTCCGTACTTCCACTCACGTCCACATCAACTACTCGGATACCGCGTCTGATCAGGTGGCCCGCACGCTGGCCCTTGCCGCTATCGTGGAGCCGTATGTGGTAGGTACTGCAGGCACCCATCGCGAAGCTAACTGCTACGCTGTGTCGCTCGCGGCTAGCCGTCTGCTGACTACTAACGTCACCAACCGTCCGTGCGATAGCGCTGTTCAGCAGCTCGTCGGTGGACACCGTTATCTCGGCTTTAACATCACTGCCCTTGCTAAGTATGGCACCATCGAGTATCGCTACTTTGGTGGGCTTAGCCGAGAGGGAGTGTATGGTCTGGTGAACATGTGCCTTGAGCAGAAGAAGGTGTCGTTGTCTGGCGCTGACGTGCGTGAGCTCTTGAGCGACTGCGCTACTATCCGGGAGTTCATCACTCGGTACCTGCCTGCACATGCGGAGTTCTTGAATCTTACTTCTGTAAGCGACGAAGACGACATGCGTCACCGCGACGATGTGCTCGTGATGCTCGGCGGTCTTATGTTCGATGACGCCTTCGAGGATAGCACCGAGGTCGATGCAGCAACGCATGGCCACCAACTTCAATGACTTCTCGCTGGCTTTCCAACGGGCCGAAGGTGTGTCGGAGTCTGCCGCCGTCGAAGCCCTCGTTGACGCCGTGCAGTTTGTCGCCTCTCAGCGCGCCAATTCTATTGAACCCTAAGCTATAAGGAACTGACATATGTGTGGTATCTTCGGACTTGTCAATGTCTCGCCCACTCCGGTCAAGGATCTCAATAAGTTTGTATCGGATGCCCTGATCGCCGGAGCTGTGCGTGGTGAAGATAGCTGCGGTCTCGCTGTCATGACTAGCAACAGTCACGTGATGATGCACAAGGATGTGCTGGCCCCGGCTTCGTTCCTTACCAGCCGTGCCACTAAGGCTATCCTCGACGAAGTCGATCACTCCTACATGGTTATCGGGCACAATCGTGCGGCTACCGTGGGCGAAGTCACTGTCGATGCAGCTCATCCGTTCCGTCTGTGGAACAAGGAGTACGACGTCTCCATCGTGGGTGTCCATAACGGCACGCTGTCTGGTTACACGCTCGGCAAGGACTACGTGTCCGACTCTGAGTGGCTGTTCGGTAAGCTGGTAGAGGCGGCTGCTCTGGACGACGAGGCGCGTGATACACAGATCGCTGAGATCCTCTGCAGTCTGTCGGGTGCTTACTCTGTAATGTTCTTCTTCGACGACGACCCGTCCAAGATGTACGTTGCCAACAACGGACGCCGTCCGATGCACGCTCTCATGTCGGACGATGGTACGTACTGTTTGTTCGCCAGCGAGCCGGGCATGCTGCACTGGCTGGCGGAGCGCAACAAGCTCAAGACCACGAACAACGTCATGGCTGCGCAGGCTGACACTCTGTACATCCTCAACCTCAAGGAGACTAAGGT
>Ga0315909_10008959_pt1 | contig 10892 bp, 8 predicted proteins | sample LakEriMetagenome_11_FD_203527 | JGI IMG/M metagenome (GOLD analysis project Ga0315909, IMG submission 203527) | Freshwater fungal communities from buoy surface, Lake Erie, Ohio, United States - Buoy 2 MA125 | ecosystem: Environmental > Aquatic > Freshwater > Lake | place: USA: Lake Erie, Ohio...
TTTCCAACTCCGCTTCTCCCGCATCGTTTGTAATGAACGCCACGGCCACCATTGCTGGGGCTTTCTTGGCCAACGTGTCGAGCGGCACCTCAGGCGTTTTGTTCTCCGCAGGCGACTTCACTGGCGGTGACAAGTTTGTGGACAGCGGCGACACTTTGAATGTGACCTACACCTTCTCGCTGACCGCCACTTAATAGGGGGTTAGGTGTTTGGAATATCCGCATTTGCCCAGGCTCCATTTGCATCTTTAGGTAAGACGGGCGTCCTTTATGACGTAGCGATAGCTGAAGCTGCCTCCGCAGTCGCGGCGTATTTGTCGCGGGCCGATTTTGTTGCTACGGATGCGGAGACCGGCAATGCGGCTGAGGTGGTCAACACCGTCAACAACATCTTCAACCCGGTGGTGGTGGAGGCCGCAAGCAGCTTAAGTGTGTTTGCCAGCACCGCCAGCTTTGCTCCTGTTATCAACGAAGCCGCCTCCGCCGGGAATACCGCCACCGCGCAAGCTGACTTTGTAGCCACCAACGCCGAAGCAGCGCAAGCTACCAGCGCACAGACGACCCAAGCTGATTTTTTAGCCGCAGTTTCCGAAGCCGCCTCGGGGGCGGGCGCGTCCACCAGCGTTGCTACATTTGTAGCGTCCGTGCTTGATACGGCGTCTGGAGCCGGAGTTTCAACCGCTCAACTTCTCTTGGGCGCAAGCATTTCAGAGGCCGCATCGTCGCAAGCTGATGTGTCCGCATTGGCCAGCTTTGCAACCAACATAGCTGAGCTTGCTCAAGCAGCAGAGTTTTCTTCCAGCCAAGTTGACTTCCAAGCTGCGCTGTTGGAGGCGGCGTCGGGAGCATCGGCCAGTTCAGCCGCGCTTGTGTTTGCGGTTTCGATATCGGAGCAAGCGTCCGGCGCGGCTGCGCAAACTGTGACTGCGGTGCTCAACGGCACGGTGGCAGAAGCGGCCACGGCCTTGTCGGCGTTGACGGCGTTGCGGTACGCCAATGTGTATCTCACCGGAGTTCAGATTTACGTTCAGATTGGCAATGCGCTGGTCTGGGGGAAAATACAAGACGGCGGCGCAGTAAACTGGCAAAATGTGCCTACGGCGCTCTCAGCATCTTGGACAGGGGTTACAACCGGATCAGACGTGGCTTGGACAGCGACTGCAAGCGTTTCGGCCCCCACTTGGGACCCGATCGTGGTACCCCAAGCACCAGACTGGGACAACATCCCATCGTAAGGAAATGACATGGCCCTCGTAGTAAAAGACAGAGTACAAGAAACAACCACAACCACAGGTACCGGCACGCTTACCTTGGGCGGAGCGGTGCTCGGGTTTCAGTCCTTTGCGACGATCGGTAACGGCAACGCCACCTACTACACCATCAACGACACCATCACTGGGGATTGGGAAGTAGGTATCGGTACGTACACCGCGTCGGGTACAACCCTGTCGCGCACTACCGTGCTGTCTTCCAGCAATGGCGGAGCGCTGGTGTCGTTTGCTGCCGGGTCCAAAAACGTTTTTGTAACTTACCCGTCCGAGCGGGCTGTGTACAAGGACTTGGCGGATGTTTACACGGTACAACAAGCATTTGATGCGCTTACTGCCAACTCAATTGCGCTGACTTCCGGCACGATCACCACTACCCCGGTCAACAACACAGATATTGTCAACAAGCAGTACGCTGACGCCATTGCATCCGGCATTCATTTCCACGAAGCAGTGGATTTGGCAACTACCACAGCCCTGCCAGCAAACACGTACAACAACGGCACTTCTGGGGTGGGAGCTACGCTTACGGCGACCGCCAACGGCGCTTTGTCTGTGGACTCGACGCTTACCGTTGCTGCAAACCGGATATTGGTGAAGAACGAAGCTGCGCAAGCAAATAACGGTGTGTATACGGTCACTCAGGTTGGCTCCGCTGGGACGCCATACATTCTGACTCGGGCAACCGACTTTGATACCGCTGGAACCGGAGTTAACCAGATCGACGAGGGTGACTTTTTCTTGGTAACCAGCGGCACAGTAAACCTCAATACCGCTTGGGTTCAGCAGACTGCGCCCCCGATAACAGTTGGCACAACGGCAATTGTTTTCCAGCAGTTTGCTGCGCCAATCACATACACGGCGGGTACGGGTTTAAATGAATCCCCAAGCTACACATTTAACATTGCCACCACTGGGGTGAGCGCGGCAACCTACGGCTCCGCATCCCAAGTACCTGTGTTTGCGGTCAACGCCCAGGGCCAGATCACATCGGTCACCAATACGGCCATAGCGATCGCCGCTGGTGCGGTGTCGGGCCTTGCAGCTTCAGCCACCACGGACACAACCAATGCCGCCAATATCTCATCTGGGACGCTCCCTACGGGGCGGCTGTCTGGTTCTTATACAGGAATTACAGGTGTTGGTACTCTCACTGCTGGTACTTGGAACGGGAGTGTTATTGGTCCTGTGTATGGCGGTACTGGATTCGGTACTTACGCTGTGGGAGATTTGCTGTATGCGGATACAACGACTTCTCTGGCCAAACTCGCAGACGTAGCCGTTGGAAATGCACTGATCTCCGGCGGTGTGGGCTCAGCCCCAAGCTGGGGCAAGATTGGCTTAGCCACGCACGTTAGCGGCACCCTTCCAATCGCCAACGGGGGTACAAATACCAGCGCCACGGCTACCAACGGCGGGGTCACCTACGGCACGGGCACGGCGTATGCCTTCACGGCTGCGGGCACTTCCGGCCAAATTTTGCAGAGCAACGGCGCAGCGGCTCCGACTTGGGTTAGCTTGTCCACGCTAGGCGTCTCTTCCTTCAGCGCGGGCACCACGGGTTTCACCCCATCATCGGCAACATCTGGCGCTGTGACTTTGGCGGGCACGCTGAACGTCGCCAATGGTGGCACGGGTGTAACCACTTCCACAGGCAGCGGGTCTGTTGTGCTGTCTACCAGCCCCTCGCTCGTCACTCCTATTTTGGGAACCCCTCAGTCGGGCAACTTCAGCACTGGCACATTTACTTGGCCCACGTTCAACCAGAACACCACTGGCAACGCCGCCACGGCGACCAGCGCGGTAACGCTGTTTGGCTCAACCAACCTATACATCTCGCCCACAAACGGCAATACATTTAACAGCGGGTATGGAAATGCGGCGGACGGATCGGACGTTTGGCTCAACTACCGTGGGTATAACGATGGATTTAGCTACTTCAGAAATTTCAACCTTGGTAACGGTAAAGGCACCGCATATGTTTATGGTGACGGCGTAAACCAACGTGTTGGTATTGCCAAAGGTCAGGCGGCTAGCTACACCTTGGATGTGGCAGGGATTATTTATTCCAATACGTCTGCCCGCGCCCCCATTTTCTACGACTCCGACGACACTACGTATTACCTGGACCCAAATTCAACTACTTCAGCAATCTTGGCTGGAAGCGTTGGGGTGGGGTCAACCTCGCCGGTTAATGCCGCCTGGGGGACTGCGGCTAATACCAAGCAAATAACAATTTATGGGTCTAACTACGGGGTGTTGAATATACGTGGCGACTTAGCCACCGCCGCGCATTATTCATTGGGTGTTGGCGGAACCCGGTACTACGCCGCATACGACAACGTTGCCTCAGTCCACAGAATGGTTTTCTTTGGGGATTACACTGGGTTCAATAACGTAACTACCCCCGCATATAATATTCATTTATCAGGTACCGGTTATGCAACAGGGGACTGGCGTGCCCCCATCTTCTACGACTCCAACAACACTGCATACTTTGTAAATCCAGATAGTATATCTATTATGTACGGAGTCACTATTAATGGCTCTGGTAGTGGAACTGATGTTTCAAATCAACTTTTTTTATGGAGTTCTGGCGGTACAACTTCTGCAATGGGATTCAAAGCTCCTGGTGGTGTTTGGGCTAATCCAACAGGAGCCGGTGATGGATACAACACATATTTAACTATGGATACCGCTGGGCGTGGCTGGGTGTTTGGCGAACGTACCACGGGCTTTGCTAATGTGTACACATCAGGTTGGATTTTAAACAACGGCCTTTGGCAAGCCAACGCTTCAATGCGCGCCCCCATCTTCTACGACTCCAACGACACCGGGTATTTTATCGACCCTGCCAGCACCAGCAACTCGGCACTGCGCATGCGCGGTGGAGCTTTGTTTGGGCCAAACACCACTTGGGGGGCATATCTTTACGTTGGTACAAATGGCAACATAGATGTAAACACGGCTACTGTTGCTGCTACAAACGGGAACTTACACCTCGATGCCGCCAATGGCTATGTACTGTATTTGAATAACTACGCCACAAGTAGCTACACAGTTCTTAACCAATCAGCACGCTCTCCCATCTTCTACGACCTCAACGACACCGGGTATTACGTTAATCCCAACGGCACTTCCCAGCTCAGTTATGTTTTAGCCGATAACTGGTTCCGTTCTCAAGGCAACAGCGGGTTGTATTTTCAAACTTATGGCTGGGGGATTTGGGCTCCTGAATCAGCGAGTAATAACTACGGAAACGTAGCAACATATGGCGCGGGTCGAAACGGCTGGATGGGTTACGGTATTGGTTCGCGCCATACGCTTATGTCAACCGGCGGAGATAACGTCGGTATTCACGATAGCAGCTACTCTTGGGTATATTATTGGGACGGGACTAGCCATACTTTTAATCGCGGATATACACAGGCGGCAGGGTCGCTCCGTGCCCCCCTCTTTTACGACTCCGGCGACACCGCGTATTACTTAGACCCCGCTGGCACATCAAATTTAAATTCTGCTACTTTTACCTCTGGTGGGCAGTGCATTACTGCTTACGGAAACGGATCAGTTAACGGCTCTGCCGGTATAGGTTTAAATGTATATTCTAGTGGCGGCAACGGCGCAATCATGGCGTTCCATCGCGGCGGGTATTTTGCTGTCAATATGGGATTGGACTCCGACAACGTGTTGCGCATCGGCGGCTGGTCTGCTGCGGCAAATCGCTGGCAACTGGACATGTCGGGCAACAACACTATTGCTGGGGACTTCTACGCCGTTGGCAATATGAAGATCGGCAAGGGCAACAACTTCGTAGCCACCAACACGGCGGTCGGGGTATCTGCACTGGCCTCTGTAAACAGCAACTATCACACAGCGGTGGGTTACCAAGCCTTGCAGGGGATGACTACCTACACCAACCCTGTTTTCGCAATTGCAGGAGGCAGCACAGCGGTCGGGTATGGCGCACTCCAATCCAACGTTGGCAACACTACGCTTGGCTCTGGGAATACCGCAATAGGTTCCGGGGCGATGTACAACGCAACGGGCGCATATTTGTGTACCGCTGTTGGGGCCTACGCCGGATTTAACCTGACAAGCGGGGCCACAAACACAATAATGGGGCATCGCGCAGGCCAATACCTGTCAAATAACAGCAGTTGTATCATTATTGGATACAACGCCGCGCCCAACCTTAACTCCTCTTATGGAACGGGTAACGGCAACGTTATTGTTGGGAACAACTCCTTCTACAGTAATCTTGGAAGCAACAACACCATATTAGGAAACAATACCGGCATAAATATGAATTTTGCTGACGGCAGTGCCAGTGCCAACAATGTTTTAATCGGCGCAAATACTTTAGCTACTCAATCAACCGCAACGAACCGGTGTACGTTTGTGGGCCAAGCCTCAATGAATACTTGGGATGGGGACATCACCAACTCATCTTCTTTGGGGTACCTTACCAACGTAACCGGCAACAACCAAGTTCAGCTTGGGAACGACTTCACCACAACCTACGTGTACGGCACGGTGCAAAACCGGTCGGATGCGCGGGATAAGGCCGATATTCGGGATACCCAGCTTGGGTTGGATTTCATTGAAGCCTTGCGCCCGGTGGACTTCCGCTGGGATTACCGAGAGTCCTACGTTGATTTTATTGAGTCGGAAGATGAAGAAGGCAAAGACACCTCCACCCGGGTTGAAAACCCCCAAGACGGAAGCCGCAAGCGCACCCGCTACCACCACGGCTTGATTGCCCAAGAGGTCAAAGAGGTGCTGGATGCCAAGGGGATCGACTTTGGCGGGTACCAAGACCACTCAGTGGCGGGGGGCAAAGATGTGCTGACTATCGGGTATGACGAACTGGTTGGGCCGCTCATCAAAGCGGTGCAGGAGTTGTCAATTCAAGTAAAAGCGTTATCATTGGAACTGGCCGATTTGAAGGCCAAATCTTAGGAGCGATAAACCATGGCAATCACTTACACATGGGCTGTGACCGGTATGAAAGTCACGACCGCCGGGGCCAACCCCGACTACGTTGTGCAGACCTACTGGACAAAAACAGGCACTGACGAGAATGGCATCACGGGTGTGTTCAGCGGCGCTACGCCGTTTGCACCTAACCCCAGCCAACCAGACTTTGTGCCGTTTGACCAATTGACGCAAGAAATTGTGCTCAGTTGGATTGAGCCCTTGGTCGTGGATTCCTACGCGGAACACGTAGATGGGGTGATTGCCCAGCAAATTGCCGATAAGATTGATCCCGTGACGGACGCCGACTTACCGTGGGCTCCGCCGTCACCGACTCCAACTCCACCCGTCTAAGAGGACACTATGAACGACACAATCAAAATTGAGATAACTCCTGCCGAGTACAACATCGTGATGCGCCAGATTGCCATGGGCCCGATCGCTGAATGCCTCGACTTGTTTATGAAGCTGCGCCAAGTTGGCATGGAGTTCCAGGCAACCCATGTGCCGCCTCCCCCTTCCGCAGCGGAGCAAGCAGCGCAGATTCAGTAATCCGGCGCGTTAACCCAAGGACCCAGCATGTCAACTTTTTCCAGTCTCAAATTTGAGCTCATCCTGACCGGCGATCAGTCCGGCCAGTGGGGCAACACAACCAACACAAATATTGGTACTGCGATCAACGAGGCAATTGCTGGGTCCGTCGATATCACATTTGCCAGCGCGGACCTGACCCTCACGCTGACGGATACCAACGCGTCGCAATCCGCACGCAACCTGCGGCTGAACCTGATCGGCACTGCTGGCGGGGCTGCACGCACACTTACCCTTGGCTCCGGGTGCCAGATCAGCAAACCATACGTCGTCAACAACACCCTTGCGAACGCTGTGACGGTCAAGAATACAACGGGTACCGGCATTGCCGTGCCCGCAGGCGCAACCATGTGGTTGTTCAATAACGGCACCAACGTGGTAGACGTTGTGTCCTACCTCTCCTCCTTGACCCTGGGTTCTGCCTTACCCGTTGCTTCTGGCGGTACTGGGCAAAACACCTACGCGATTGGCGACTTGCTTTATGCGTCAACCACCTCTGCTTTGTCTCGGTTGGCCGATGTGGCTACGGGCAACGCACTGATCTCCGGCGGCGTAGGTATTGCACCCTCCTGGGGCAAAATTGGCTTAACCACTCACGTTGACGGCACTCTGCCCGTTGCCAACGGGGGTACAGCCTTAACGTCCTACACAATAGGTGATCTTGTTTATGCTTCTGGGGCCACAACCCTTGCAAAACTTGCAGACGTAGCCACGGGCAACGCACTGATCTCCGGCGGCGTAGGTATTGCACCTTTATATGGAAAGATCGGCTTAACCACGCACGTTGACGGCACTCTTGCCGCCACAAACGGCGGTACCGGGACAAACACAACCACCGCTGGCGACATACTGTATGGGGCGGCGTCCAACACTTGGGCAAAGCTTGCCGCAGGCACTGCTGGTCAACTTCTTCAAACCAACGGTGCGGGGGCTCCAACCTGGGTAAATGCTCCAACTTTTACCGGCGTATCGTCGTTCAATGCAGGTACCACTGGACTCACGCCCAGTTCCGCATCAACTGGCGCAGTCACTTTGGCTGGCACCTTGGCGGTAGCCAATGGGGGCACAGGCGTAACCACTTCGACCGGCACTGGCGATGTTGTGTTGTCCATCAGCCCAACACTTACAACCCCTGCGCTGGGCACACCCGCTTCAGGTAACTTAGCCAACTGCACGTTCCCCACACTCAACCAGAATACTACGGGCAGCGCCGCAAATCTTTCGGGCGGTTCCAACTACCAAATACCGTATCAACTTGGCGGTGGCACAACTTTCGTGCCCGCCCCCACAACCGCCAGTACATATTTAAGTTGGACTGGATCGGGTTTTGTTTGGTCCACCGTAACTCCCGGCAGTACGTTTGCCGGAGACATTTCCGTCAACGGTTTAACCGTTGGTCGAGGCACAGCAAGCATTGCGTCCAATACGGCGCTGGGGTATCAGGCCAATAACGCCGTAACCACTTCCATTGGGTTAACTTCTGTTGGGTACCAAGCAAACGCGCTTTGCACTACCAGTGATCGCCACACTGCCGTGGGATATCAGACCAACGCCGCAATGACCAACATGGGGAGCGTCGGTCTTGATTTTGAAGGAAACACTGCGGTTGGATACAAAGCGTTGCAATCAAATACTGGATTTGTATCCTTCACATCCAATACTGCGGTTGGCGCTGCTGCGGCCCAAGGACTAACAACGGGGTACCTTAATGTCTCGATTGGTTCCGCTGCTGGACCAACCGGCAGCACCGCGTCAACCGTTTGTGTAGGCCAGAAAGCTGGCTGGCGATACCAAGGCTCCAAGTCGGTAATTATTGGCGCTTCGGCATACAGCCAAGTGGTTGGCGCGGGCGCAGGGAGTGACATTGTTGTTGTTGGATATGAAACCCTGTACGATGCAACACTTGGTACTAGCGGTGCGACCGTTGATGATACAACTGCCGTAGGAACCCAAGCGCTACGCAGCATTGATCCCAGTGGCGGCGTCCAGTCTTACAGAAACACCGCCGTGGGCAGTGGCGCTGGTTACAACTTATTGTCTGGCACAAATAACACTCTTTTGGGGTTTAACGCGCAGGCCAGCACAACCACAGCGTCCAATGAATTTGTGTTGGGCAACAGTTCCATATCTGTTTTGCGGTGTCAAGTGTCAACCATTAGCGGGTTGTCTGATGCGCGGGATAAGTACGACATTGAGGACTTGCCACTTGGCTTAGATTTCATCAATTCACTTAAGGCCCGCAGATTCAAATGGGACAAACGGGATGCGTATTTTGATCGAGTGAGAGATGAAGATGGCCGGGCAACTCAAGTGGCGGTGCCCAAAGATGGATCGCGCAAGTCCGACGAGTGGAACGAAGGCTTTATCGCCCAAGAGGTGGATGAGGCCGCAACGGCGGCGGGTGCAGATTGGATGCGGATTGTGCACAAAGCTAATCCCGAGCGGTTGGAAATGGCTCCAGGCAAACTCATCCCCGTTTTGGTCAACGCCATCCAAGAACTGACGGCGCGTCTTGAGGCGCTAGAGGCAAGAAATTGATCCAATCACGGCATTCGCACTTTGCAAAGGAGCCTATGAAGGCATAAAGGGGTGCATTGCCGTCTACCAAGACCTGAAGAAGACAGGCAACGATCTGACAAAGATCACAGGTGAAGTCAGCGGGGCGCTATCAAAGTTTTTCAAAGGCCACGCAGAGTTGGAGGCCAGCCATGAGAAGGCGCAGTACCAACGCGAAGAAAACCAGAAGAAGGGGGTCAAAGACGACCTTGCCACACAGGCCATCGACAATGTGATGTACCTGCGTCAGACCAAGCAGTTTTACGCTGACTTGGAACGCATGGTGCGCTGGGAGATGGGTCAACCAGACCTTTGGCGGGAGATCGTTGAGGAGTATCAAAAGCTGTTGGACCAGAAATCGGAGCAAGCGGCACGCGAGTTGCATGAAAAGCGGGTGAAAGCATGGCAGCGACAAAGGTTAAAAAATCTGATTCTGGACAGGGTTTTGGAAACGGCGGTGGTGGTTTTCGTAATCGGATACCTGATATGCCTAATGTGGATAATCAGTCTTCATCGTCGGGGTCGTTTGGATACCTTTTTGTCCTGATCCTGTTTGCACTGGTCTTTGTGCTGATGATCCCGCTTGTTGGTATGCTGTATGTGGACACCATGGTGGTGAAGCGCGAAGCCAAGGCGCAGATGGAAAAGACCGAAAAACTGCGAAAGCAAATTGAAGACGAAAGGAAAAAAGATGCTAACCCTGTTCTCATCCCTCATCAGCTTCCTGATGGGGGGCCTCCCAAAAATCCTTGAATTCTTCCAAGACCGGGCCGACAAGAAGCATGAGCTTGCCCTTGCGGCCATGCAGACCGAGCGTGAACTGACCCTCAAAAAAGCTGGTTTGGAGGCGCAGGAGCGCATTGAGCACATCCAGACCGAGCAGATACAGATCAACGCAGAGGTCACCAATGCCCAGACGGCCATGCAGGAGCGCCAAGCCCTGTATGCACACGACATAGCCCTGGGCCAAGGGGCCAGCACTTGGGTCACCAACATGCGTGCCGCCACCCGCAGCGTCATCACCTACGGCATGTTTGCCATGTTTATGTTTGTCGAGATCTTTGGCTTCTACTACGCATGGCACACAAACGTGGAATTCACCGTGGCGTTGGACAACCTGTGGGACGATGAGACTCAGATCATCTGGGCTTGTATCGTGTCGTTCTGGTTCGGCGGTCAGGCGTTCAAGAAATGAATCTCAGCCCAGAGGCCATCAAGGTCATCTGCCACCACGAGGGCATTCGATACAAGCCGTATCGGTGCCCAGCCCTGCTTTGGACAATAGGAGTTGGACATGTACTTTACCCAGACCAAGCTAAGATACCAATGGATCAAAGAGGAGCTTACCCTCTTCGCCCAGAAGATAGCCGGGTTTTTTCAAAGGAAGAAGTAGATGGGATTCTCAGAAGCGATCTTGCAAGGTTTGAGCGTGGAGTGGCTCAGTTCTGCCCCGTTCCCCTTACACAAGGTATGTATGATAGCCTTGTTAGCTTTAGTTTCA
>Ga0315909_10008962_pt1 | contig 10892 bp, 10 predicted proteins | sample LakEriMetagenome_11_FD_203527 | JGI IMG/M metagenome (GOLD analysis project Ga0315909, IMG submission 203527) | Freshwater fungal communities from buoy surface, Lake Erie, Ohio, United States - Buoy 2 MA125 | ecosystem: Environmental > Aquatic > Freshwater > Lake | place: USA: Lake Erie, Ohio...
TTACCTATTACTGTAGATTTATGTATTAAAGCAGAATTGTAATTTATAGCAGACACAGCAAAAGTTATAAGCCAAGTTTCTCCTGTAGAAGCAACCCAAGAAGTTGGATTTAATACATTTTTTGGAAACCCATTAGCATTAAAATTTATAACAGGTGTTCCTCCAATAGATGTAGCTACTGTCATACTATATATTTTACCTTTTAAAGGAGTAATAGATGTTCCAGCACCTGGCCAACTTGTTACATCTGATGCTATACCTATTCTTTTATTTGTTGGATTTAAAAAATTACCAGTAGTAATAGACAAATTTGTACCTAATTGAGTATACGTTACACCGTCTGTCGATGTAAACATTTGAGTTACACCTGTAGAAGCTACAGAAGTAACTTTTAAGAAAAAAGGAGTATGTGCTGTAATACTTGCACTAGTTAAAGTAACTGAACTAGATACGTTACTAGCGTTTTTATAAAATTTAATTCTATCTGTAGAAGCGTCATAGTTTATTTTAAAACCTGATGTTCCAGATAATTTACTTACGATAATTGCTTCTGTACCAGACAATATGTTTAAACTTAATCTTACAATTACTTCTAAACTAATATCACCAGAAATAATAGCAGAGTTATCTGATGATATATTACAATTAGTTACTCCATTTGAAAACCAATAATTATTAGTTCCATCATGAGTTAAAAGTAAAGGTTGTGCTGTTGTAGTACCTTGAGTTAAATCTGAACTACTTCCACATAAAGAATATAATGTTGCAGCTCCTTGAGTAGAAGCATCTCCAGTACCAGCACCTAATTTATAACCTAAATAATGAGGATCATACCCAGCAGTTAAAACTGAAGTTACATCAGTTGTAGAATATGCTGATTTAATACTTTTAACTAACGTATTTAATCCACTTAATCCAGCAGGTATAACTCCACTATCTGCTGTAACTCTAGTAAAATGAGCTAAAGCCTGAGGGTCAGGTGGATTCAAAAAATTATTACTAAAAATATTTATACCTAATCCTATTTTCATATTAGTTAGTTACAGTTAAAGCTCCATAACAAATTACAGTAGTATTAAGAGGAACAGTAATAGAGCTAATTTTACCATAAATCATAACACCTTGATTAAAAGTAATTCCACTTAAAGATGTATAAACAGCATTATCTATTGTAATAGATGAAATAGTACCTGTAGAAGTTAATATTTGTACAGCACACCAATCCCCATTTACAGCAACAGCTGGGTTAGCACCTACAACAATTGTATTTTTATTAGTACCTCCAAAAGTAACTTTGTAAAACCCTGTAAAAAGGTTAACTAACATGGCCATTAATGATTCTAATCTTGTCATTTTATTTTATATTTAATGTTTTGCAATATCTAAAGCTATAGTTAATATGTGTATAAACTGTGCTTCTGTAATAGTATTATAGTATCCAGTTGAATCTCCATTTTCTGCTTGTTGCCAATCCTGTAAAATCCTTTTAGTCAACCACAAACGGTAATACTTACAAAGGTTCTTACATTTTGTACCATAAGAATAAGTATTAGCTACAGCATTTGCATAAGATGCAAAAGCAGTATCTATCTTAATCTTCATTTCATCTAACGATGAAGTTGGTATACTAGTCACATCCACAGTTGTCATCACAATATTTACTTAATAGGTCAAAAATTTGTTGAGCTTTATTGATGTTATCTAATTCACAATTTATGAACATTGCATCATAAAGCAAGTATTTGTTTACTAATTCAGCATCAACCTCATCACATTCACATTCTACTAAATCAGCAACTTTATTATCTAAACATTCTTTAATGGCTTTAGCTACAGGAATATATTTAGTTGAACTATAACCTATTAAATAATCTGAATAATTAGTACTAGGATAAGGAGTTTGAATAATATCTGAAGTTACATCTATTTTACGTTTAGTTGTAGGTGAATCTGGATCTACATTTGAAACAGAAGGAAGAGCACTTGCTTGATATAATTTAGTATAAGTTAAATTAGTTGCAGGAGTAGGAAAAGCATTTTCTAAATAAATATAACTAGCATTTTTAAATGATAAAAAATCACTTAAATAATAAGTAAAATAAGTATCTTTTGGATCAGCAGACCAACCAATAGTTACTCCACCAGCTGTATTGTTACGAGAAAATTCTACATATTCTACTTTCCATAATCCGTCTTCTAATTGATCATCAACTGAATAACCTAATTGCACATTATTTACACTATTTATAAATTCAGCATAATTTAAAGCACTATTGTAAGCATCAAAAGGATTTATAGGTAATTTAGTAATTTGACCTGAAGGAGATGTTACTATATATATTCCTCCTTTTATACCAATTGTGGCTGGGGTATTTGTACCATTAGCTAATGGCCTATAACCAACAGGGTCTTGGTTTGCACCATAACCAGTAATACCAGTACCTGTCATACTAGCAACATCGATTTGTTTATAATCGTGACGTACTTGTAATTTTATTTTAGTTTTTAATGCCATGTTTTAAATATTATGCGTACACATCAGATAACTCAAATAACCAATTAACACCATCATATATAACAGTACCTTTTTGAATAGCGTCATCACTAGTAGCAAATGGAGTAGATCCAGTTAATGTTAACACAGTATTAGTAATTGTAATAGTAGAAGCAGCAGAACCTTGTTTAAAAATAATAGTATAAGCTTTTCCTACAACAGGATTAGTTAATGATATATTTACAGTATAACCTGCACCATTAGCACATTGAACAATATATGAATCAGTACTGCTTAAATCTATTGTTAGATCATAAGCTGACGCAGGTAAAGTAAATACTTTTGTAGGAGCAAGTACTATATTTTGCAACGGTACATCAAAAGTTGCCCCATCTTTTTTAACTTCTACAAAAGATCTAGGTATATCTGAAGATATTAAGTTTATTATGCTATTCATATTACAAATATAAACTTTTATGTTTAAAATAAAAACTACAATTGATGTACGGTCAAAATTATAGAAGCAGTAGCAGGTGGAGGATCACCAGCAGCATAATATTGCATTGTAACCTTTGTACGATCTGTAGTACTCCACATTAATTGATAGAAATCTCCAGGATTAGCATCAATGTAATAATTCCAACCAACAATAGAATGACCAGGAGTGTTAGTACCACGGCTTTTTGGAATTGAAGTATAACCAGAAGTTCCTTGTACATCTGCTGCTGAAGTATAACCGTTTTTTCTTAACCAAATAGTTACATCTTGTTCTGTATTATCTATATTTTGAAATTGAGCTGAAAATTGAAGATTGTAAATTCCAGTTTTAGTAAACAATATATTAGTTAATCTACTATTATTATCAGGAACAACTGAAATACCGTTTACAAAATCAATTGTACGGTAAATTGCTGGTATACCTACATTATCAGCTTCGGCAAATTGTGATTGCATATCTTGCCAAGCACCATAAGGTCTAGTAACAGGTGATAGCAAAGCTTGTAAAGGTACGTCAAAAACAGCACCATCAAGTTTAACTTCAATAAATGATTTATCAATTTCTTTTAAAGTTAAGGTAGGTAGTATACTATGTAGTTCCATATTACAAATATACTTAATTATTATCAAAACTAATAATAACAAAAAAAGAGAGTATTTCTACTCTCTTTTTAAGTTTTAAAATTTGGTTAAAATTACCAATTAGGAAAAGCAGCTGTTGAAGGATAGCTACCTGTTCTAGTACCACTAGGTAAACCTGTAATATTAGCCAACAAAGCAGCAAGAGTATCTACATCTTGAGCAGTAGTACCTGTTTGAAAGTTATTTATACAAATATCTAACATTCCACTTTCTTCTCTACCTTGACCTTGAGCTGATTTATCAGCAACAGAGTTTTCGTAGTATAAAGTAAATATGCTATAACCATTACCTACAGAAGCAGTTCCACCAGTACCAACGTTAGAAGCAGCATAAGTATCGTTTGGAAGAGGCATCCAAATACGGTTTTCTACTCCAAGATTTCCTAATGATTGCATTTCTTTTTTCAATACTTCAGATACAGTACCTGATCCGTAAACCATTGCAGTACCAACATTAATTGGAGTACCAGCCAATGTATCTAACAAAGGAATGTTAATCATAGTATTTAATCTACCAGCAGCATAAGCATTAGAAGTAAAATAACTTCCAGTTACACTAACTTTTAAACCTGATAAAGAACTACTATTTGGAGGAGTAGCTGCAATAGTTGTTCCACCAGTGTTTACGTAACTAGAAGTAGCACCTATAGCAACACCACTTGCTGCAGTAGTACCTACAAACGGTCTAGTTAAAGTCATAGAAAGTCTATCTGCAGCAACAGAAGCAACTTGATAAACAGGAGAAGTAGTAGCAGTAGCACTTCCAATTCTAACCCAATCATTAGCAGCTAAAGTCATAGCACTTGTTCCACCAGTATTAATAGCTGTTGAAAAACTTACAATTGCAGAATTATTAGTTACTCCACAAGTAATAGTTGTAGGTGATGCGTTAGTACCTATAATTAATGGAGCAGTAGTTAAATTACTTAATACATCAACAAAAGCAAATTGTCCACCATCAATAGAAGGCATTCCAACTAATTGTTGATTTAAATCTTTAGCTAATTGATCAGCAACATAAACTGGATTGTTATTAGCTGTACCTACACTTGCTCTCAAAGTATATTGAGAATAAGCTTTTGGAAAAGGTGGAGCTAAAGTTACCAAGTTTTCAATCTTAATACCATAAGATGTGTTAGCTGTGCCTGAAGCAGCAAGAAATCCAAGAGTGTTACTACCAACACCTTGATAACCTACAAAATAAATAGGTTGAACTGGTGCAGTGTAAGCTTTAAATTCAATCTTTTTTACAGCTCCAGCTTTAATGATAGGAGAAAGACGTGGGTTTCTTCCAGCAGGAACTCCCATTGCTACATAAAAAGGAACTTGTCCATAAGATGTGCCTTCAGCTAATGCAGCATTAGTATCTGCATTGTAGATTGCTAATTGACCATCGGCCAATGCAGCTGGAGAAGCAGCTGAAGTTACTAGTACTGTACTAGGACCTGCCGCTCCTGTTTGTTTGTTTACTAAAACGTGTTTAGACATTTTGTTTTTTATTTATTTGTTATTAATTAAGAAAAAATTTACTCTGTTGTTAAGACTGTTTCTTTATGTGTTTGTGTTCTAGCAGCTTCAAATGCTTCTAAGAAATATTGAGCAGTCATGCTTATAATCTCTTGATGAGTTGATACTGGTAAATCACAACTTATATCTGCATAATAAGATACAGTCTTTGGTTTACGAATATAGGTTATTTCTACTTCACTTACAACAAAATTATTCTTGTCATATAAAGTGTAATATAAATCGTTCTCGAAAAAACTAAGTGGAAAATCGTATACAGTTTTGTTAAAAGGATCAGCTTGCATTGCATAAACTGTATCATGTGTTACTGAACGGTCAGAAGATACGTTTACAGTTGCTTGTAAAGGATAATAATTTTCTGCTAAAGTAGTTAACAATGTAAAATCTACCCAAGAAGTAGTAGCTTGATTGTAATACTGATAACCTGTATCTGGTACTCCAGTTTGTTGTCTAACAGCAATTATGATATTATTTTTATAAACTTCACTAAGGAATCTTTCAAAAAATACCATATTTTCAGTTTTATAATAAGCTATAGATTCATCTAAAATAATATCTTTAATTGTATCTATATCAACATAAGTATAATTACCTAAACCTGAATTAGCTGCAAATACTATAGCTCCAGTATCTTTATCTCTAATTTGAAAATTATTGTATTGAGCTGCAGTAAAAGTTTCAAATATACTTAAATTTATTCCCCATAATTTATAAGTAATTGCACTTGAAGATGGAGCAAAAGATGTAGCACAACCTTTAGTTGAAGTTTTAACCCTAGCTGCTACTTTAAATCTGTAATCTTGTGGAAGAGGAAACAATGTTCTCTCATCGTAACTAAATGAATTCTGAAATGAAGTACCAAGTAAACCTGGGCCTTTCATTACCCTAACAAGAGATTTAAGATCATCAGTTCTTTTCTGTGATTGCTCAAACCCTTCTTGTTTACGGTTAGACTTATTATCATACCTCTGGTTAATAAACATTTCAATATTTTTATTGAATGCCATGTCTATCTCTTGAGGTAAAAGCACGTCATACAGGGCTGAATTAATTTTATTCAGCTCCTGTTGTAGTGCAATGTGCCATTCTTTAATCAGCATTTTCTGTTACTGTTTTTTTAGTTTTTTTAACCTTATAACCTAAAGCTTCTAATTTAGCTTTTAATTTTACGTACTCCGTTTGATTCTTAGCTGATTTAAAATAAGCTACTGCTTCTTCTAATGAATCACCTAATGGTTCTGTACCGTGTATGAATCTATTACCAGATTTAGTTAAAACAGCATAGTCTACCATTGATAAGATTTCAGCTTTTAACTCTAAATCTTTATCAGTAGCCAAAGCAACAAATGCTTTTGGATAAGTAGTTACCATCTTGTCAAGAACTAAATCTTTATCTTCTTTACTTAAACTAGAGTACTTGCTAGTTTTTTCACCTTCTCTTTGTGCAAAAACTTGAAGTATCCAATCAACTAAAGCCTCATTTTCTTTAACTTTAAAGTACTCTTTCTGAGCTGTTTCTTTCTCTTTAAGAGATTTAATCTTTTTATCTTTTTCCTCTTCTTCATCATTGATGAAAAAAGTGTACAATTGATCAGCTAATAATTGCTGTTTACTATTTGCTACTTTTCTATCAACTAAAGCACGTCTGTAAACTAAGTAATCAATTGGAACTTCTGGCATACCAGTTAATTCACTTGTTGATACATTTAATTTCAAACCTTCTTTAGTAACAGGTTTTGACAAATTATTATACCAGGTATTTACTTTATTAGCAAATTCTGGATGTGTTGGTGGAACTCCTACAATTGAAGGAAGAAACTTTTCTTCTTCTTCGATTGAAATTCCTTTAAGTGGGATACCACTTGAAGTGATACCTGAACTTAATTTTAATACGGCTTGGTCTTTAATTTCTTGTGGAAGTCTAGCAGCCGATTCTCTTCTGTAAATAGTTACGAATTTTTTCATTTTGTCTTTATGTCTTTTTAATTTTTTTATAAAAAGTAGGGGGATATTCTCCCCCTACTATGAATTGTTTGATTAGCTCAAGTTACATTGCAAATCAATAGAAGTGTTAAATCTTCTAAGTACAACTCCAGAAGCTTTCAATAAGTGAATGCTAGAAGCATCTTTATCTGAAGCACGGAAGTCATTACCTTTGAAATCTGCTGGAAGTTCGTTGATACCAGCTACAACACGTCTGATCATTGCACGACCTTTTTTGTTAACCATGATCAAGTTAGGTTTACCATTGTAAGTTGAAGTATCAACAAACACCATACGGTAAGACTCTAATGGAAGACCAGTAATTGGATGTTTAGCAGAAGCCAAAGCTTTAGGTCCATCATCAAATAAGTTTACACGTTTGATAGTAATGGTATGACCGTCAATATGTTGGTAAGTAGTGAAGAAACCACTTAACTCTAAGTTTCTACCTGTACCGTAAACGAATTTACCAGCATCAAGTTTGATATAGGTTCTAGCAGCTAAATCATCTTTCATAGCATTGTCGAACTCTTCACAACCACCTACACCTGTAAACAACGTGATAGATTTTTTAGAAGCATCAGACATACCATATAAAGCATCCCTTACAACTTGTTTAACTTTTTGAGTAGTCAAGATACCGTAAGTATCTTTGTTAGTGATTTGCTCTAACAAACCGTCTCCGATAGGAATAGCAACACCATTCTTATCTTTCAAGGTAATAATACCACGATCATCACGGTTATCTTTACCATACCAATATAACATTTCACACTCTAATTTGAAGTGGATCATGTGTTGATATTCTTCAAAATCCCACCAGTAGTTAGATGTACCTTTATCAGTTTGTACTTGCATAGTCATAGTACGTTCAACAGCATTACCTTCCCAAGCAAAAGACTTACGGATAGTAGTGATTTGACCCCTTACTAAACCAGGAGCAGCAGCAAACGATTCGTTACCAGTAGAACCATAAGAAGCAACTGGAGCAAATGCTTGAGAGAACAAGTTACCTGCAACTAATTCAGAAGTAGGTACAAATTCAGAAGCATTAGTAGCATTCAATACAAAAGTGTATTCCCAGTTAGTTCCTCTTTGCATTGGATCTTCAGTTACACGAATTTGGTAACCACTTGGAGTAAAGATGATGTAGTCTCTAGCAAAACGTCTTTCTGAGAAAATCAATTTGAAAGGTGTGAAACCGATACCAGGAGTTGTACCTACAAAAGATTCAGCCAACATTACTGGAGAATAGAGACGGCCGATGATGCTGTACTCATACTCATTACCTTCGATTTCCATAGTATTTTGCATACCTTCAGTTAAGAATGAAAGAGGAAATCTTTCGTCTTCTTGACCCATAAGATAAGTTAATACTGGAGTTAATTTTTCAGGCTTCAACAAAAGTTGACGTTGCAACGAGTTGTCGTTGGTTTTGCCTTGTTCATTCCAGATTACATCTGGTGTGAGTTTAAAAATTGCCATATTTGTTTTTTTATTTTAAAGTTTAATTACTTTTTTGCAAATGATACTTGTCCATCATCCCAATCATTATCATAACTATTTGATCTTGGGTCTGATGACTTCATCCTAGCTGAACCTGCTTTAAGTTTATTTCTTAAATTAGATACAGTTTTTGTCGTAGCAGCTTGATTAATATACTTATCTAATTTGAAGTCGTTCTTCAACAAAATAGATAATTGTATTCTACCTTCTGGTGTTGCCCATAACTCATTAAGTTTATTTAAGGCCTCACCTCTAGCTATATAATCAAACGTTGCTTTTCTTTCGTTTACTGGAATTGTAAAGTTACCTACTTTTCCAGAGTCTAGCGTTTGTTTTAAATTACTATAATATCTCTCAGATTGTTGCCTTCTTGCTGCAGCTTCTTGTTTTTGTTGTTGCACCATTCTAGCAGATTCCTGTTCTTGATATTTAGCAAGTAAAGTAGCAGCTTCTTCAGCTTCTTCTTCTAACAAACCAGCAATTTCAAACTTATCAAGTTTCTTGCTAATCTGATCATCACTTAAACCATTTTGTCTATAAAACGTTCTTAACACAGATTTCTGTGTATTCTCGTCTTTAAGATCAATGGATCTAAAATCAATCTCAGGACTTTTACCTTTGAAGAACTCCTCAATGATTTGTTCTTGTTCATCTTCAGGTAAATCTGATACCATATTAACTAAGTCAAATAACTCTCCTGCTTTAGGATGCACACTACTGAAATATTGATTAACTATTTCTTGTGCTCCAAGCTCTTGTTGTTTCTGGATAAACTGTACCAATCCTTCTTCAGAATCTTCGTACTGTTCATCTTCACCAAACTCATAACCTAGTTTAGATGCTAATGCGTTAATTAACCCATCATCATCACCTTCTAGTTCATCTTCCTCTTCAGGTTCTGGATCAGGTTTACCTTTACCTTTTGGTTCAGGTTCTGGTTCTGATTCATCATCCTTAATAGGATCTGCTTCTGGTTCATCTTCAACAATAGCTGCTTTTGCAGGTCTTCCTCGTTTTTTACCTTCATCACCAATTTCTGGTTTAGGTTCTGGTTTCGGGTCCAGGTTGTCTACAATGGGAGATCCCTCTAAGAAATCATCTCCATAATCGATTCCGTCTTTTGCCATTTCTATTCAAAATTAAAATTAAATTTTTAAATTATTCTATTTTTTCTTTATTTTCTTTTAGTCAATTTTTTATATATCACTTGCTAGGCTTATTTTTAGATCTAGATGCTATTTCTTTTTCTTTAATAGCTACCTCTTTATCTTTCATAAGTCTTTCATGTGCCATGCGTTTATCATCATTATACTGATTAGCTTGCATTTCTTTTTCTTTTAAAGCTGTCTGTGTTTGTAGCTTTGTTTGATCTAATGCAAGTTTAGCTTGTTTCATGATCTCTGATGCATTTTCTCCTTCATCAATACCTAAAGCTGTAAGTTCAGCTCTACGTAATTCCCATTCACCTTTTCTATCTATTAGCTCTAGATCGAATTGATGTTTTTGCTGTAACTGTTGGTTTTGCATTTCCATTTGTTTTTGCATACCCTCTTGTTTCATTTGCTCCATGTGTTGTGCAGCTTCTTGTGCTTTAGCTTCAGCTTTACGAAGAGCATCTTTAATTTCAACAAAAGATTCTTGTTCTATGATTTCAGCTAAAGTAGAAGCAGGAGTTCCATTCTGAGCCATAGCTTGTGCTAACTGCTCTAACTTTTGCATCTTTTGTGCATCTTTAGTTGAGTTAGACATAAACACCCCTAACTCAGCTTCTGAATATTCATGTGGATCAATATCCATATAAACAGTCTTACCATATTCAGGATGTACAAATGATGTTTTCTTACCATCAATCCAAGCTAGACGTGAGTAATCAAGAAGTGCTTGATATTCTCTTTCTTTGAATTGATCGAACAATCTAAAATACATTTCTGTAACTAATGAAGATTGAACCACAGCTCTTTCCACACCACCTACAGTTTCTGAAGATGAAATAGTACCTTCTCTTTGTTTAGAGATACCACATACTTCATCCCATTCTTGTTTAATATAAGCTAAAAGGTTCATATAAGATTGAATAGTATCAGAAGCTAATCTAATAGCAGTCTGATGCTGTGCATTAAATCTTACACCTTCTTTATTGTAATCAACAAAACCTATACCTGTTAGATCTAGGTAATCCATCCATTTATCAGTAGACCAACCTTTAGGAATAATATTAACGTCAAGGAGTGACATCTGATCTT
>Ga0315909_10008963_pt1 | contig 10891 bp, 9 predicted proteins | sample LakEriMetagenome_11_FD_203527 | JGI IMG/M metagenome (GOLD analysis project Ga0315909, IMG submission 203527) | Freshwater fungal communities from buoy surface, Lake Erie, Ohio, United States - Buoy 2 MA125 | ecosystem: Environmental > Aquatic > Freshwater > Lake | place: USA: Lake Erie, Ohio...
TCAACTAACCCTGCCTCTTTCTGTTCAACCGAGCCTCTGGGCCTCCGGGCCTCTCGTTACTCATGTCCCCTTGCCCCCATGCCCACTTCTCCCCTAGATGCACCCATGCCCCGCATCCTGGCCCTCACCTGCCTCCTGCTGCTCTCCGTCTCTCTACGCGCGGGCGGATTATTCGACGCCGGCGTCTGGGCGCCGATAATGCTCCCGGCCGAGCCCGAGGTCGATGAACTCTCCGCCGCGCGTACGCTCGCCGATTGGTGCGAACGCGTGACCGGCGTCCGTCCCGAGACCCGCTATGAAGCCAAGGGCGTCCGCAGCCCCGCGCTCGCCATCTATGTCGGCCGCACCGCCGCCGCCCGCTCGGCCGGCGTCAAGGCTCCCGCCGAAGAAGGCGACTCCGCCCGCCGCGCGGTCGTCGGTCAGTCCGTCTTCCTGCTCGGCAATAACCCGGGCGCGACCCGCATCGCCGTCGGCCGCTTCTGCGAACAGCACCTCGGCGTCTTCTTCGCCTTCCCCGGCGAAAGTGGCGCCGACTGGCAGCCGCGATACCAGATCGGTTTCCCCATCCCCGACGAATACCGTCCCGATTTCCGCTGGCGCCAGCTGAGCGGGCTCAACGAACTCTCCGAAGACTGGGCCTTCTCCGTCGGCTTCGGTCGTACCCCGGCCTTTTCGCACGGGCTCTACCGCATCTTTGACCCGAAGCTCTACAAGCAGGAGCCGATGCTCTTCCCGATGGTCGACGGTAAATCCATCGAGCCCAAGGGCAACTCCCTCGACCCGAACCCGCACCTCGACAACCCCCGCGCCCCGGAGATCGGCGCCAAGTATGCGCGCGAATTCTTCAAGCAGAACCCCGACGCCTTTTCGGTCCCCTTCGGCGTCAACGACACCCTGAAGTTCGACGACTCCGCGGAATCCGAAGGCTGGTATCGCGACCGCCCGGTGCGTACTGACTATGTGTTCGGTTTCTATAATGCCGTCGCCGATTCGGCCTGGGCGCCGGACGGCGACCTGAAGGGCGAGCGTCATGCCATCGGTGCGCTGGCCTATCTGCAGACCACGCGGGCGCCGTCCATCAAGCTCCGCCCCTCGATCTTCCCCTGGGTCTGCGCCGATCGCACCGCCTACGGTGATCCGGCTTTCGCCGCGCAGGACCGCGCGAATCTCGCCGCTTGGGCCAAGTCGGGCGTCCGCCGCCTTGGGGTCTATGATTACCTCTACGGCGCCGAAGTCGCCTCGCCTCGCGTCAACCTCACCGCGTTGATCCAGTCCATCCACGTCACCTACACCGCGGGAGCCCGTGGTTGGTATGCCGAGGCCTATCCGCTCTGGGCTTTCGATGCGCCCAAGCTGTGGGTCGCCGCCAAACTGCTCGAGAACCGCATGGCTAATACCGCCGACCTCCGCCGCACCTGGTTCGCGCGCGCCTACGGTCCGGCCGCCGATGAGATGACTGCCGCCTATGCGCAGATCGAGGCCGCGTGGAAGCGCGACGCCATCGTGGGCGGCAAGGATCAGTTCCTCCGCCACTTCCATGACCAGCGCGGCGCCCTCGTGCTCTCCGACGAAGAGATCGGCGCGGTGAGCCGGAGCCTCGTCCTCGCGCAGCAGATTCTCCGCGATCCCACCAAGGACGTCGCCGCGCGCCGCCGCCAGTCTTGGCGCCTCGGCCAGTTCGTCGAAGCCTGGGACCTCTACCTCACCTTCCGCGAACTCGTCCAAGCCCGTCGCGTCGTGCCCTCCGCTGAAGTCCGCCTCGCAGCGCTGCGTCGCCTGACCAAGGCCGAAGCCGGCTACCTCGCCAAGGAAGCCTCCTTCAATCGCCGCTGGGGCGCCTATGGTCAGCCGGTGAAGTGGAGCTGGTATCCGGGCGAGAACCCGCGCGCGCAGTGGTCCGAGCGCTTCCTGGTCGAGGGCGCCGACGCCACGCTCGCGAAGTGGGCCGCGACTGACGAGCCGAAGGGCTGGCTCGCTTACCGCGTCGCCCAGCAGGGCGAGACCGCGACCGTCGCGCATCGCCACGACTTCGCCACGACCGACACCGCGGTCGAGGTTGCCCCGTCTTCCTTCAATCGCCACGACCGGCTACCTTCCGGCCTGCGCCTGATCGCGCCGGCGGGCAAGGTCGGGCCGATCGCCACCCCGGTCGCGCTCAAGGGTGGCCAGCTCGTTCGCCTGCAGTTGTGGGATTGGATCGACGAACTGCCCGTCGCCGACGCCCAGCAGGTCGTGACCCTGCGCTTCCTCGGCCCGAACGCCCGCTCTGAAGTCACGCAGGTCTGCCAGTCCCGTCAGACGGTCGTCCCGGCCATCGTACCGGCCTGGGCCACCGGACTCGAGTATGAGATCACCTTCACCGGCGGCGCCTTCCCGCAGGAAGCCTCCGTGCAGGTGATCGACCTGCCGGCCGCCCGCTGATGCTCAAGCGCGCGTTCGATATCGTCTTCTCGGCGTGCTGGCTCGTCGGCTTCGCGCCGCTGCTGCTCGTCGTCGCGATCCTCGTGCGCCTCAAGCTCGGCTCACCCGTGCTCTTCATCCAGGAGCGACCCGGCCTGCGCGCCCGGCCCTTCCGCATGGTCAAGTTCCGCACCATGACCGATGCCCGCGGCCCGGACGGCGAGCTCTTGCCCGACGAGCAGCGCCTGACTCCCTTCGGCAGCTTCCTCCGCGCCTCTTCCCTCGACGAATTTCCCGAGATGTGGAACGTGCTTCTCGGCGACATGAGCGTCGTAGGCCCTCGCCCATTGCTCTTACGCTATGTTCCTCGCTACAGTCCCTTTCAGGCGCGTCGTATGGAAGTGAAACCCGGCGTCACCGGCTGGGCGCAGGTCAACGGCCGCAGCGCCATCGATTGGGACGAGAAGTTCGCCCTAGATGTCTGGTATGTCGACCACCGCACCTTCTGGTTGGATATGAAGATCGTCTTCATGACCTTCTTTAAGGTGCTCGCCCGCTCCGGAATTAATTCCGGAGAAGGGAAGACAGTGGAGGAGTTCCGAGGAACACGCCGCTAAACCTTTCATGAAGCGCATCCTTTCAAACATCCTCCGCCGAATGGGCTATTCAGTGGTCAGGAATAGTTCGCTGGCCAGCCTCAACGCCGCCGCCGCCCATGGACGATGCTTGGAGTTCCTGGCTGCGATGCCCCCGACCCATGTCAGCGAGCTGCTAAAATTCATTCCGCACTCCCAGGCCCAGCTCCGGCAGGACTTCTTCGTGCTTTCCGAACTTGGTCTGAAGCGTGGCGGATTTTTCGTGGAATTTGGCGCCGCCAGCGGCAAGGAGCTGAGCAATACGTGGCTACTCGAGAAGCATTTCGGGTGGAAAGGCATCCTTGCCGAGCCTGCAAGGTGCTGGCACGCTGCATTATCGGCGAACCGCAGCTGCATCATCGAGAAAGATTGCGTCTGGAAATCTACTGGCGACCAGCTTGAATTTTTGGAGTCGGCGCAACCGGAGCTCGGCACGCTCGCCGGCTTTCAAGACGTCGATGGACATGCCAAGGCGAGAGAGTCGTCCAAGCGCTATCAGGTGAAGACGGTCTCGCTCGGCGATCTGCTGGTCCGACACCATGCTCCATCGGAGCTGGATTACCTCTCGATCGATACCGAAGGAAGCGAGTTCGAAATTCTCCAAAGCGTCGACTTCGCAAGGTACCCCTTTAAGACGATCACCTGTGAGCATAACTTCACTTCGGCTCGTGAGAAAATTCATGCTCTGCTCAAGTCCGTAGGCTACGTGCGAAAATACGAAGGCCTTTCGGAGTTCGACGACTGGTATGTCCGGGTCTGAGCTCCGTACCGCCGCACAAATCACAGAGACTTTTTCACGGCATGCTTACGGAGAATAGGGTCCTTGGTTAAAGGCAGCTCCACCGGCGCTCCGCCGGCCTGCGCGGATTGATACAGCGCGAGGATCAATTCCACGGCCTTACGGCCTTCGGCGCCATTGACGGCGGGCTGCTTGCTGGCGCGGATGGCGGAGACGGCTTCTTCGAGATTGGCGCGATGCCAGGCGTGGCCGATCGCTTTCGGATCATTGGCGCCGGCGCCGCCGCCTTCGGTGGCCGGAGCGAGCATGGAGGCGTCGGAGGGCAGGGGCTTTTCGAATTCGAAAGCGGTGAGCTTATCATCGCGGAGGACGGCGGCACCGGTCGTGCCATGGATGCGGATCTCGGCGGGGAAGCCCGTGCTGGACCAGCAGGCGGTGGAGCTGGCGAGCGTGGCGCGGCAGCCATTGGCGAATTCGATCCAGCCGGCGGCGATGTCCTCGACCTCGATGCCATCATGCGCGACGAGGCCAGCAGTGGCGGAAACACGCTTCGGTGCGCCGAGCAGCCAGAGGAGTAGGTCGACCGTGTGGATGCCTTGGTTCATCACGGCGCCTCCGCCATCGAGGGCGAACGTGCCGCGCCAGGCGGCGGAGTCATAATAGGCCTGCGTGCGCCACCAAGGGATGAGCGCACCGGCGAGGGTGAGTTTGCCGAAGCGGCCGGCTTCGAGCGCGGCCTTGAGCGCGACCGCTCCGGAACCGAAACGGCGGGGCAGGATGCCGGCGACCGTCACGCCGGCCTTGGCGCAGGCGGCAGTGAGTTCGTCGCAACGGGCAAGGGTGACCTCGAGGGGCTTTTCGACCACGACGTGCTTGCCGGCCTTAGCGCAGGCGAGGGCAGGGGCGAGGTGATCGCCGCTGGGCGTGCAGAGGCAGACGATATCGACGTCCGGATGGGCGAGGAGAGCCTCGGGCGTCTCGGCGAAGGTGATGCCATGTTTGGCGGCGAAGTCACGTCCCTTGGCCGGCGAGCGGTTATAGGCCGCGACGAGCTTCACGCCGGCGATCTCCGCGAGCGCTTTCGCATGGAACTCGGCGATCATGCCGGTTCCCCAGATGCCGAAACCAAGAGGCCGTTGGGACATGCGTCGGAGTTAGGGGGTAAGTGGGCAAGGGGGCAAGGAGAGCCGTGAGGCTCGGAGGCCCAGAGGCTCAGTTGACCAGATAACTCGATTCAGGAATCTAGTTCTGTGGCTGGTCCGATGCCACAGGGCTATGGCTTGAAAGCCGTTTCTGCTCTGGGCCTCAGGGCCTCTAGTGGTGCCGAAGGCTTTTTTCTGGCTTCACCCCCCTTATTCCCCGAAATTAACGACCACTGCTTATGCGTATTTTGGTCACCGGCGGCGCGGGCTTCATCGGGTCGAATCTGACCCGACTCCTGGTCGTGGGCGGACATGCCGTCACGGTCGTCGATAAGCTCACCTACGCGGGTAATCTGTCCTCCCTCGCTGACCTGCAGGGCAAGCCGGGCTTCACCTTCGTCCAGGCCGATATCTGCGACGCCGAGGCCATGCGCCGGACCTTCGCCTCCGCCCAGCCAGAGGCGGTCATGCACCTGGCTGCTGAATCCCACGTTGACCGCTCGATCGATGGACCGGGCGAGTTCATCGCCACCAACGTCACCGGCACCTTCCAGCTCCTCCAGGCCGCCCTCGGACACTGGCGCGCCCTTTCAGGCGCGGCTAAGGACAAGTTTCGCTTCCTACATGTTTCGACCGACGAGGTCTTCGGCTCCCTCGGCCCGACCGACCCGGCCTTCAACGAGTCGACCCCGTATGACCCGCATTCTCCGTATAGCGCGAGCAAGGCTTCGAGCGATCACCTCGCCCGCGCTTGGATGGACACCTACGGTCTGCCGGTCGTGGTGACGAATTGCTCCAATAATTACGGCCCATATCAGTTCCCGGAGAAGCTTATCCCGGTGGTCATCCTGAAGTGCCTACGTGGCGAAGCCATCCCGGTCTACGGCAAGGGCGAGAACATCCGCGACTGGCTCTATGTCGACGACCATGCCCGCGCGCTCCTTGCCGCGGTCGAGAAGGGCCGCCCGGGTCGTACCTACTGTATTGGCGGCGACAACGAGCGTCGGAACATCGACCTCGTGAAGCTGCTCTGCTCGCTGCTCGACGAATTCCGCCCGCGCGCAGATGGCAAGCCGCACGACTCCGCGATCACCTACGTCACCGATCGACCCGGCCACGACCTCCGTTACGCCATCGACGCCCGCCGCGCCCGCGCCGAGCTCGGCTGGGCTCCGCAGGAGGATTTCCAGAGCGGCTTCCGCAAGACCGTCCGCTGGTATCTCGATAACCCCGCGTGGATCCAAGGCATCCTCGACGGCTCCTATCGCCTTGAGCGACTCGGCAAAATCTGACTCTCATGAAAGGCATCATCCTCGCCGGCGGTTCCGGCACTCGTCTGCACCCTCTGACCCAGGTCATGAGCAAGCAGCTCCTGCCGGTGTATGACAAGCCGATGATCTACTACCCGCTCTCCGTGCTCATGCTGGCGGGCATCCGGGATATCCTCATCATCTCCACCCCGCAGGACCTGCCGCGCTTCCGTGAGGTGCTCGGCGACGGCTCGCGCATCGGCTGCCGCTTCGACTACGTCGAGCAGGCCGTCCCGAACGGCCTCGCTCAGGCCTTCGTGCTCGGCGAGAAGTTCATCGGCTCCGACGACGTCTGCCTCGTCCTCGGCGACAACATCTTCTACTCCGCCGGCTTCGGCGAGCTCCTCAAGTCCTGCCGTCAGCCGCAGGGCGGCACCGTCTTCGCCTATCACGTCAATGACCCCGAGCGCTTCGGCGTGGTCGAGTTCGACGACGCCGGCAAGGCCATCTCTATCGAAGAGAAGCCCAAGGCGCCTAAGTCCAGCTACGCCGTCCCCGGCCTCTACTTCTACGACAACTCCGTCGTCGGCATCGCCAAGGCCCTCAAGCCCTCGGCGCGTGGCGAATACGAGATCACCGACGTCAATCGCGAGTATCTCCGCCAGGGTAAGCTCAGCGTGAAGGTCCTGCCCCGCGGCACCGCCTGGCTCGACACAGGCACGTTCGACTCCCTCCTGCAGGCTTCGCAGTTCGTGCAGATCGTCGAGGCCCGTCAGGGCTTCAAGATCGGCTGCATCGAAGAGATCGCCTGGCGCCGCGGATACATCGACGACGCCCAGCTTCTCAAGCTCGCTGAGCCTATCGCCAAGTCCGGCTACGGCGTCTACCTCAAGGCCCTCGTCGCGCAAAAGATCTGATGTCCGGTTCGCTCGTCCAGCTCGTCGATATCCCTCAGCGCGGCGACTCGCGCGGCCAGCTCGCGGTGGCTGAGCTTGGTGCAGCGCTCCCGTTCGCCGTCCGTCGCGTCTACTGGATCCACGGCACCAAGCCGGGCGTCAGCCGCGGCTTCCATGCGCATAAGCTGCTCCGCCAGCTCTGTGTCTGCGTCGCCGGCTCCGTCCGGATGAGCCTCTTCGATGGCCGCCGCGAAGAGAGCGTCGTCCTCGATTCTTCGGCCAAAGGTCTCCTCATCGGCCCGGGCCTCTGGCGGGAGATGCACGACTTCTCCCCCGATTGCGTGCTGATGGTCTTCGCCGACGCCGAATATGACGAGGCTGACTACATCCGCGACCGAGAGCAATTCATCCGTCATGCTCAGGCCTGATCTGCACGCCGAGACGATTGCGCGCTGGCTGCGGCTTACCGCCGACGGAGAGACGCGGCTCCGACTGGTCGCGCAATCCGACGCCGCTTTCATCCTTAGGCTCCGCACCGACCCGGTGAAGGCACGCAACCTCTCGAAGACCGAGAGTTCCGTCGAGGCCCAGCAACGCTGGCTAGAGGCTTACCAGGTGCGCTTCCAGGCGGGCAAGGAGGCTTACTTCATCATCGAGAACAAGGGCGTCGCCTGCGGCACGGTCAGGCTATACGACTACCGCCCTGCCGAAGATTCTTTCTCGTGGGGAAGCTGGATTGTCGCCGCCGATGCTTCGCCCGCCGTGGGCCTACGTTCTGCCCTCCTGGTCTACGACTTGGCTTTCGGGCCGCTCGGCTATGACCGGGCGCATTTCGACGTCCGTCAGGCGAACACCAGCGTCTGGCGCTTCCACGAGCGGATGGGTTCGGTGCTCGTAAAGGAGGACGAGACGGATCGGCATTACGTTTACGCATCCACTGATTACCTTCGTAAACGCGTCGAACTCGAAAGTCATGTTCAAGGCCGCCCGTGGGTCGACGGCACGCCGCGCATCTGCATCGCGGGCAAGAACGACATCGCCGCTGATTGCCTCCTCGGACTGCTTGAGCGGGGTTACGCCCCTTCGGATCTCTGTGTCGTTGCGAACCGCGGCGACGCCGGTCGGCACACCTGGCAGAAGTCGCTCGTGGCGACTGCCCGGCAGAACGGCGTCCGCATCTGGCCAGTGGCCGACGTCCAGAAGCTTCCGGACATCCGTTTCTTTTCGCTCGAACATGACCGCATCCTGCGTCCGCCCGCGTTCCGTAGCCCGCATCTTTATAACCTGCATTTCTCTCGGTTGCCGGCCTACCGCGGCGTGGCTACTTCGGTATGGCCCTTGCGACTACGGGAGAAGGAATCAGGCGTGACTTTGCATCGCATCGACGCAGGCATCGACACCGGCCGTATCGTCGCGCAGGCCGTCTTCCCCCTGCGTGCCGATATGAAGTCCTCGGAACTGTATGACGAATACATGCGTCAAGGACGCAATTTATTCTTCGCTGAGCTAGAAAGACTAATGACCTCCGCCCCAGAGGGTAGCCCGCAGGAGGGGGGGCCGAGCTACTACCCGAGCTCGATGATTGATTACTCGGATCTCTCGGTGGACTGCGCTCGTCCTGTCGACGAGGTGCTCGCCAGTATCAAGTGCCGTCTTTTCTGGCAGTATCAGCTTCCGGTCTTCGCCGGTCGTCGTATCTGGGACGCGAGCCCGGCCCCCGCCGCCCCGGAACTCGAGCCCGGCCAGCGTCTCGCCATCGATGAATGGTCGGACTTGGTCGGCGCGCTCGGCGGCGCGCTAAGGCTTGATTACGCCTTCTTGGACGCGCTCATGCAGTGGTCCGCCGGCGGGCCTGCCCCGACTGCGTTCCCTGCGGTCCTCCCGCCCCTGCAGACCGAGGACGCCCGCGGATGGACGCCCCTGATGGTCGCAGCCTATAACGGCCGGCTCCCCGCCCTGCGATGGCTACTGGCCAATGGGGCCGATCCGAACCACCAGAACCGACGAGGAACCTGCGCGCTCATGTACGCCAAGTCCTTCGCCCAGAAATCAGGCGAAATCGAGCCCCTAAAGGTCCTCTTGGCTGCCGGTGCTCACGCATCCGCTAAGGATCAATATGGGCTGACCGCCGCCGATTATTGCGACCCAGCCTGTGACGGCCACATTCTCTCACTATTGCTTCCATGAACGTCCCGTTCCTCGACTTGAAGGCCATCAATGCCCGGCATGCCGCCGAACTGAAGGCCGCCACGGCCCGCGTCATCGACTCGGGCTGGTATATCCTTGGTGAAGAGGTGAAGGCCTTCGAGTCCGAGTTCGCCGCCTGGGTCGGATCGCCGCACTGCGTCGGCACCTCCGACGGACTCTCGGCGCTCATTCTCGCCCTCCGCGGCTGGAAGGAACTCGGCCTACTGAAGGACGGCGACGGCGTCGCGGTACCGGCCAACACCTACATCGCCTCAATTCTCGCCATCACTGAGAACCGACTCCGTCCGGTGCTCGTCGAGCCCGATGAAGATACGTGCAATCTCGGCGCGGGTAAGCTCGCGGCTGCGCTCACGCCGGACGTGAAGGCGGTCCTGGCGGTCCATCTCTACGGACAGCTGGCTGATATGCCGGCGATCGCTCAGCTGTGTCGCGAGCGAAACCTGCTCCTGCTCGAAGACGCCGCCCAGTCCCATGGCGCTCATATCGACGGCGTGAAGGCCGGCGCCTGGGGCGATGCCGCGGCGTTTAGTTTCTATCCCGGCAAGAATCTCGGCGCCCTTGGCGACGCCGGCGCTCTCACCTGTAAGGATTCCAAGCTCGCCGACATGGTCCGCGCGCTCCGCAACTACGGCTCGCACGAGAAGTATAAGAACCTCGTCCAAGGCCCGAACGACCGTCTCGACGAGCTCCAGGCCGCCTTGCTCCGCGTGAAGCTCAAGCACATCGACGCCGATAACGCCCGCCGTCAGGCGATCGCCGCGCGTTACCGTCGCGAGATCGAGAACCCGTCCGTGCTCCTGCCGTCCGTCCGCTCCGGCGAGGATTCGCACGTCTGGCACCTCTTCGTCGTCCGCGTCGCCGATCGCGCCGCCTTCCAGCAGCGTCTGCTCGACCGAGGCGTGCACACGGCCATCCATTACCCGATCGCCCCGCACCATCAGCAGGCCTATGCGCAGTCGCTCGGCTATCTGAAGCTGCCGCTGACCGAAGCCCTGCACCGCGAAGTCGTCTCCTTGCCGGTCAGTCCGGTGATGACCGACGACCAAGTGGCTTATGTGATCTCGGTGGTGAATACGTAGCCAGAGGCTAAGGTGCAAAAGTGCAAATCGGCCTGCGGCCTGTGCAAAGGTGCAAATGTGAAGGCAGGGCTGCACGACACAGGTGCAAAAGTGCAACTCGCCTACGGCTTGTGCAAAGGTACAAAAGTAAGGTGTTGGCGGTTAGCGGTTGGCGGTTGGGAAAGTAAAAGGCCAAGACTTGTTCAGGTGACGGGTGACGGCCACCGGGGCATCACCCCTTCGGGTGTCAGCCTTTCAGCCTTCGGCAGCCGGCTCCGGGTTCCCGCGGCTGATGGCCGAGATGCCGACGCCTGAGATGCCGACGCCCGTGCCCGTCACCCGTCACCCGGAGTTGGTTCTACCTTTGCACTTTTGCACAGGAGCTCCGCTCCGATTTGCACCTTTGCACTATTAGTTCGCTGCTCGCTATCTCACCACATCCCACAACCCATACCCGAAACGGCTGATCTCTTTCTTGGCGCGGGAGAGGAAGAGTTTCACGGCTTTGCCGAGCGGTCGGCCCTTCTTTTTATCCTGATAGCCGATGGTACTGGTGGTGTGCG
>Ga0315909_10008964_pt1 | contig 10890 bp, 9 predicted proteins | sample LakEriMetagenome_11_FD_203527 | JGI IMG/M metagenome (GOLD analysis project Ga0315909, IMG submission 203527) | Freshwater fungal communities from buoy surface, Lake Erie, Ohio, United States - Buoy 2 MA125 | ecosystem: Environmental > Aquatic > Freshwater > Lake | place: USA: Lake Erie, Ohio...
GGCGGGAGATCGCGGCGCGGCTGGCCTTGGCGTGCATCGCGGATGGGGGAGATTTCCGCGAGGAGGTGCTGCGGGATTACCGGAAGATGCTCGAGGAGGCGGGGGAATGAGCGAATATGAACTCGACCAGGAGCGACTGGCTTTCCCGTGCGATCTTGCGCCGGTCATCGGGCTCTCGAAGAACGAGATCGCTTTTCTGAAGCGGAAGGGGTGCCCTTTTTACGGCCGGAAGACGACGGTGCGGTGGGTGCGGGAATTTCTCGCGCTCCAGGCGGGGGCACCAACGCCGCTGCCGCCCGAGCATCGTCGAGATTCAGCTTCGAATACACCGCGTGGACAAGCCGCGTGGAGTGGTTCACCAAGCGCATCGCTTGGCTTTCGCTAAGACCGGCACGATGACACCTCGTCACAAAAGACACGCGCAGGGAATGGCTGGTGGCCCCGCTGGCGGATTTGAGCACGGAATTAAACACGCGGTTTTGGTCGCCGGTGAGGCGACCACTGGTGCGTGGGCGTTTCTCAAAAACCTCGCGGAGGTGTGCGGCGAGGCTCTCGGGGAGCGGCACGGCGTAGCGTTTGCGGGGGTCTCCATCTTTGCGCTTTGAATCGATGAGCCACACGATCTTTTGCTTGAAATCGACATCCTCGGCGCCGAACTCGGCTTCGTTGAACCGGCAGCCGAGGTGGGCGCAGATCTCGAAGACGGTGAGCATCCACGGGGCTCGGCCAGCGAATGCGGCTCGGGCGGAGGCGAAGTCCTCGGTGGTGAGCTCTTTTTTCGGCTTGGCCGGAGTGCGGGCGATCTTGGCAAGTGCGAGGGGATTCCGCTGGGCGATCTCGCGGCGGAGCGCCTCCTGCATGACGAAGGAGAAGAGCTTCAGCTCAAGCCTGGCGGTATTGTGCGAGGCACCTTGGGCTTTGCGCCAATCCATAAAGTCGGTGGCGTGCTCGTATCGGATCTCGGCGGGGTGGCGGATATTGCGCTCGCGCATCCACTCGCGGCATCTCTGCCAGGCGAGCTCATATCGTTTCTTAGAGTGGGCATTGGCGAAATGGGCCTCGAGGTATGCAGCGGTCCACTCGGTGAATGCGCCGTGCATCGGAGCGGACTGCGCCTCCTTCTTGCTGGCCTCCTCGGCCATGCGCTGGGCGCGGCGGGTGTCCTTGGCATCATCGATGCGGCAGCGGGTGGAGACCTCGCGCCACCGGCCGGATTCGAGGTCGCGGAATTTCAAAACCCAAAAAGCGGACTTCGGCGTTGAGCGGAGAAAGGCCATGTGTGAAGACTCCCACAACCTCCCACACGCATCCACAAGAATCGTGTGGGATAAAGTGGGGGAGCGTTGTTTTGGAGGGGTTTACGATGCGGGTAATTCTCTACCGTTACACCACGAGGCAATTCTATTCCTTGTATTTCAAGCCTTTACTGGAGGCTCCCACACGGCTCCCACAATTTCTGGCGGTCTTGCCGGTGTGCAAGGACGGGCACTTTCATTTGGAGGTCGCGCGTGATCAAGGAAAAAGTCTCCATTCCGGATCGGGCGCGGAAGTATTTGCAGAAGATGGGGCCTGCGGTGTCGGGGGCGGGCGGCCACACGCATACGCTTCTTTGCGCGAAGGCTCTTGTTAAGGGGTTTGATATGGGCGCAGGCGATGCGTTGTCGATGCTGCACGAGTGGAATGCTGGCAATGCGGAGCGGTGGACTGAGGGGGAGCTGCTGCACAAAATCAATTCGGCGAAGAATGGGCCGGGGGAGTCGGGGTATTTGCTGCGGGATGGGGAGAGGTCGAGCGGTGGCGGGGCTGAGCGGCGGGAGTTTGTGCCGCAGAAGCCTCGGCCGAAACTGGTGTATGAGCCCGAGCGGCTCAAGAAGATCGCGGGGGAGTTGGCTGAGGTGGTGGATCTGCCTTGGCTGGCGAATCGCTCGGAGATCGATCCGGCGGGGGTGTCGGCGACGGATTTTCTCTCGCGTCTCTATAATGCGCAAGCGGGGGAGCGGGTGCTGGTTTTTTCGGAATACAAAAGCCAGGGGCAGGCGGTGTGGCCTACGGAGTCGATTCCGACTCGCGGCCGTGATGGGATTTGGTTTCTGGCTCAGCCGGTGGATGGGAAGTCGCGGCCGAATCCTCGGCTGGGGAAAATGTCGAGAAGGTCGGAGGAGTCGGTGCTGGCGTGGCGATGGATGGTGCTGGAGTCGGATGAGGCTCCGGTGCGGCTATGGCTGGCGGCTATGGCGCGGACGGTGCCGAGGATTGCGGCGATTACGACGAGCGGTGGGCGCTCGGTGCATGCGCTGGTGCGGGTGGACGCGAAGACTAAGCGGGATTGGGATGAGCAGAAGAAGAGGATCCTGGGGCTGGTGACGGTTGGGGCTGATCCTGGTGCGCTCTCGGCGGTGCGGTTGACTCGCCTGCCTGCGTGCTGGCGGGGGGAGAAGGAGCAGAAGCTTTTGTATTTCGCGCCGTCGGCTCCGGCTTTGACGATCGCGGAGATGTTTGCACGGCGTGATGTGTTGAGTTTTTGGCGTGGGGAGTGCGTGCGGGTGGCGGGGATGGGTTTCCCGCGCGGGGAGTTGCCGCGTGTGCTGGCTGGGTGTCGGCATTACGGCCGGTTTGACGCGTGGCTGAACAGCGCGGCTGATGAGTTGGAATCGAATTTAGCGGGGGTTTCCTCTGCCTAAAAAAACAAGAAAGAAAAAAATCAATGAGTGAGATTGGTGATGTGGTCAGCTCGAAGCTGGCGGAATATGGAATCGTGCCTCATCGTGAGGATGCGCCTGCGGCGTCGCCGGAGATTAATCCGGAGATGCCGATGGTGCAGATCGTGCCGGTGATCTCGACTATGGCGCGGGAGATCGGCGGGGTGCTTTGCCAGAATGGGGTCTTTGTGCGGCAGCGGTCCGCGATGACGATCTCTCCGGAGGGCAGGCTGGTGGAGATGTCGGCGCGGCGTTTCCGGACTTACTGCGAGGAGCATCTGGTGACTTTCAAATGGGAGATGCCAAAGCCGAATGTTTTCGAGAAGAAGCCGCAGACGATCACGGTGGAGGCAGCGGCGACGATCCTTGAGAGTGATCAGTTTCTCTCGCGCCAGCGTGAGCTGATGCGGGTGGCGACGGTGCGGCAGCCGGTGCGGCGGCGGGATGGGCGGATCGAGTTGCTGCCTTATGGCTACGATGCGGAGTCGCAGACCTACACGCAAAACTCGGGGGTGGAGTTTGCACAGGATATGCCGCTGGATGAGGCGCGGACGGTGCTGAAGAATTTGCTGAGTGAGTTCCCATTTGGGGATCGGAAGGCGGATGGGCAGTCGCGGAATGAGGCGATCGTGATCTCGGGGATGCTGTCGATGTTTGCGGCGGCGCTGCTGAGGCCGACGGCGCGGCGGCTTAACTTTATGTTTAGCTCGAACTCCGTTGGATCGGGCAAGACGCTGCTCGCACAGGCGGCGATCATCACGGCGATCGGGACCTGCGATGTGCAGCCGCTGCCGGAGAATCAGGAGGATTGGCGGAAGATCCTCGATACAGAGTCGCTCGCTGGATCGCCTTACATTCTCTTTGATGACTGCAATGGGTTTTTGAAATCCCCGACCCTTAATGCATTCCTAACGGCTTCGACCTGGACTGGGCGGAAGATGAATACCCAGCAGAAGTTTGCGGTGCCGAAGATCGCCACGGTGTTCCTGACTGGCAACAACCTCGAGGTCACGCCCGATGTGGCTCGGCGTTTCCTGCATTGCCGGATGATAACAGACGAAGCGGATCCTCAGGCGCGGAAGATCGAGAAGGTTTTTTCGGATGAATGGCTCGAGAAACCGGAGGTGAGGTCGCAGTTGCTGGCGTGCCTGTGGGCGATAGTTCGCTCTTGGGATGACGCTGGACGGCCTGGGCCGGATCGGATCGTGCGTGGCTATGAACCGTGGTGCGCAGTCTTTGGCGGAATGGTGAAGCACGCGGGCTTCGGCGATCCGATGGAGCCTTTGCCAGTCGAGGAGTCTGGTAACTCCGAACTCGCGGACATGACGGCGATGGTGGCTCACCTGGCTAAAGGGCTGGATGACTCGGATGAGTTTAGTTTTCAAGATGTGGTCGAGGCGGCTGTGTCGGTGAATGCCTTCACATGGATGCTCGAGGGTAAGGAAGAGCGGGAGGGGAAAGACGGCCCGCGTCGGTTTGTGCTCACGGCTCGGGCGAACTCGAAGTTCGGCAGGCTGCTGGCCGAGCAGTATGGGGGCAAGAAGTTCCGCCTGCCCTCGGGCCGCGTGGTCCGGTGGGGGCAGTCCGGCAAGAACCGACAGCGCCTGTATACGCTCGAGGTGCTCGAGTAATAGAAAGCCCGGCAACTCGCCGGGCTTTTTCTTTTGCATAGGTCATGCACAGGTCCGCGATGTTCCGCTCCTCAGCTCACTCCACCCCGACCCATTCCATCCGAATTGCACGCGACCTATGCACCTACGCATCACCCCCGCTGTTTTACGCTTTCGCAAAGTTTTGGTTTCCATAGTTTCGCATTTCCTCCTGCATAGGTGGACTAGGTAGCATAGGTCTTTCGACTTTTGTGATGATGGGTATGGGGTGCGTCGTGATTTAAAGGCGACGACCTCCGCACCTACGCGCGGCGTTCCGTTTTTGATGATCCAGTTCCGCGAGTGTAAGGAATCTCTTCACCTTCGACTGCCATGCAGTTTGCCAGTCGCTCGTAATTTTTATGAGAGCGGAACCGAAACACTGCGGAACCGGAACCGTGGAACCAGTTCCGCATCCGTTCCGTTTGACATCCATCCGTTCCGTAAAAGGTGAAAAAGCACGGAAGGGAACAAGCGGAACTCATCAAAGCCTGCGCGGCCTCGCACGGCGTGACCACCCGTGCCGTGCGGAAGTGGCGCGACCAAGCCGACTGCCGGTGGAGCAAATTTCTAGCGGAACGCGCCGCAGCCGGGATGGTGCCGGTCGGCTTGGCCTCACCGGCTGCCCCGGCCGTTTCCCGCGAGTGGTCCGATGAGGAACTAGCCCTGGATAATCAGATCCGGAAAATGAAAGAGGCGACCGCCGATCTCCGCGAGCGTGCGGAACTCGCCAAGAGCGTCGGCGACCTCGATGCCGAGATGGCCCTTCGCCGCATGTGGCTCCAGCACGCCGAGGCCCTTCGCCGCCTCGAGAAAGACGCCCCCGGCATCTCCGCCGCGTCCGGCGATGTAGTCCCCAAGAAGCTCGCCGTGCAGATCATCGTCGGCTACTCCGCCGCCATCGCCGCAGCCGTAGCAAATCTCCCCGACCGCCTCATCTCCATGCTCCCCTCCCTCGGCGACGACATCGCCGAAAAAATCCGCGCCGAGGCCGACGAGATCCGCCGCGCCGCAAAAGACATCCGCCTCGATGCCCTCGCTACTTGACGATCTCCAGGAGCAACTCGACCGCATCTGGGCCCCCGGCACCCGGCCCACCGCCCTCGAGTGGGCGCAGGAAAATGTCACACTCGACAAACGCTTCTCCCCTCGCCCCGGCCGCTACGACGCCGACTACACCCCCTACCTCCGGCAGCTCCACCTCTGGTTCTCCGATCCGAAAATCCGGCAGCTCACCTTTGTAAAGTCCGCCCAAGTCGGCGGCACCACCTGGCTCGCGAACTGCCTCATGTGGGCCATCTCCGAGGACCCCGGCCCCATCCTCTATGTGACCAGCACGAACGAAAACGCCAAGTCCTGGTCCGAGCGCGAGCTCCACCCCCGCCTCCGCGCCTGCCGCGCCCTCCGCCCACTCCTGCCCGACAACGACGACGACTTCCGCAAGACCGAGATGCACTTCTCCACCTGCACGCTCAAGCTCGTCGGCGCCTGCTCCGAGGGCAACCTCGCCTCCCGCCCGATCCGCTACCTCTTCGCCGACGAGGTCGATAAATGGCCCGACGACTCTTCCCTCGAAGCCCCCGCGCTCGAGCTCGCCATGGCGCGGCTGAACTTCTACAGGAAAATAAGCAAAGCCTGCCTCGCATCCACCCCCACCGTCGAGGCCGGAGCCATCTGGACAAACTTCCTCGCCGGATCCCAGCACCGCTTCCACATCCCCTGCCCCGAGTGCGGCCACGCCCAGCCCCTCCGCTTCGAGCAGCTCCGCTGGCCCGAGCACCACCGCGACCTCGCCGGGATGTGGGACCTCGCTGGAGTCGAGCGCGACACCGCCTACCACTGCGAAGCCTGCGAAGTCGCCTGGACGCAGTCCCTCCAGTCCGACCTCATCCGCAAAGGCCAGTGGATCGCCGGAAATCCCAAAGCCCCCGCCGACCACATCTCCGCCCACATCTCCGCCCTCTACTCCCCGCAGATCTCCTGGGGCGACCTCGCCCGCATGTTCCTCCAAAAAAAAGAATCCCCCGGCGGCCTCCACGATTTTTACAACAACTTCCTCGGCCTGCCCTGGGAAAACCGCGCCGCCCAGGTCAAGGAAGACGCCATCCTCGCCCTCCGCGATCCCGCCTACCGCATCGGCCAGCTCCCCGCCGAGATCGAGCCCGTCGTCCTCACCCTCTGTGCCGACCCCGGCGAACGATCCACCCACTGGACCGTCGAGGCCCGCATCCAGACCGGCGAGAGCTGGGTCATCGACTACGGCACCGTCCTCGCCATCGAGGATCTGGTCAGCCCCGAGTTCCTCGCCGCCCGCACCTATTTCCTCGGAGAAAAAAAATTCACCCCCCGCTTCGGCCTCATCGATTCTGGTTGGTCCGCCGAGCGCGTTTACTCCGTCTGCGCCCGCAGCGGCGGCCTCTACATGCCCTCCAAAGGCTCCACAGCCAGCTTCGGCACATGGTCCCAGTCCGCCGTTAATGGCTACCCCGGCCTCCGCCTCGTCACCTACATCGACCACACCGCCAAGCTCGAACTCTACCTCGAGCGCATAAATAAAAAAATGCCCCCTCTCCTCCACCTCCCCGCAGACGCCGGTCAGGACTTCATTCGCGGCCACTCCGGCCAGCAACTCCTCCAAAACAAACACTCCCGCCTCGCCCCCTTCTTCTGGAAAAAAATCGCCGAGGATCACTTTGGCGACTGCACCAAACTCCACGGCGTCGCCTGGTGGGTTTTGAAATAAAAAAATGAAAAAGCCCGGCGACAAACGCGGCGGCCTCCAAGGCGACCGCATCCGCCCCCGCTCCTTCCACACCAGGGAAACCGTCGGCGTGAAATCCTACTGCGACCAGTGGCTCCAAAACCTCTCCGCCGAAGTCTCCACCGCCTGCGATCGCTTCTGGACCCTCACCCCCGACCGCCGCGCTAAAGCCGCCCATCGCAAAGCCGCCGGATTTATTTGCTTCGCCTTTCAATCCTGCAAAAAAAGCCCGCCGGATTCTTATCCAAAGCAATCTTTGACTCCCCCCAAATCCTCGCAGGCAGGCGATCATACATAGCCGTGACAAGCCCCTCTTCCCTTCGATGGGTAATGGGCGGCGGCCGGATCGGGGAGCGCTGGGTCGCTCGATTCACTCCGTAAAACCCGGCGTCTGAAAAGGTGCGGCCGCGCCGTCCCTGCAAACCCCCCTCCGTGCTCTCTGTGTCCTCTGTGGTCAAACCCGCTTTTTGACTTCCCCCCACCATCGTGGACCAGCCCGCCTCCGCCTTCTCCGGCTACAAAGCCTACATCAAAGCCCTCGCCAAAACCCGCGCCGAGCTCCTCGCCATGGCCGCCGAGCTCGCCGACGGCCTCGACGATGTCACCATCACCTCGATCGGCACCGAAGGCACCAGCTCCAGCGGCCAGATCAGCCAACTCCCCAAAGAGCAAAAGCTCGCCGCCATCATGGAAGTCTACCAGGAAGGCAACTCCCCCCGCTCCCTCTGCTCCGTATTGGACCGCTCCCTCTACTCCTCGCCGGTTTAAAATCTTAGGTTTCAGCTTTCCGGTCACCGGTCTCTTTTTGACACCCCACCTCGGGCGTGCCCGAAATCAAAAATAATTCAAAAAATTCAAACCGAGGCGGAGCCCGCCCCGGCGCAGGCCGCCCCGCCAAATCCTCCCCCCGCGCCGCCGCCTTCGAGGCCGCCGAGCATTCAAAAGATCGCGGCCTCATTCTTTTGAATACCGTCGAGCCCAAGCGCGAGACCCCACCCCACACCCGCACCGCTCTCCTCAAAAAAGCACGCTGGCTTTACAATAACCTCGGCGTCGCCTCCTACCTCATCGAGCATTTGGCGCAGCGCGCCGTCGGCACCGGCATCAAGCCCAAGCCCCTCACGGCAAATCCCGAGTGGAACCGCCTCGCCGAGCAAGCCTTTCAAGACCGCGCCTGCGCCGAAGCGTGGGCCTTCGACTCCTCCGCCCAGGTGAATTTCTACGGTGCGCAGTCCCTCATCATCCGCCAGGTCGCGGTCGATGGCGACTTCTTCGCCCAATTCCTCACCACCGAATCCGGAGCCGCCCGCGTTCGCTTCATCGGCGGCGAGGCCATCGGCTCCACCGCCGACTCCAGCCAATACGCTTTCGATGGCGTGCTCCTCGATCCCTTCGGAGCGCCGCGCTCCTATCGAGTGGTTACCGACCGCGCCACCGGCAAATATCAAGATGTGCCCGCCAGCGACATGCTCCACTTCCGGCACATCCGCCGCCACGGCTACCCGCGCGGCATCTCCTGGCTGCACAACGCCATCATCAACTGCCACGACCTTCTCGAGTATTTGGCCTACGAAAAAGGCAGCGCCAAAGCCGGAGCCCAGATCGCCTTCGCCATCACCAGCAACGAAGCCATCCGCCTCGGCGGCGGTCTCAGCACCGGCTCCACCGCCGACACCCCCGCCCAAGACCTCTCCATCGAGACACTGCACAACGGCACCCTCATCCCCAAGCTCAAGCCAGGCGAGTCCATCCAGAGTTTCAAAAACGAACACCCCGGCACCGCCTTCGAGCCATTCATCAAAACGATCATGGGCGAGATCGCCCGAGGCATCGGCCTCCCGCCCGCCGCCATCATGCTCGATACCGGCAGCGCAGGCACCGAGTTCCGTGGCGTCCTCGAGGTCGCGCAGAATTTTTTGGAGCGCCTCCAGCAAATGCTCGTCGATCAATTCTGCCGCCCCTTCTGGAAATACTGGGTCTGGCACGAGATCCAAGCCGGTCGCCTCCCCTACCCTGGCGAAGATTGGTGGCGCTGCTCCTTCCGCGCTCCGAAAAAAATCACGGTCGATAATGGGAGAGATGGCAGGTTGTATGCCCAGCTCCTCGATAGCGGCTACATGTCCTGGGAGTATTACTGCGACATCCACGGCGTGGATGCCAATGAGACCGAGGATGCCATCATCACCGGCTACCTCCGCCGCCAGGATAAATGCGCCGCCCTCGGTCTGAACCCCGCTGAAGTCTTCCCCAGCCACACAAGCGTCATGGGGGGCTCTGGATCATCCGAAAACGGATCCGCAGTCTCTCAACCCGATATGCAAATCAAAGAAAAGCTCGATGCCATTGGCTCAGCGGTTCGCGCAGGCGTCATCACCCCATCCCGCGAGGTCGAAGAATCCATCCGCGCTTCCTTGGCGCTCCCATCAATGGGCGATGCTGTTCTCTCCGAGTGGCAGGAAAATCCGATCCGGTCGCCGATCACCCTCACCAACGAGCTCGCGGCTCCTGATACCGCCCTGGCATTGAATGAAAGCGATCCTTCAGCCAACTCCTGACTACATCGCCTTCCTCAACGCCATCCGCGCAAAGCACCGGCGGCCCCTCCTGCCCGTGCCCCCGCAGGCCGCGCCGCCACCACCAAAACCTCCCCACTATTCCCAACTCTGGCTCGGCTCCGCTTTGACAAACCCCCGACCCTCGAAATGAAAAACTGGTATGCCCTATCTGCAAAAGCCGCCCAGCTCGAAACCGAAGTCACCATTTTCGACGAGATCGGCGGTTTTGGCGTCAGTGCCGACCAGTTCATCGCCGACCTGCAAAAAATCCCCGCCGATCACAAGATCCTCCTCCGCATCCACAGCCCCGGAGGAGAAGTCTTCGACGGCAACGCCATCGCCACCGCGTTAAGCCGTCGCGGCAATGTCGAAGTCCAGATCGAGGGCATCGCCGCCAGCATGGCCACCCTCATCAGCCTCTCCGGCCGCCCAGTGAAGATGGCCGAGAATGGCTTCTATATGATCCACAATCCCTGGGGAGCCGCCATGGGCGATGCCGAGGAACTCCGCAAACAAGCCGAACTCCTCGACCGGATCCGTGGCAACATGGTCAACGCCTACTCCGCCAAGACCGGCCAATCCCACGAGCAGATCGGCGAGTGGATGGATGCCGAGACCTGGTTCACCGCCGAGCAGGCCCTCCAGGCCGGATTTGTCGATGAAGTCACCGACCGCCTCGACCTCGCCGCCAGCGCCACCCGCTTCTCCCGCCTCGCCAAATTCCGCCACGCCCCCGCCGCACTTTTGACACCCACCCACCCGCAAATGGAAATCGAACCCGAAAACCCAGAAGCTCCCGTCGAGGAGATCGCCGCTGCCACCGTCGTCAGCGAATCCGCTCCCGTCGAGCAACCCGCCGAGGAGCCCGCCACCGAAATCCTCGCCGAAGAAACCCCCGAGGAAATCGTCGAGCCAGCCACCGAGCAACCCGCAGGACCGGTCGCCAAGATCGCCGCCGCCGACTCCATCCTGGCGAAATACAACGCCGCTCTCGCCGAGCGCGATTCCCTCCGGGCCGAACTCGCCACCTTCCAATCCAAAGTCTCTGCCATCAAGTCCGAGCTCGATGCCGAGCGCGAAGCCCTCGCCCGCCTCGAGCGCAGCCTCGGCCTCCACGCCGCGCAAGTCGTCCCCATTATCCAGCCGCACAGCGACGCCTCGAGCGACCCCGTCGCCGAATACCTCGCGGCCGTGGAAGCCGGTGACCGCAAAGCCGCTTCCGCCCT